>Ga0255756_1002852_pt1 | contig 18063 bp, 19 predicted proteins | sample 011ome_20_FD_179956 | JGI IMG/M metagenome (GOLD analysis project Ga0255756, IMG submission 179956) | Coastal salt marsh microbial communities from the Groves Creek Marsh, Skidaway Island, Georgia - 011509CT metaG (version 2) | ecosystem: Environmental > Aquatic > Marine > Intertidal zone > Salt...
ACAGCATGGGTATTCCGACAACACAGGCAAACAAATAAAAACCATCGACGAATGGAACTACAGTCGTAATCAACAACGCAATTGGGAAACAATTCTTCAGTGCGTCAGTCTACAAACCCAACCACTAAATGTATCTGATGCACAAATTATAAAAAAACATTCACACACCATGTGGACTTTTAGCTTTGGTATAGAACATACAGATATTTTCAGTGATGGAAACGATCCACTTGGTTTACTAAAACAAGAAGTTCATGGTGTTCCAATGATAGTTGGCTTATCAGAAACCTATACTGAAGGTTTTTTAATGCCTTATCTTATCGCAAAGGGCGAAAAAAAGAATATTAGCTTTGATATTATTGATAATTTTGAACAGTAAAAATCAATGAGATTTTATAAATACTTGCAACAAGAATTTAGAGATACCGATGGCTGACACAACACCAATCGAAAAAAAGAGTTTAGAAGCACACGTTGATTTATGTGCCGAACGATATAAATCTATGGCAACATGCATAGAAAACCTTGACAAGAAGGTTGATCGTTTAGAAATGATGATTAATGAAGTCCATATTATGGTTGAGAAAATGGCTCAACGCAGGACTGACCAGTTGATAGGCTGGGGAACAGGAATTATTGCAGCTCTTTTAGGAACAGTTGGATGGTTGGTGATCACTTACGTAGTCGGGTAACCGAAAAAGCCTCAAGATTATTAAACAAAATTGCAGATGAACTTCTGAACTCAAATCCCAATGCAATTTTCCGCAACGGTGATAGCATTATGGCTTTTGCTGAATATGAAATAGAAAAGGTTACTCCAGACGAGTATAAAATTTACAAAAACGAATTGTATGTAACAAGTTGTAGTACTATTAGAATTGCACTAAGTTATTGTATTTTAGATAAAAATAAAATGCAAATGGATGCAAAACATTTAGTGGCTCTAGAAGACAAATTACTACACAGACAAAATGAAATGATGCACTACAGGCATGTTATAACTAGTCCACGCACAGACAATTTCCGTAAAGAAGTTGTATTACATAGACTATCAAGTGCAAAATATGAATATAATATCATACAAAAACAATTAACGAAAAGTATAAATGTTGCTAAATACTGTCAGCAAAAAGGATTTGATAATGAAATTATTTGACTTAGATTCACCTCAAACCAAAAAATCTCAGCAGGTGCTTGAGAGTTTTTTTGGTAACCGTGTTGATTTTACAAAAATGCCTAGTAAAAAGGCCAGTGACATGCTCACTAAAGTACGTGGATTAATCTACGAACATCGTTCTACTAAGCCACTTGCAGGCAGTGAAAAAGATCCATCTTACCTAAAATTATTGGTAATGGAAAGAGGCTTGGCCGCAAGAGTTCGTGAAGCAGATGTAAAACTTGAACCACAACCTGGTGCAACAAAAATCAGTGTAGACGGACAACATTTAGGAACTGCTGATATGGCTACTGCTACACAGTTTCAAAAAGACGTAAAAGATGGTAAAATTAACATCGGAGATATGGACGAAGCCAAAGAAGATTACAGTGCTAAAAAGGCACGTGCTGGTAAAGACATCGGAAAACCAGGAAAGAACTTCAAAAAGATTAGTAAAGATGCAGCCAAGCGATATGGAAGCAAAGAAGCTGGTGACAAAGTAGCCGGTGCTATACTTGCAAAAATGCGTGAAGGCGCAAAACTTAGAACCAAGTCAGGACGTTATCTAACTGAAAGTGAAGTACAACAAGCACAGGTTGTGTTGGCCGCACAGGACATGGTAGACAGAATGCAGAAGATGTTAGAAGATGTAACATCAATGCAGTTTAAAGATTTACCTGCATTGAGTAGTTCAATACAAACAACCATAGGCACTACAGAAGCACAAGCATTTAATGATGCTGCCGGTCAAAGTTTAGCAGTCCTAGTTGATTCAATACAGGCTGCAAAAGTTGAAATGGAAACTGCACAAGGAACACTAACAGGTGTTGCACCAGTTGTGCCAGGACAAGAAGAAGTTGCAGGCACTCCAGCAATAGATGAGCCAGTAGCAGATCCACTAGCGGCAGATCCAATTGATGCAGTTGCAGATGTAAACGTTGATGCAGAAGCAGGCGGTGAAGCAGTTGATGTAAATGTTGATGTACAAGATGGAGCTCTTGGTAGAGCAAGAAGATAAATGCGTATACTTGAGTTTACAAGTAGATCAGATAAACCATCTGCACAACAATTAACTGCACTAGCAGAATATCTGCTGGGCAGAGCTGATGACGAAGACACTCAACACACAGTTCCAATCGGAGTCTTTTTAAGCATGGCTCACAACATGGGTGTAAATATAACTGATAAGCAGTTACGAACACTTGCAACACAAGACCCTTTAAAAAATATAATTGCAAATGTCGATGCTGATAACATTATATTAGTAGGCGCCGGAGTTACCGGTGAAGAGGGTACAGATACCATGACTGTTGACCAAGCACAAGATACTGTAGCTAGTATGGCAGATAGTGCAAACGACCTAACATAAATGATTGAAATTCCAAAGGTTGAATTTTATATTAACCACACGTGTAACCTAACCTGTGAAAACTGTAACAGATTCAACAACCATAATTTTGTAGGTTGGCAAAGATTTTCTGATCATGAAGCTGATTTAGAAAAATGGGCCACCAAAATCACAATTAAACAGATTGTAATAATGGGAGGTGAGCCGTTGCTCAATCCAAGTCTTCTTGATTGGATTACAGGACTCAATCGTATCTTTGGTACAAATGTACAAATACTAAGCAATGGTACAAGATTATCAAAAACCCCAAAACTTTATAAACTTTTAGGAGGTAAGATTGATAACTGGCTTGGTATTAGTTGGCACAATCGTAATCATAAAGATATGTTGTTAGAACAAATTAATTCATTTATGACTCATCCAATAAAATACCCAGAAAACCTAAATAATGTTTTAAAAACAAATGACCAATTGACTTTTCTTGATGCAAAAGGGGTAAGAATTACAGTATGGGTACAAGATAACTTTATCAGTGCAGCAGTTCATAAGAATAATCAAGGAAAATTTACATTATATGATAATGATCCAAAAGAAGCACACAGTGGTTGTGTGTTTGTAAAATATAAATCTTATCATATGATAAACGCAAAACTTTATAAATGTGGTCCGGTTGCATTATTTCCAGATTTTGATAAACAACATAATTTTAATATACCAGATTCTGATCGGCACCTTTTAAACAATTACAAACCTTTATGTATTGACGAATTTGATACCAGAGGCATTGAATTTTTAAAAAATATAGATAATGTGATTCCACAGTGTAAATTCTGTCCTACCTGGAGAGATAGTAGCCATAAAATTATATATCCAGAAGTTAAAGTGAAATCAAAGTTAGCCTAAACTCATTGACTTTTCTATATATTATTGTAAAATATCTAAATGCTTATAGAAAAATTTCAATACAAAAATCTCTCACGGAAGCAGGTTGACGGCAAACGACTGTATTCTACTCCTGATGGCAATGCCGTGCCCAGTGTCACTACTATACTTGGTGCTACGCAATCAAAAGAAAAGCAAGAAGGCTTAGCCAGATGGCGTAAACGTGTAGGCACTGACCAAGCACAAAAGATAGTTACAGAAGCAGCCAACAGAGGTACACGTATGCATACCTATTTGGAAAACTATTGCATTGATGGAACAATTAAGCCAAGAGGCAATAATCCTTTTAGTTGGCAATCACATGCTATGGCCGAAACAGTAATAAAACAAGGCTTGTGCAATGTAAACGAAGTATGGGGCGTAGAAGTTCCTATGTACTTTCCAGGAATATATGCAGGCACTACAGACTGTGTTGGAGTACACAGTGGTGATGATGCAATTATGGACTTTAAACAATCAAACAAGCCAAAAAAAGTAGAATGGATTGAAGATTACAAATTACAACTTTGTGCATATGCAGAAGCACACAATGAAGTCTATGGAACAAAAATTAAAAAGGGTGTTGTGCTAATGGCAGTTAAGCCAGCAGTCGACGAAATGGGCCATCTTAAAGAAGAGCCACTGTATCAAGAGTTTATTGTCGAAGGTGACGATTTTGAACACTGGCGCCAGCAATGGTGGAAGAGGGTTGAGCAATACTATATCTCAAGCTAAATACACATAATCGGAGTTAATAAATGGCAATAGTACAAGTATCACGGATTACCAACCGAAAAGGTCTAGCTGATAATCTACCACAGTTAGCAGGTGCAGAATTTGGATGGGTAATTGATCAAAGAAAATTATATATTGGAAATGGAACCTTAGCAGAAGGTGCACCAGCAATTGGAAACACAGAAATTCTAACCCAATACAGTGATATTCTCAATGTTGCAACAACCTATACATACAAAGGCGAACATGCTGGATACACAGTACAAACTGGACCATCATCAAGCGATCCAGTGGTACAAACACTTCAAGCAAAACTAGATAATTTTGCCAGTGTTTTAGATTTTGGTGCAACTGGGGATGGAGTTACGGATGATACTGATGCTATTAATAGAGCATTATTTCAGCTTTTTTGTGTGCAAACAAACACAACAATAAGACGTAGTTTATATTTTCCTGGAGGAACATATAGAATTACAAATTCAATCAATGTTCCAACCTTTGCAAAACTCTGGGGTGATGGGCCTGATAGTGTTATTTTTGAAATGGACGTTTCAAGTGATAGTAGCTACGGAAGTTATGTCTTGCGTACTGCTGACAGTTTACAACAAACTGGTGCAAACATAGGAAGTAATAGTGCAACTGCTCCTCGCGATATTGTTATATCTGGTATGTCATTTACTAGTAAAGAACCAATTGATCTAGTTTTAATTGATCGTGCAGAAGGTATTAGCATTAGTAATTGCAATTTTAAAGGGAATCTAGCCTCGGCCCCAACAGGTGCCGCTGATGACATTGCAGGATTGAGATTTGATAGTACATTGGCGAATACCTGTAAGCAAATCGAAGTAAACAATTGTAAATTTAGTTTTCTAACCTATGGGCTAAACACAGATGAGAATATACAAGGTGTAACTGTACAAAATTCTCAGTTTAACAGCTTGTATCAAGGCATCTTACTTGGAACTGGTACACCAGATAACGGTGGCCCAGAAGGCGTTCGAATCGTGCAAAATCTTTTTGATGACGTAGCCAAGCAAGGTATAAGCATAGGTGCAGTTGCATTCAATGTAAGTGCATATAATATATTCTTAGATGTTGGAAATGATTATTTAGGAGCAGGTAATGCTTCATCTCCAGTAATCGAAATCAACGGAGATGATAATGTAAGCATTGGTGATATGTTTGAACGAAGCGATGCTGATAATCTTACACAACCAAGAGTAGAACTTAACAACAAGGCATGTTATGCTCTTATAAATGGCAATGAGATTGAATTTGGTACCTATCACAGACTTGCTGGTGTGAGCACCGATCTCTCAGTCCAAGCAAGTCCAACCACAATCTTTACTGTTAATACTGCAAATGCAACTGCTTTTAATATCAACTACCAGATGAAAGAATCTTCAACAAACGTAGTGCGTTTTGGTACCCTTAGGGTTGTCGGACAAGATACAGATGATAGTGCTGGAACACTTGCCTATGTTGATGATTATAGCGAAGACAATCCAAATAACTTTGTATTAAGTGCAGTACAAAGCGGATCAACAATTAGTGTTCAGTATACCAGCACAATTGCAAATACTTTTCAATACTCTCTCGAACATTTTAGTATTTAGAACATGTGGCAGAGCCATACTGACAAGAGATTAGCCTCTTGGGTTAATCTACGTAACTCATGCAAAGAAAACAACGACCTTGACAAGGTGATAATTACCATACACGATTGGTGGCAACAAGCACCAATGGTGTTGCGATATTTACATACTGATTTAATCAAAGAATGGCCCGATCTTTGGGAATTGATTGCCAAAAATACATACTGTTCACTTGCAAAGTGTTTAGGAATGTGTTATACTATCTGTATGTTAGATAGACAAGACATAAGCAGTCTTTGTATATCTGAGATTGATAATAATGACTATATAGTCCAAGTGAACAATGGATTATATGTGTTGAATTGGAACGTTGATGAAATAGTAAATATCACACTGTTAGAAAATCACAAATTCACTAAAAACATAGACTCTGCTATGTTTGTACACACGATTCGATAGAAAGGCCCCCAAATGACAATCCAAGTTACCAAACGAGACGGAAGTAAAGAAGCATTAGATATTGATAAACTACACAAAGTGGTTTGGTGGGCAACACAAAACATAACAGGCGTAAGTGCAAGTCAAGTAGAAATAAGCAGTAACGTACAATTTTATGATGGTATAACCAGTACAGATATACAAGAAACACTTATCAAAAGTGCTGCAGATCTCATATCAGAAGAAACTCCTAACTACCAATTTGTAGCAGGTAGACTTATAAGTTATCATATAAACAAAATGGTGTATGGTGAATTCAAACCATGGCATGTTTACAAATTGGTTAAAGAAAATGTACAAAGAGGATTTTATGATCCAGAACTACTCACAGAATACACCGAAGAAGAATGGAACACTATCAACGGATGGATAAAGCACGATCGTGACGAACAACTTACCTATGCGGCCATGGAACAATTTAGAGGCAAGTATCTTGTACAAAACAGAGTAACAAAAACATTGTATGAAACACCACAGATGTGTTACATGCTCATCGCTGTTACTCTGTTTCAAGACTATGATCGAAAAACTAGATTACGTTGGGTAAAAGATTACTATGATGCTATATCAACACATCAAATAAGTCTACCAACTCCTGTAATGGCAGGTGTACGTACACCGCAGAGACAGTTCTCAAGTTGTGTGCTTATTGAAACTGATGACAGTTTGGACAGTATCAATGCAACTGCAAGTTCGATTGTTAAGTATGTTTCGCAAAAAGCAGGCATTGGTATTAACGGTGGACGTATAAGAGCATTAGGGTCACCTATAAGAAACGGTGATGCTTATCATACAGGTGTTGTTCCATTTTACAAAATGTTTCAAGCCGCCACACGTAGTTGTTCACAAGGCGGAGTACGTAACGGAGCGGCAACACTTTATTATCCTCTATGGCATTTAGAAGTTGAAGACTTACTAGTACTTAAGAACAACAAAGGTACAGAAGACAACAGAGTTAGACACATGGATTATGGTGTACAGTTTAACAAACTGATGTATGAACGATTAATGTCAGGTGGAGACATTACACTGTTCTCTCCTAACGATGTTCCTGGATTATATGATGCTTTCTTTCAAGATCAAGAAAAGTTTAAAGCATTGTATGAAGCTGCAGAACGAAAAACAAGTATACGTAAGAAGAAAATTAGTGCTATAGAACTGTTTAGTGCATTTATGCAAGAAAGAAAAGACACAGGTAGAATATACTTACAGAATGTTGATCATGCAAACGAACACAGTAGTTTTAAAACTGACGTTGCACCAATCAAGCAGAGCAACTTATGTTGTGAAATTGACTTGCCCACAAAAGCATTGAATGATGTTAACGATCCCGAAGGTGAAATAGCATTGTGTACATTGAGTGCTATCAATTGGGGCAGTTTTACAAATCCAGAAGACATGCAAAAGGCATGTACACTTGCAGTACGCGGACTTGATGCACTGTTAAGTTATCAAAACTATCCAATCATTGCCGCACAGATGGCAACAGAAGGTAGACGTCCACTTGGTGTTGGTATTATTAATCTTGCATACTTTTTAGCAAAAAACGAAACCAGTTATTCAGATCCAGATTCACTCAAACTTGTTGACACTTGGGCACAACACTGGAGTTATTACTTGATTAAAGCCAGTGCTGATCTTGCAGTTGAGCTTGGAGCATGTCCAAAGAACAACGAAACAAAGTACGCAGATGGTATACTGCCAGTTGATACCTACAAAAAAGACGTTGATGAACTAGTAGTACACGTGGATGCAGTTGACTGGACAGGTTTGAGAACACAACTTCGAGAAACAGGAATACGTAATTCAACACTGATGGCACTTATGCCAGCAGAAACATCTGCACAGATTAGTAACAGTACAAATGGTATTGAACCACCAAGAGCATTTGTTAGCATCAAGCAATCAAAAGATGGTGTACTAAAACAGGTAGTTCCAGGGTATGCACGATACAAAAACAAATACGAACTACTATGGGATCAAAAGTCTCCTGAAGGTTACCTTAAAATTATGGCAGTACTACAGAAGTATATAGATCAAGGAATAAGTGTCAACACCAGTTACAATCCTCAACACTTTGAAGATGAAAAGATTCCAATGAGTACCATGTTACAACATTTATTATTATGCTATAAATATGGACACAAACAACTCTATTACTTCAACACATTTGACGGCGCAGGAGAAATAGACATCGACAAAATGAACGAAACACAACAACAAGATATAACTATCGAAGAGCCTATGTACGAAGAAGCCTGCGATAGTTGCACTATATAGGAACCACAATGAGTGTATTAAATACAGCCAACAGAGACCATACGACCAGTCTTGCATTTTTAGATCCAGCCGGCGGAGTTGGTATACAACGTTATGATACTCTAAAGTATCGTCAATTTGATAAACTCACTGATAAACAGTTGGGTTTTTTCTGGAGACCAGAAGAGGTAGATGTACTTCGTGATGCAAAAGATTTTAAAGAGCTTACTGAAAACGAAAAACATATTTTCACAAGTAACTTAAAAAGACAAATACTATTAGACAGTGTACAAGGTAGAGCACCAATTGAAGCATTTGGTCCTATTGTTAGTTTGCCTGAGCTAGAAAATTGGATAATTACTTGGACATTTTCAGAAACCATACATTCTAAAAGTTATACACACATTATACGAAACGTATATTCTAATCCAAGTAAAATTTTTGATGAAATGATGGATATACAGGAAATCATTGAATGTGGTGAAGATATTACTGCATACTATGATGACTTGGTAGAAAGTTGTAGTTACTACAACCTACTTGGTGAAGGTACTCACACTGTAAATAGAAAAAAGGTTGTAGTTGATTTATATGAACTCAAGAAAAAACTTTGGATTTGTTTGGCCAGTGTAAATATACTTGAAGGTGTTAGATTTTATGTGAGCTTTGCTTGTAGTTGGGCATTTGCAGAATTAAAGAAAATGGAAGGCAATGCTAAAATTATAAAATTTATTGCACGTGATGAAAACGTACACTTGGCAAGTACACAACAACTACTTAAATTGTTACCAAAAGACGATGCTGATTTTGTTAAAATACAAAAAGAGTGCGAGCCAATTGTAATTAAGATGTTTGAAGACGCAGTTGATCAAGAATGTGCATGGGCTGATTATCTGTTTCGAGACGGTTCAATGATTGGACTTAATGCACAGTTACTTAAAGAATATGTACAATGGATTGCACACAAACGCATGACTGCGGTAGGAGTACCGAGCAGTTATAAAGGAGCAAGCAATCCATTACCGTGGACGCAAAAATGGATTGCTGGCGGCGATGTACAAGTAGCTCCACAAGAGACAGAAATTACAAGTTATGTCAACGGTGGAACAAAACAAGACGTAGATAATAATACATTTAAAGGATTTAGTTTATGAGTGTGACTGTATATACAAAAGACCTATGCGGATATTGCGATGCGGCTAAAAGTCTTCTAAAAAAAATGAATGTTAGATTTGAGGAAGCAAGAATTGGAACCGACGTAACCAGAGAAGAGCTACTTGAAATTGCTCCACATGCACGTACTGCTCCGCAGATTGTAATCAACAACAAGGTAATTGGTGGTTATGATGATTTAGTTAACTATATTGAAAATACAGGATGGAATGGCTCCGGATACTAATTAAGTAGTAACTTCGGAGGATACATGTTAGAACCAAACAAGACTTACTCATTGCGTCTTAGTGATAGCAGTGAAATTATTTGCAAGATTGTTAGCTCAGATAGCAACGAAACAATAATATCTCATCCATTTAGTTTAATTCCAACACAACAAGGTGTGCAACTTTTGCCTGCAATGATGAGTGCAGATGAGACAAAAAATGTGACCATAAATACAAATAACATTACAATGTACACCGAAACAAACAAAGATGTTATTGCAAGTTACATACAAGCAAGTACTGGTATAGTGACTGCACCAAAAGGAATATTAAAAGGATAAAAATGCCAGGAGCAGTAAGAATAGGTGACCCAAACTCAGGTGGTGGACTTGCAGTAGGTACTGGTGCAACATCTGTAATTATCAACGGCAGACCAGCATGCCTAATAGGAACCTCAGTAACTCCTCATCCGTGTTGCGGTGCTCCTGGGTGCGAAATTCATTGTGCGGCGAGCACAACTCTAGGATCGATGAGTGTACTTGCTGAAAATAAACCTATCAACTACGTAGGCTCTCCAGATACTTGTTTTCATACAAGAGCAACTGGTAGTACTGACGTTATAATCCCAAGAGGTTAGCATGGCTTGTGGTGGTGCAATTACCGCAACAGTTTTAACAGCTGGTGCTGGACTCGCAGGAAACGTTGGTGGCAATCCATTAGAATCAATCAGTGGAGCTCCACTTAATATCACCGATGCAACAACTGGACTGTCCGGTTCTCCAACCATGGCCGGTTTGACTAGTGTACAGAGTGCAGTTCAAGGTCTGCCTAATATGGCAGCTGTGACCAATACTGTATCAGGAATTACCAGTAGCCTACCTGCAAGTTATCAACAAAGTTTTAGCAACATGGCCAGTGGACTTGGCGATAATGTGTTTAGTGCAGGTTTTGATGTATTTTCAGGAGATGCACTAAGTGTCATGGGGGCTTCTAGTGGAATTACCAATGTACTTCCAACTGGATTAGAAAATGCCGCTAAAGTCATGGGTGGAAGTGTAAGTGCTGGAAATATAGTTGGCAATGCAAGCAAGTTTGGCAGTGTACTAGGAGCCGCTGAAGGCTTTGTAGGCAGTTCAAATCAAATGATCTCAGCGGCAACAAATGCTGCCAGCAGTTTTAGTGGCGGGACTTTTCCGGGTATGGATGCAATAAGCACCGGCGGACTTAGTGGAGTTACAAATGCACTACCAGATTTTGGAACCGATCTAGGAAAATTAGGAAGCACTGTTGATTTTAGTAGTATAGGCAATCTTGGATCACCAGGTCAACTTCTAAAAAATATGGATACTGCTGGTAATCTTGGACCAATGTATGACAAAGTAGCAGATATCAAGATTGATCCAAGAATAGCCGGAAGTTTAGGCGGATCACTCAGCACCGTTACAAATGCTATCGCAAACAAAACAGGCGGATTAACTGTTAAAGATCTTGGTATTAGTGCAAGTGATATTGCACAACTAGGACCCGCACTACCAAATAATGTACAAGGACAAATTTATGATGCATTTGGCGATCTATCAACCACAGAGGTTGCAGATGTAAAAGGTATACTGAAAAATACACAAACTGGCATAACAAATGGCGCAGATCTGATGAATCCACAGAAACTGTTTCCGACAAGTTCATCAACTCTTACTGCACCGTTGAGAACTGCCAGTGTTGGTGAAAGAGCAATTTATACCGCAAATGGCTCAGTCAATGAAGAATTTGCAAGTCTTGGAACCGCACTTGCTGGAGCATTACCAGAAGATCTTGCCGTTGCAAATGGAGCACTGGCAAGAAGTTTTGGACAGATAAAAGGAATTGAAAAAACAACTCCTGAAACTCTTACTGCGGCAGTGAACAGTTTAGAAACCAACAAAGATCTACCATTGGTACAAAACCAAACACAATATGTTTCAGACGATGTGGTAAATTATTGGAAAACCACTTATGGAACAGATAGTAATATACAATTAGCCACAGGGCCAAATGGAACTTTTAGTGTAAGTGATGTGATTGGATATGCCGCAGGATACAACAGCTTTGCTCCTCTACAACAGAATCAGATACTAATGCAGGAACTGATTGATAGTGGTGCAATGAATGTTTTCTATGCTGACAACGGATCATCTAGTTCTAATACTGGTATTTTAATTGTAATGGATTATTTTATTGCAGGAGCTTATGATCCAATTGCTCCTGCAACAGACTACATTATACCTGCTGGTGTTTACGGCGCAGGAACATATGCAACTCAAGAAGATTGTTGGAATGGTATAATAGCTGCCGCAAAACAATTGATGCAAGACTTTTATAATGCTCATTCTCAGGCACAAACAATACAAGCAAACTTTAAAAGATTACAAGAACAACAGGCTAGAGAAAAATTAATTCGTTCAAAAATTGATCTGGATCTTGATGTTGTACCTGCAAACACAAACAACGCAGTTCAATTGGCAGCAAATTTACCAAATTATGGTCTTGATACATCAGCTGGCGGTACTGCAGAATTGCTAGAACGTGTAATGAACTTTAGCAGTACAGGCGGACAAGCTAGTGTAGCGGCCATGCGAGAAGCAAGAAATATTGATAAATTAGCTGAAGCAAACATTGTACAAGATGGTCCTATTCCAACTACGCCACCAAGCAACCCAGGTTCGTTGCTAAGTGGAACATATACAGTTGCAGAAGCAGATGCAATTATAATTAGAAATTAGGTTGACAAACTTCCATTCTCGTTGTATATTAATAGTATGATATGTAACATTAATGGAGACATCACTCGTGCTAGATACAAACAAATATCAATCAGAAAATTATAATGGACTACAAGTGGCTTGCGATTGGATACAAGATCTCGAGGAAAATAACAGTCGCTTACACAAAGAAGGTGTAATTGAGAAAGCACTTGTGGCTGCAAGACTAGGCAGTTATAGTGCAGAATGCTTTTTATACAACTGTTATCTTGCATATAATCCATTTTTTACCTACAATATAAAACAGGTTACTGAAACTGAAGGATTAGAGTTCAAAGAAAATCCATGGGTGGCTTTTTGGGGTTTGTGCGAAAGTTTACGTACAAGAACTATTACTGGTAATGCAGCCAAAGAAGCAGTTGAACTGATGAGTCAAAAGTTTGACAGTGATCAATGGAACATGCTGGCTAGACGTGTGCTTATAAAAGATCTGCGTTGTGGTATTACATCTAAAACAATTAACAAGATTGTTGGAAACAGTGAATGGAAGATTCCTGTATTCGAAGTACAACTGGCAACAGATTCAAAAGGACATCCAAAAAAACTAGTTGGCGAAGTAATGATCGAGCCAAAACTAGACGGAGTGAGAACGATTGCTATTCTTACCAAAGACAATGTACAGTTGTTTAGTAGGAACGGAAAACTGTTCAACAACTTCCCACAAATTGAACAAGAACTTAAAAAGCTCTGTCCAACTACTACACAAAGAGGTGGTGTGGTAATTGATGGCGAGATCACAGGTAAAAGTTTTCAAGAACTTATGAGAGGTGCAACACGTAAAGACCATGTTGCCGCTGACAGTGTATTCAATGTTTTTGATATAATGAGTTTGGTAGAATTCAAACAAGGACACAGTAATAGAAGACAAATAGATAGATTACTAGCTCTTGAAAGTGTTGTAAACAGAGTACAGATGACAAATGTTGTTATGGTCAAAGGCAAACAACTAAATCTTGATAATGAAGAAGATCATAAGTTTATGGCACAGTATGCAAACGATTGTGTTGCTGAAGGCTATGAAGGTATTATGATTAAGAAACTTGATGCTCCGTATGAATGTAAACGTAGTACATTCTGGATGAAATGGAAGCCAGTAATAACTGTAGACTTGGAGGTAGTTGACATTGAAGAAGGAACAGGAAGAAATGCAGGACGTTTGGGAGCTCTTGTATGTGAAGGTGTTGACGACAATCGCACCATACGTGTTAACGTTGGAAGCGGCTTGTCTGATAGTGATAGGGATGATTTTTGGACTAGAAAAGATAGTCTAGTTGGGTATGTTGTTGAAGTAAAAGCAGACGCAGTTACCCAGAATCAAGATGGCACTTACAGTTTACGTTTTCCTAGATTTGAAAGATTCAGAGGATTTGAAGCAGGCGAGAAAATCTAATGCATAAAATTTATATCACTTTACAAACCATAGATGAATGGTATGATATTATACGAGAACTTAAACGTTGGTTTGGAAATGACTGGAAAGGTCAACGTGGAATACGTAAAAAATTTAACCATCCAGGTTGGTTTTTTGAACCAAGAGAAGTTTGGTTTTTAGTACCTGACCTGGCATTTAAAACCTTTATAGAGTTGAAAATGTCAAACAACCCAAAATCGCGATAAATACAGTATGTTTTTAGGATTATTAATTTTATTTGTTGCACTTGCACTAAGTGGTATTGCAGCCTACTACAGTATAATTGGTTTGACTGCAATATTTGCCGCGGCCGTAGTGCCTATTATTGTTATGGGCGGTATACTTGAAGTTGCAAAACTAGCCTGTACAGTTTGGTTGCATCAAAACTGGCAACGTGCTAGAATGGTGATGAAGATATACCTTGTGCCAGCAGTTGGAATACTGATGTTTATTACATCAATGGGTATATTTGGCTTTTTAAGTAAAAGTCATATAGAACAAAGTGCTTTGGGTACAGAACAAATTGCTCAAGTAAAAGTAATAGATGATAAACTGGTTAGAGCTCAAGCAAAAGTACAACGTTGGAATGACGAAATTGGCAGACTTAATAGAGGAGAAACAAGTGGACGTATAGATGGGTTGATTTCAAGAGAACAAGAACGTATTAAAAATGCAAATCTACGTATACAACCACAGATAGATCAAGAAAATGCAAAGATCAAAGGCTTTAGAGAACAAGCAGCAGTTGAAGTAGAACAACAAAATAAAAGACTCAGTGATGCACAAAAACGTACTCAAGCAGATATCGCTCTTGCTGAAAAACGTCTAGCACAACTTGATAAAGATGTTGCTGCATATACTTCGCAAGGCACAGTCAAAGGTGGTGTTTTTACCGCAGATATAGACAATGTTAAAAAGGGCAATCAACTAAGAGCCCAACAAAAGCCCGAACGTGATCAACTAGCTAAATCGATACAACAAGCAAAACAAAATGAAATTGGTGTAGCAAGTCGAGTACAACGTGAAATTACAAATATTAACAAACGTTTGTCAGAACAAATAAAAGGTGTTGAAGACAATGTAGCCAAGATACGGGCAAGCATTAACAACACTATAGAAAGTGCTAATAATAATATTGCCAAGTATACCCTTGAAGCAGGAAGCAGCAATAAAAATGTTGATGCAAGAATTAAAGAACTTGAACAGAACATAGAAAACATTCAACCAGAAATAGATGAACTACGAGAAGAAAAGTTTGTATTCGAAAAACAATATAGACAGTTTGAAGCAGAAGTTGGTCCGGTTAAATACATAGCCCAGTTAATCTACGGAGATAATCCTGACCAGAATTTGTTAGAAGCGGCCGTACGTTGGGTTATAATATTAATAGTTGCAGTGTTTGATCCCCTTGCAATAATGATGTTACTAGCCGCTACAGAAACATTTGCTTGGCGTAGAGAGGAAAGATATGCCACTACCGAAAAACAAGAAACTACGGTGTCTGCCGTTGAGACTCCTGAAGAGGTGCCGAGTCCACTGCCGGTTGAGGAGACTGAACAAGTTCAAGAACAAGAAGAGCCAGAACCAGCAAAACCAGTTGAGAATGGACCAGCAGATGAAGAGCTTAGTGAGACTAGAAGCGAGGATAAGTCTGATGGAGGAGAAACTGGAGTCGATACTGAAGAGCCTAAGCAAGATAATAAAACCTTAAATCGCACACTGCATGTTGAACACATAGTCTTACCAGATCCAGAAGTAGGAGAAAAAATAGATTATGATCATGAATATGTTCCTAATCCAGAAATTGAAGAAGAATTAACTGGCAGTGACCTTGCTGAGTTAGAAGAAATCAATAAAGATAACACTATTATAAGTGAATCAGATTCAGAAACCACTCCTACGATTTCAAATGAAACTGCAAACATATACAATTGGCAACAGTTTGAAGAAATAGATTTAGTAGATCCTAATAATCCAGAAAAACGTGCAAAACGTATATGGAAACGTTTGAATCCAAATGATACATTAAAAAATCAAGAAGCAATGGAAGAACAAGGAATTATAGAAGAAGTGCCATGGCAAAAGTATATCGAAGCAAGTGATGAAGAACTGGATCAATTTGTAGTATCTGGGTTTGGCACATCCTTTCCATCCGATCCAATAAAAGGTGATTCATTTGTAAGAGTTGACAGTTTACCAAGTAAACTTTATAGATGGAATGGTACAAGCTGGATTGAAATTGATAAGAACAACTCTGATACATTCGCAAACAATCCAGAATATGTACAGTATCTAATAGACAAACTTGGTTCAGGCGAATATGACCCTGATTTACTCACAGATGCAGAAAGATTACAAATAGAAAGTCAACTTAAAAGTCAGGATCTATAATGGCCATGGACGAAGAACAAAAACAACAATACAATAGATGTGATTTTTGCAATAAAGAAAAAAATAAAGTTAATAAACTTATCGTAGGTGACAGAGTTGCTATTTGTAATGAATGTGTGGATTTGTGTGGCGACTTACTAAAATCTCTTACAAAAGAAACAGTTGATTCTGTAAAATTCAAAGACATTGATCCAACTGAATTAAAAGCATTTTTAGACAAATATGTAATAGGACAAGAATCTGCAAAAATAGTACTAAGTGTTGCAGTAGCAAATCATTACAAAAGAATACAAAACAAATCAAAAGATCTAGAACTAGATAAAGCAAATGTTCTGCTCCTTGGGCCAACTGGTTGTGGTAAAACACTATTAGCAAAGTCAGTAGCAAGGTATCTAGATGTGCCGTTTGCAGTCACTGATGCAACTTCTATCACAGAAGCTGGTTATGTAGGTGATGATGTTGAGTCACTTATTGGAAAATTATTAAGCAATGCTGGTGGTAATGTTGAAAAATGCCAAAGAGGTATAATATTTTTAGACGAGATTGATAAAATCGCTCGCAAAAGTGAAAACACATCAATTACACGTGATGTAAGTGGTGAAGGAGTTCAGCAAGCATTGTTGAAAGTGGTAGAAGGAACTGTTTGTAGGGTACCTGCACAAAATGCTAGTCGGAAAAATCCACAAGCTGAAATGATAGATATTGATACAACAAATATACTTTTTATTGCTGGTGGCGCATTTGTTGGTATTAATGATGTTATCAAAAGACGTGCTGAAGGTTCTGGAATAGGTTTTGGTGTTGATGTTAAAACAAATGCAGAAGGCGAACTTGATAATATGGAGCCAGATGATTTGGTAAAGTTTGGTATGATTCCCGAATTTGTAGGACGTTTTCCAACATGGGTAGGTTTGAAAGAACTTTCAGAAAAACAGTTGGTATATGTGCTTACTGGAATTAAAAACAGTTTAATTGATCAATATACCTATCTGTTCGAATGTGATGGTGTAAAATTAAAATTTAGCGATGAAGCACTGCTTGAAATCGCAAAAAATGCGGCAACACGTAAAACTGGAGCAAGAAGTTTGCAAGCCGAGCTTGAACGTATATTGATGCCGCATATGTTTAGCCTAAAAGAATATGCTAAACAGGATATTACCGAAGTAGTTATAACTCCAGGCCTCGTTAAGAAACCACTAAAATTAGCAGCCTAGGCAGTTAGAGACTTAGTTTCGTTTTTAATTTTTTCTTCTAAATGACCAATCATAATTGTTCTCATATACTGAGCTCTTGCAAGATCCGTAAATGAGTATTCTCTTATATCATCATTTGTTATACGTATTGAAAAATTATAAAACGCACCAGATTTTTTTATACTAGATGCACTTCCTGCGGCTACCTTTTTTGTATTAACCAAGGTACCAAATTTAGTTTCGATTATGTTTGTCATTACACTCTCCCTTTTAAGGTTAAGTGCGTTCCTTCAGCGATTGCTTACTTCCGCCCTTTCGGGTGAACGTATAGATATTTAGCATGACAGTCATGTAATAATAAAAAAGGTTGACAGTTCTA
>Ga0255756_1002854_pt1 | contig 18060 bp, 20 predicted proteins | sample 011ome_20_FD_179956 | JGI IMG/M metagenome (GOLD analysis project Ga0255756, IMG submission 179956) | Coastal salt marsh microbial communities from the Groves Creek Marsh, Skidaway Island, Georgia - 011509CT metaG (version 2) | ecosystem: Environmental > Aquatic > Marine > Intertidal zone > Salt...
TGGTCATGGGAGCGTTGATGCAAGGAAGGCGGTACGAGAAGAAGGACTACTTTGCGGCGATGACGTTGGTGTGCGGTGTGTGTCTATTCGCGCTGGGAGATAAAGCGAGTTTGCCGCAATTCCAACCGAAAGGGGTTGTGATGATAGTTTGTGCGTTATTTATTGAAGCCGCGGCGGGGAATTTCGAAGAGAAGAGGTTGTTCAACGTCAGTTTGCCGGCGTCGCACGCGGAAGTCGTCATGCACGCGAATATTATCGGACTTTTTATGACTATGTTTGGAATGACTTTAAATGGCGAGATTTGGTTAATAATTAGCTACATGAATTCGCACCCGGAGTGCGTGCTCCGAGCGATGACTGCGGCTGCTTTTGGATACATGAGCGTGTCCTTCATTTTGCTCTCCATTCGACAGTACGGAGCGACGAATACTGAAATTATTAAAGCGCTGAGGAAGATGCTCTCGATTGCGCTCTCGTTGATTTTGTACCCGAAACCGATGGGTTGGAGATACGTGACGGGTACGTGCGTGACGGCGTTCGGTATCATGACGCTCTATGCGATTAAGAAGCGACGGTACGTGAAAGCAGCCGGCAACGTCGAGGCTTTTAAGTAGCGCAGTTTAATATCTAATAGCATACAACGAATAAATTACAGTGCGCCATCGCTACGAGAGAAATCTTCTGACTGTCTCAGGATATCCCCGTACCCGTCTCCTCGGGGTGAACCTAAACGCGCGAAAAACAGCGCCGCGATGCGTCTGCACTCGACGTGATCAACCGGACAGCCGTTTTCACAAAGCCAACGAAACAGATGCGAATGTCCTCTGTACGCGGCTCTAAAGCTCGTTTCGGACGACCACGGGCATCCGATAGATCTCAGATAAATCATCATGTCCAAATTTCCAATGTACGCCGCATTTTCCGTGCACCGCGCGTCCAGCAAGTCTCTGCCATCCTTTACGGACGAAAACAAATACGACACGCAATCAATCGTGCGATGCCTCGACGCGACGATCATCGCCTCTTTCGCGACGGGACACCCTTCGCGTACCAAATATCGCAACACCGCCATTTTTTTCTCATCCGACGCCGCCGCGGTCGTCGACATCTCATCGAACGGACACCGAAACTCCTCTCGCAACGCTTTCACGACTTTTTCGCGGGCTCTTCCGGCGACCACTTTGAAAAACGTCTCCGCGGTGAGCGGTAAATCCCTCCGCTCGATCGCCAGACGTAAATATTCCGAGGTCGTTATCTCCTCCACCTCTTTCACATCAAGTCTTCGCGTCTTCCCATCGAGTATCGCTCGCAAACAAAACTTGCTGCACCGAGCAAAATTCGACGCGTTCAACCGCTCGCGCACTTCCCCGTCGCGGTATCTCGTCCTATTTTCTCCAATAAGCGGGACAATCTTCGCCAGGAACACCAGTCGGTGCGTTTCCATGAAACTTAACAACGGGGAGTTGGAAGAAGTTAATGAAGTTTCTTCTTCTCCGTCGACATCCTCCTCGCGGGTAACCATCGCGAGAGAAGAACGAGAAAAAAAGAAACGCGAGAGCTCTCTCTCTCTCTTTTCTCACCGCGCTATCGCATCTCTTCCGCGCTTTCCTACTCTCTCTCTCTCTATCTCGATTCGCGCGTTAAAAATGTGGATAACGGTTTTCTGTTTCCCGGGAAAAAAATTTCTCGTACGTACGCGGGAAAAGCGCGGCATAAATTTTTAGACCATCGAGAGAAACCGACGACGCGAACAAAGAACGAAAACGACCAAAACCAATGGAGCTCATCAGCACGCAGAGAATGACCTACGAGGCGTGGCTGCACACGTGGAATCTCGACGACGATTACGACGACGAGAACGACGAGAACGAAAACGAAAACGAAAACGACGACGAGTATTCGAGCAGCGAAGAAGCCGGCGAAGGAGGAGGAGGAGGAGGAGGAGAACAACAACGACAAAGAAAGGAGAGAAGAGCGAGTCGAAACGACTTGAAGCGCGTCTCGAGGAGAGAAGTTTCGCTCGAAGAGGGCGAAGGGAAGCAGTGCGCGATATGTTTGGCGGGTTTTTTCGAGGAGGAGGAGGACGCGACCACCACCACCACCACCACCACCATCGTCGCGGGAAAGGACGAGAAGTGTCGATTCGTGGCCGAGTTGCCTTGTAAACACGTCTACCACGAGGAGTGCATCAAGAGCTGGCTCTCTCGAAGCCGGAGGTGTCCGACGTGCCGAAAGAGTTTGCGAGAGAAGAGGCGAGGAGAAGCGGCGAAGAATGGAAGCGAGGAGGGGTTACTGCTTCGTCCGAGAGAGATTCGGACGGCGCGCGCGACGAGGCGAGGCGAAGCTGCGGAGAGAGAGGACGGGCGAGCGTTGCACGAGATGGACGCGGTGGACCGCGAACGAAGAGCGAGAGAAGAAGAAGAAGAGAACAGGGCGAGAAGGAGAAACCGGATGGAGGCGCTTCTGACGCACGAAGGTATGAACGATGAGATTTTTGAGAGCGTTATTGACCACGCGACGAGATTGTTAGAAGCAGCCGCCGTGACGAGAGAGGAAGACGAGGATACTGAAGGAGGAAGAGAAGAAGAAGAAGAAGAAGAAGAAACAGAAGAAGAGTCTAATATGTCGAGGGCCAGAGTGGCGAATCAAACTGGCGCCGGGTCGTTGCTCGTCGGCACTCGCGGATGGTCGGGCTACGGCTCGAACACGTTGTAGAGAGAAGTAGAATAGTTTTAGCTCCTGGCAAGTCAACAGCATTTAGTCGTAGAAGTAGAGATACTGCATGTAAGCTTATTTATTACGCGCTATTATTAAAATATACATATTGCAAAACTAAACCTCGACGGGACCGTTCCCAGATACGGGGTTCTCTTCGTCTTCGTCGGTGAAAGGTGAACTCGTGTCGCGATAGTAACGGTTCGGGATACCCAACCAAAATTTCCACATCTCCACACCTCGATCCCATTTGAAGGTTTGATCCGTGTCGCACGGCACGTTTGTTTTCGTGAGTTTGATTTCATCACTATCGTCTTCTTTTTCCATCGAGTACATCGCGTACATGCCTTCGTCTCGGGAACCGACGCTGGCATCGTTGTCTTTTGGAAGCAAAACGGCTTCGCGAATGATAACTCGCGGTGCTCTCTGCTGCTCGGAAGATGAAGGGGACCACGACGACGACGACGACGACATTTTCTTTTGATTACTAGCCGTGTTGCTGCTCGATTTCATCGTTAAGTATTGCTCCGTAGCTTGACGAAGTTGTACTCTCTCGTCTTCCGAAACAGAATCTTCTTCGATGATGCGCTCGATCCAAACATCCGCGTCTTGAAACGATGAACTGGTCTTCTTAGAATCACAAAGTATCTTCACCATGCGAGATCTCGTTCGCGCGTCCGTTTTCGCCGCGCTTTCCTCGCTTTCACCTCTACAGAACGTTTCGTACACTCTCACGGCGTCCTCGATTTTCGAATCAGCCGCGTAGGCGTCGATGATGACCAAATAACTCGCCGCATCAGGAGAAACTCCCGTTGTACTTTCCAACGCGTGAATCAATTCGACGGTTTCGTCAATCTCTCCGCTTTTGGCCAGGGCATTAAACGCCGCGTTATACACTCGCACGTCTACGCGCACGCGTAAACGATCGATTTCGGCAAGGACCCATTTCGTCCCGCTCGCGTCTCGTCGCAAGGCGAAGAATTTCAACAACGTAGCGTACGTGTACTGATCTGGTTTCAAACCTGACTCTGCCAAACGCGAAAGCCATTCGTACGCGTCGTTCGGTCGATCCGAGGCTACCGATGCGTCTATCAACGTGTTGTACGTGATGAGATTTGGCGTGCACTCTGCCTCTTCCATCTTCTGAAAGACCTCGTCGATGACAGCTCTGGCGTAGTCATCCACTCGCTTATTCTTCACGGACGAATTGGACGAGAACAAGACCGATACGCGTTTCAGAATGGCGTTAAAGGTCGCCGTCGTCGGCTTCACGTTCACCGCGTGCATGACTTCTAAAACTTTAAACATTTCTGCGATGATTTTCTTTTCTTCTCTCAAGCTCCCTGGCGTTTCAAATTCGCTGTAGTTGAGGCCGTCGATGAATGCCGTAAACGTGTGCACGTTTGGCTTAACGTCAATTTTGTCTCTCCTGAGCATGCCTTCGAACAACACTTTTCTCGCCTCGCCGACGCGTCCTGCCAGACATAAACGTTGAATGTACGACGTGTACGCGCGCACGCCTGGTTTTGACCTCGCGGTGGCATACTTCTTCTTCCCGGCGAGTTCGAGAAACTCCTCCGCTTGATCGAGTCGATCGCACTTGGCAAACGCGGTGACCAACGCGCCAAACGTGGCTTCGTTTTCAGGAACGTTAAATCCTCGCATCATTTTCAACGTCGATTCGATACCTTTGACGTTTTTCTCGTCACCAAAGGACTCAATCAATACGTTAAAACAAGACGCCGAGAGTAACTTTGGATTTGTTTTCGACAAAAACCGTTCCGCCTCGGATCGCTTCTTCGCGGAGACTAAAGCACGTACGCCCGAAACGACTGCGTTGTTGTCAAACTCCGCCGGAAACGTTTTCTTCTCCTCCGTGAGAAGCGTTTCGAGACGTCGCCAAAAATCTAACGCCGTGTCAAACGTTGGTTCTACTCGCGCTCCGAGCGCGGGACACTTCGGATCGAGTAATCTATTGCTATTATTATTGCTGCTGCTGCTGTTGTTACTACCGCTACTCCTTCCCGTCCCAGCCGCGGACGACGAAGAAGAAGACGAAGATGATTTCAGAGAACTATACGGCGCCTGCCGTTGCAACCTCTCGTAATACCCTTGCTCGTCCTCTTCGGCACAAAACTTGGCTAATATTTGAATCACGTCGCAATAACTCTCCAGCGAACAAAACATCTTCTCTCCGCCTTTCCGTCCTCTGTACTTCTCCTCCGCGAGCTTGAACACCGCGGCGACGTACCGCATGCGACTCGAACTTCTATTTCTATACCCCAACGCTTTCGTCCTCGCTCTCTCCACGCGCACGAGCAGCGCAATCGTCGCCGGAGAAACGATCGACACGGCGTTCTCGCCGTACTTCCCGCTCAAGCACTCTCGCAACAAAGCGCAACAATGCAACACGCAGTCTCGATCGATGGCCAACGCTTGCACGGCGCTAAACACCGTCACGCGCAAACCCGGTTTATCCGGATTCTTTTCCAGCTCGGAGAGGACCAATTGGCATATTTCCGCCGGCGTCGCCGTTTTTGAAAACAGCGACGTTGAGGAAGAAGAAGATGAGGAAGAAGTGTTGTTGCTCGACGTTGCAGTAGTCGTCCGTCTTCCCGGCGCCGCTCTTCTTCGTTCTTCTTCTTTTTCTCCTAGTCTTTGGTCCTTCGAAGACCTCGAAATGCTGCCGCTGCTCCGTCGTCTCTCTCCGCCGTTGGTGTTCTCGTCAGACGACGGGGAGAAAGAAGAAGAAGAAGAAGAAGAAGCTCTGCCGCTGCTCCCGCGTCGTCCTCTTCCATTCTCCCAACGACGCGCGCCGCTGCTCGTCTCGCTCCTGCTGCTCCTCGATGACGACGACGACGACGTCGTCATTATTCGCCGGGAAGAAGGAGCGCCGGAAAGGAGAAGAGAATGCATTTTCTTCTTTCACGTATATTTATGTGCCGTAATTTCAGCGACGGGTCAACGCGGCCGCCGCCGCGAGGGTAAAAAGAGAAGGAGGAATCATGCGGGGTTCTCTTTTTTCTGTGTCACACCGTTCGGCGCCAAGTTTCTTCTTCCGGCTTTTTGCGCTCTGTTAGATTGTGTGTATATCCACTCTAAATTTTACTCTCGCCCGTGTGGCTGCTTTTTGAGGAAAAAACGGGCAAAATCACACTGCTCGAAAGAAAAAAAAGAAAAACGGAAATCGCATGCGACAAAAAAGAGAGACAGAAGAAAAAAAGAAAGCGCACTTTCTGGCTCTCTGCGCGCGCGCGCAAAAGAGAGAGAGAGAGAGAGATGTTTTACGGAGCGACGACGCGAGCGCAGAAGAGACGCGCGGGCGAGAGAGACGTGTGGGACGTGATCGTCAACAACGACGATATTTGTTTCGAGCACATTTTGCCGAGATTGAATCGAACTGACGTGAAGTTTTTGTTTGAAGTGAATACGGAGACGAGGGCGTTGGTGAAGAGATCGTCTCGTAAGAGTGAGTTGAGAAAGAAGTTTCAAGTTGAAGAGATGTCGTCGATATCTACGTTGGAAATCGCGTGGGAGAATCCATCCTTGTGGCCGAGATGGTGGGACGAAAGAACGTTTTGCTATCAAGTTGCTCAAACGAATAAACTCGAGTTGCTCAAGTGGATACGAGAAGAGAAAAAGTGCAAATGGGACGAAAAAACGATTGCTGCGGCCGCAAATAGAGGTAACATGGAAATGATAAAGTATTGCGTTGCAAATGAGTGTCCTATCGATGAATGGACGTGTGCAGGGGCTGCCGGAAATGGTCATCTCGAGTGCCTCAAATACTTACACGAAGAAGCCAAAGCGCCGTGGGATTGGAAGACTGCCTCCGGGGCGGCTGAAAATGGTCATCTCCACATCCTCGAATATCTCGTCGAGCGTGAATACGATGAATTTGACGAAAATGCGTGTTCGTGGGCGGCCGATCAAGGTCAGTTGGACTGTTTGAAGTTCTTACACGAAACCGCCAAAGCGCCGTGGGGTTCGGGGACTGTTGCATTGGCGGCTATGCAAGGTCATCTTCACATACTCGAATATCTCGATGAGCGTAAGTATAAGTATGATGAATATGGCGAAGAGGCGTGTGAGCATGCGGCCTGGTATGGCCACTTGGACTGTTTGAAGTTCTTGCACGAAACCGCCAAAGCGCCGTGGGACGAGCGGGCCGTACGTTTTGCGCACCAACAAAATCATTCCGAATGTTTACAATACCTCCTCGACAACGACTGTCCGTTACCATCTGGTTGGCGATACGAACATGGAACGTTAACGTACGAACATGGAACGTTATACACGAGTTAGAATAATCATCATTATTGATTAGTTAAAAAAAATACACATATATTCGAAGAGTGACGAGACGAGACGAGATCGAGACGAGAAAAAAAGAAACGCAAAGCAGAAAGACACATATACTTACCATGAATAATAGGTAAATAAATAGAATAGCATTGCAATCAAGAGAGACACACGCGTACATCATCAACAACTTCTGCGTTCATTGGACGTGCAAAAAGATAATTTCATGCGAGGTCCCAGAAAGAACAGCCGTCTTCGTTCTGATCTCGAAACGTTTTTCTTTCTCGAATAATCGAAACGGCAAAAAGCAAAAAGGAAAATACCTGTCATCACGCCGACTTCTCACGTTATTACTAACCGCAATACTATTGGCGCCCAATGAGGCTTAATTTCGCTGTGCTGATGGGAAGCGATGGATTTCTCATGGTATGAACGACAGATGGCTTTAGGGAGTGAATTAAGAAATATAAACTTATGCTCATTAGTTTTTTTGAAACCCTAAACTAATAATACATACGAGAAAATTTGTAAAGAAAAACACAAAAACTTCAGAGAGAGATATACACGACACACGCGTGCGCGATGATGATGTCGCTAACGACGACGACGACGATAACGAGCTGTCAAAGAGTCAATCCATCGACCTCTTCATCTTCGAAAACGCAACCGCCGTCACAAAAATCGCTAAAAAACGCGCTGGTGTCGACCGCTTTAGCCGCGACGTTCGCCTTCTCTTCCCCAACAATCCTCATCGTCGCCTCAAATCCTCCCCCGGCGTTCGCCATCCCGCAAACGTCCGAGTGCGCGACGAACGCGTGCGACGATTTCGACTACCACGACCAAGATTTGACGCAGACGTACTTCACGAAAGGGTCGTTGAAACGCGCCAACTTTCGCGGCGCGAACTTGTCCGGCATCTCGCTGTTCGGGGCAAACTTGGAAGACGCGGATTTCACGGGAGCCAACTTAGAAAATGCAAACTTAGGACAGTGCAACTTGTTGCACACGAACTTTACCGGGGCGAATTTGACGAACGCGATCGTCTCGGGCGCGAGTAACTTGGAGACGGTAAAGGCGAACGATTCAGACTGGTCGCAAGTGATCATAAGGAAGGACGTGTTGATGGGGATTTGCGCGAACGTGGATGGAGTTTCGCCGGTGACGGGAGATCCGACGGCGATGACTTTGGAGTGTCCGTAACGTAAAAGTATATTTGAACGCAGTATTGATTTTGGATTGTAATAACAACACACACACACACACACGCAAAATATATATTCTAATAACTTTCAAAAAAAAGCTTGAGCACTCAGAGTACTAGCACATCATTCAGCATGAGGATGAATCCTCGATAGGAAGACCGTCGTGAAAACAATGTATGATTATCGTCATCGCGCGCAAAATCACTTTTTTTTCTTTCACGCCGCGCGCGCAGAGGAGCAGCAGCAGCAGCAGGACGTGCGTAGTTTAAATGACGCGAGCGTGTTTTTCAACCCGCTTCGAGCGTTTCTCATTTTCTATGTATATCCATCTTTTTATCTAGAAACCCGCCTGTGTAAAAGAATAAAAGAAGAAGAAGGAGTTTCGCCATCAGTCGTTGAAAAATAACGCGTGGAGAGAAAATTAAACGAGGAGCACCATCGACGAGCGAGAAAAGTAAGATCTCAGACTGCGGCCGAACCGCGAACTTAGCGCCACGCCGACGACGAATCGTCACGGGGGCTGACCAAGGAAGGTTCGCCCGACGCAATGCGCCGGATTCCCTGACCCCCGCTCGCAGTGCGCATAGGATTGTATTCCATCATCGACCTTTCTCGTCTCACGCGTACAACGTCACAAACATAAATCATCCCTTCTCTAAATTTATTGAAGAAGAATCCATTGCTCGGCGGAAGGAGAAGTCGTATATTTCTTGGGTTTATTCATTGCATTCGGCTTTGATGAACCGCTAAAAGAAACCTCTTTTCTTTCGTCATCGCAAAGTAACTCCACGACATATACTCACACGGAGATGGAGAGAGAGAGAGAGAGAGAGAGAGCAAGCGTTGCACGAGAGAAGAAAAAAGAAGAGAGTGTACGTCCGGTTTCCAGAGTCAGACGCATAGGCACCAAGTTAGTAAGAAATGTCGCCGCGAGAACTCAGAATACGAACGAATCGCTCTACGGGGGTTCGAACGCCGAACTACGCATTAAAGAGCGTGAACAGCTGCCTGATGTGATCCCCCCGAGAAAAGATATGCGCGAGCGCAGACATCTCTTCGTTTCTCCCTTCTCTTTCCCTCCCGCTCTCTCTCTTTGCACTGTTCGCGTGCGAAACAAAATCGAACGAAAAGAGTTTGTTAAAAATTTCTGAAATCTGAGTCCGCAACGACGTCGTGTAGTTTAGTCGAGCGGATAGCGAGAACTTCAGGACCTGCAATCAGTCGGGCTTCGAACTCCAACGATCACATTCGCTCTCGCTTCAAGGGAACGGGGCTAACACACATAGAATTTGAACGCCGCCCAACTAAAAGAAGCATACGACGACGAAACTATTTCCTTCTCTCTAGAGTTTTCGTACCTTTGTTTCATCATGTTGTCGCTGATGTCATTATTGACTCACATTCGTCTTCCTGTGGAAATAGAAAGCGTCATGAACATGCAAAAGACATACAAAAGTAAAATCAATAATAAATCGAGCGCGAAAGAGAAAAAACGTGTGCGTGTGTTTGTGCGTGCAAAAATTGAAGCATCTCTCTTCAATTCGTTCGATGCGAGCGAGCGCAATCATCGTTTGTCTTTTACAGACAACAACTAACGGTATCCCTCGCGTAAGAGGAATACGACGCAAGTAACGTCAAGGATCAGTTAATTCTGGCAAGAATTGCTAGGTGGCGACCTAGCGCTCCGTTTTCTTTTCAGCGTCGATCAATTGGGGAAAGAGAATTCCTCATTTCCTTGATGTCCTTTTTGCGATTTCGATGAGTTGTTGTAGTAAAAGAGTCTGATGCTGTCGCGACGCGCACATCGAGACACGCACAAACACAAACACACACGCAAAAGAGAGCATATAAACGCGGCATTTTTCACCGCGGACGCGTAAAATTGTACATTTTGAATGTGAACCTTTTTTTTCAACGATCTGTCGTCGATTATTACGATAGAAGATGAACACGGGTGAGTAAAAAGTCCGCAAAGGAACAACGCTTTCGCGAGAACACGCGCGCGAAAGAGAGAGAAAGAGAGAGAGAGAGAAAGTGAGAGAGTGAGAACAACGCTCGTGCGCGCGAGCGGCGTCGCGTAAATATTGCTCAGTCAAAAAAGTCGTGTAAGTTTGGAACAAGTCTTCTTCAAAGCCGAGGCTCAAAGCGAGCTGGGTTAACCGATTTGTCATCACGGCAATAATCATCGAAACTCTCTCTCTCTCTCTCTCTCTTTCTTTCGTTGCAGTCAGCCATTTGTAGATATAATAAAACCAATCGTCACGACAACATTGATGTCTCTCCGACTGGGGCGGCAGTAAGTAATCGATCATTCCGCACGTTCAAAGAAAGAAAGAGAGAGTTCAGAGAGAGAGAGAAAAAGACGCACGTAAACAGCGCGAGCACGCGTAAACGCACAGAGAGAGCGCGCGCACAAAACTACTCCGCCTTCCCTTCGCGCGCGTCTCTCACTCTCTCTACAAAAAAAGCGCGCGAAAGAAAGGAAGAAAACCGAGAAGAGACTGTGAAAAATTTGGCGGCTTCAACTGTATTATGCGTACCTCTTCTCTTTTTTCCGAAATGTCGCTCTTAAAAACGCGCGCGCGGTGTGGAAAGAACGACTACTCGCGAACGCGAAATCGCACCGAACGTCGCGAAATTACGTTCGAGAATTCATACCTCGCGCGAATAAATAACGTTTTTAGAAAAAACGTCGCGATTGCGTGCGTGCGCTCGTTAAAGTTCGCGCGCGCAATTCTGAAGCACGAGTAGACTCGTGAAAGAGAGAAAAAGACAAAAATTTTTTCTCTCGTCGTCGTGAAAAAACGTCGTCGTCGTCACTTTTTTTCTCCCGAGAAAGCGCGTAGGAGAGCGTGAACTCAGAGAAGAAAAAAGAAACATGACGTTCGACCCGCGCTCCAGACGAACGGGCAACGTCGCCATCGCGTCCTCTTTGCTCTGTTTCAGCGGATTCGTGTATCACTACGCGGTGACGCGAGGGAGGAAGAGATTAGATTTGGACGTTTTGGAAGCCGTGGAGAGGAGGAAGAAGGAACTGGAGACGATGAACGAGAAGAAGAAGACGAAGAGGAAGAATTTGTGGCGGCGGGGTTTCAGAGATACCACCAGCGATGACGACGGTGCGGGTGGCGGTGGTAGTGGCGATGACGGTGGGAAGAGCCGGTGGTTTTGGCGGTCGTCGTGATGTGAAGACGCGCGCGTGTAGATTTATAAATGTAGATTTTTGTAGCAGCAAAGTTGAGCGTTTCGTTAGAAAGAGTAGTACTCGTCGTCGTCGTCGTCGTCGTCAACGTATCGTCGTTGTTTCGCGAGGGGTTTTTACTCCTGTTTTCTCACCCGTTTCTTCGCGTCGTCGTTCTCTTTGTTTTCTTCTTCTTCTTCTTCTTCTTCTTCCTGGTGGTGGTGTTCTCTTTGTTTTCTCGTCGTCCGCGTCGTCGTATTTTTGAGCAACGCGTTGTTGGTTTTTTTCTTCTTCTTCTTCTTCTCCTCTTTGTTCTTCTTCTCTCGCTTCCATCGGATCGGCATGCACTTGTACTTCAAACAACGAAGCGCGCGAGCTTCTTCGTCTTCGCGTTCGTACGGGTCGCGCTTTGTCGGCGTGAGCTTGGCGCATTTTTTCGTTCGCGCCATCTGTCTGTTTTAAAAAGGTGCGAGTTGTGAGGAAAAAGGAGAAACGTTTTCGTTCGCGCGCGAGCGGACGGGCGTTCGAGTATTCGATTAATATATGTGTTTGATTCATATAGTATATAACACGTGTGGTAAGCTAACTAAGTACAATTCAATAGTTTATATTCTATCATCTCTCTCTCTCTCTCTGTTTCTCTCTCTCCGTGGAGAGCGCAATCTCCTCTCGACGACGCTCTCTCTCGCGCGCGCGAGCACAACATTTTTTGATTCCTTCGCTTTCGTCGAGACAAAACAAAAAATTTAATCTTGCTCCTTCATCTTCAAGGTAATCGAGCACGTTCTCTTTCTGATCGGGAACGGTCTACCTTGAGCTCTCGGGTGGAATCTCTTCATGGTACCCGCACCGTCCGCGTAGCACTCCGAAACGTACAACTTCGCCTTATTCATGCCCAAGTTGTTCTTCGCGTTACTCGCGGCGGAGAACAACGCCGATAAAATCGGTTCGCACGCTCTGTACGGCATAAATTCCAACATGATCAAGCACTCTTCGTAAGATTTACCGCGGATGCAATCCAACACTCTGCGGACCTTGAACGGGGACATGTGGACGTTTCTCAAGTAGCACACGGCTTCTTTTTCCGCGACTTCAACCTGTTCATTTTTTTCGGAGGAAAGAAAGAAAACCACACGCGTTAATACAAAGAGTTGTTTTCAGATAAGGGAAAACAAGGAAGAGTTTGGGAAAATTTCGTCCTCGCGACGACGACGACAACATCGCGCGTGCAAAAAAGAAAACGAGACGAAGACACAGCCAGAGAGAGAGACGAGCCAAACGACGCGCGCTCTTTTCTGTCCTTCTTCGTTACGAACCCGTGTTTTTTTTCACAGCCGCGAAAGCGAGAGAAGAACAAGAAGAAAATGTTTGGATATAATGAAGACGGCCCCCCTGGGGACCACTTTTGGAGTGGAAAAAAGGAGGTTTTTGGCGTAAAAATCCACCCTCAACCGGACGTCTCTCTCCTCCCCCCGCGATGGTCGCCGCTCCGAATTCAAAACAAAAAAGCGCTCGATTCGTACCTCCGCGGTTGCTTTCGCTAAAATAGCCATCCCTCTCCCGTTCGTTTGCTTCGCTTCGGACGCGTTTCTCGCGGCGGTCAACTTCGTGAATCGCCTCGTCTCGAACGTGGAACTAAAGCAGGCCGATGACGACGACGACGCGCCAGAGGTGGCCGCCACCGCGTTCGACGATTTTCTTTGCGAAGAAACGCGCGCCAATTGCGAGCAGGCAATTTGAGTGGATGCGGTCGTTGATGCGAACATGTTTGTTGGATGTCGTTATCCGGGCTATTTGTGGTGATTTCCGCGCGGGGAAAAGCAGACGACTGCGTGCAAGCGCTTTCTTCGCGAGGGAAAAGTTTCTCTTTTCGTTTTTTTCGTGTGTGTGTTTAGGGTTTTCATATTTTTTTTAATCCAAGTTGTTCTTTTTGTAGACGTGGCGAAGCCGTTACCTACTTTCCCGATACATTTAAAGAGGGGGGAAAAGAAAACATGAGCGCGATGATGACGACGAACGCTGCCGTAGGCGCGCGAGGCGCGATCGCTTCTTCTTCTTCTTTGAACGCGAAGAAAAATAACGCTTTGAATCAAAGTCGAAGAAGCGTGAATAATAAAGGAACGACGCCGGTGCAATGTTTATCCAAAACGACCGATTTTTCATCCAACGATAACGACTCTAACGCGAAGTCTTCGAGCGAGATGAACAACAACATCACGAGAAGAACGGCGAAGAAGATGAAGAAATTAATCGTTCCGAAAGCTTCCTCCTCTTCTTCCGCGATGACTTCGCCGAGCGCGAGATCTGCCAACTCTGATGGCTTTGTTTGGAAAGGCGCGAATTTGAAAGCGGCGGCGATGTCCATCGGTTTCGGTTTGTTCGTCTGTTTCGTCGTTCCGAGACCGGATGGAGTGGTACCGCAGGCCTGGAATTTATTGTCCATTTTCTTAGCCACGGTCGCTGGTTTAGTCTTGTCTCCGTTGCCGGTCGGCGCGTGGGCGTTTCTTGGAATGACCACGGCAGTGGTGACGAAGACGTTGACCTTCGCGCAAGCGTTTAGCGCGATGACGAACGATGTCATTTGGCTGATTGTTCTGGCGTTTTTCTTCGCCAGAGGATTCGTGTCTACCGGTTTGGGCGATCGCGTCGCGACTATGTTTGTCGAAAGGCTCGGTAAGTCTACGCTCGGTTTATCCTACGGGTTGAGCATCTCCGAAGCCGTGTTGGCGCCGGCGATGCCGTCGACGACGGCGAGAGCCGGCGGCGTCTATTTGCCCATCATCACTTCGTTAGCCAAAAGTAACGGGTCTGAACCCGGACCGACGGCAAACAAAATGGGTTCGTTTCTCATGCAAACGCAATTACAATGCTCCGGTCATTCGTCCGCGTTGTGCATGACGGCTGCGGCCCAAAACTTGTTGTCCTTGAAGTTAGCCGCCGGGTTGGGGATCGTCATCGCGAACCCATGGATCACGTGGTTCAAAGCTGCCTGCGTTCCGGGCATTCTCGGCTTAATCTTGACGCCGCTGTTGGTGTATAAGCTCTTCCCGCCGGAAATCCAAGATACTCCGGACGCTCCCGCGATGGCGAAGGAGAAATTGAAGAAACTCGGCCCGTTGTCGCAAGACGAGTTGGCCGTGGTTATCACCATGAGCATCACCGTGTTTTGCTGGATCTTCCAACCGTTCGGGATTACCCCGGTCATTTCCGCTATGTTTGGCATGTCCATGCAGTTGTTTGCCGGCGTTATCAAGTGGGCGGATTGCTTGAACGAAAAAGGCGCCTGGGATACGCTCGTTTGGTTCGCCGTGTTGATCGGCATGTCTGCGCAGTTGAACGAACTCGGTTTTATTCAGTTCATCGCGACGAAAGTTTCGGCGGCTTTAACCGCCGCTAACTTGGCGTGGCCGCAAGTGTTCTTGGTCTTACACGCTAGTTACTTTGCCATTCACTACTTCTTTGCCTCGCAAACCGCGCAAGTCGCGGCGTTATCGACGGCGTTTTTGGCCATGATGTTAGCTTCGGGCGTCCCGCCGATGCTCGCCGGTTTGACCATGGCTTTTCACACCAACTTGTTTGGCGCGATCACGCACTACGCCAGTGGTCAATCCGCTGTGTACTTTGGTTCTGGTTACGTCGAATTGAAGGATTACTTCCGTCTCGGCGCGATTGTTGGAGCGTTTAACTTCATCTTGTGGGCAATCGTCGGCGGCACGTGGTGGAAAGTCATCGGGCTCTATTAAATTTGAAAAGAGGGCGGGGTATTTATGTGATGAAGTACTCATCTGTTTTTATTCTTGTTTATGTGAACACCATCAAGTATATATAATGAACAAACTAATTCTCTTCTTACACACCACCAGCACAGACTACAGATGAAGTTTCGTTATGCTTTTTCTATTGTACACGCTTTCCTCCTCCTCCTTTTTTCTTCCTGCTCGGAAACTATTTTTATAAACACATATAAAATCGCGACGCGAACGAGAGAGCGCGAAGAAGTATTTACGGACTGATGATCTCGTCCACGTTCGCTTCTCTCGTTCTCTCCCCCATCCGTTTCATCCGCATCACCTTTTCGCTCACCTTCAGCTCCGCTTTCGTGACGATGTGATTCCTCATCGCTTCCGGACACTTCTTCTTCCCTTCCCTGCCTAAAAATACCAACACCGCCTCCTTCTCGTAGACGATCCCAACCGCGTCCTCCACCGGCTCCTTTAAATCTTTCAGCGGCAAACCAGAGAGCGGACACTTCGTGTTCATAATTTGCCCGCCGTGGAGTCCGCCTCCTCCGTTTCCAAAATCGTCCGTGATGACGAACCCTTCGCCGTTGTCCTCGCCTTTCGCGTTCGCGCACATCTTTTCAAATTTTTCCTCCACCAGCTGCTTCTCTCCGTTCGCCACGCTTCGGTTCCTCTGCGTTAAATCTCTCAGCTTTTCCCGAAACGGATACGCCTCGTTCGCCACCCCGGCGTACCCTCTCTCCAAATCGTTCAGCGCCATCTCGTACGCTTTCGCGTCCGCCAACAACTGCCCGCCGTCTCTCGCGATGGCATTTTTTAAAGTCACCTCCAGTTCCGGGTGGGACGCGTTTTCGTTCGTCAACGCGGCGACGATGGGTGCGATTTCGGTTTCAAACACGTCGGTAAATTTCTGCTGAATATCTCTCGCGTTGTTTATCGCGCCGGATTGGTTGCGGGTGAGCACCGAGCGCACCTCGCGTTGGTTTTCCAGAAAGATCATACTTTTCTTCTTCTTCTTCTTCTCGTGCGCGTGTGTTATTCGCTATTCGCGCGCGTATAATATATCTCGTCGCGCTCTTCTTTTGAAGAAAATCTAGATTTTGAAAATTTTTTTCCCCAGAACTCAAAACTCTAATCAAATGCGCGAAGAGGAATAGATACACACACAAAACACACACGCATCAGAAAGAGGAGGAGGAGGACGAAGAGGAAGACGAAGAGGAAGATGAAGGAGAGCGTGGTCGTCGAAAACGAGGAAGAAGTATTCGCGAAGAACTACTACTCCGCTGCTCCAGAAAAAAGCTCACAATCAGACGGCGGTAACAACAACAACAACAAAATCGAGGACCATTTTACCGTCGCGTGCGTCAACGCGTTCCTCGTGAACGCGTCGCGGAATTTGAACGACATTCACGCGAAGAGCAGGAAGGAGGTGCAGAAAATTGAGGAGAAGATGAGGAAGATGGAACGGAGCTTGGTTTTTTTGGAGAAGAAGTTGGAAGGATTCGAGGACGATGATGTCGCGAAGCCTGTTCCTGCTGAATTTGGCAGCGTTGCTCCTTCTTCTTCCGAGGCGGAAGCGCCGCCGCCGCCGCCGCCATCTCCTCCGCCGCCTCCCAGAAACGACGACGCCGACGACGAAGAAGAAGAAGAAGAAGACAACAGAATCGAGAAGAAAGAAGCGTCGAGTGTTGTTGTAAATCCGATGCACGAGAAGTATCACAAGATGATTCGCATCGGCGTTCCGGAGCAAGCGGTTAGAAATAAGATGAAGTTGGACGGCGTGGACGACAGCGGCGTCGTCTTTTAGAGCAGAGAGTTAAAATGTAGAGGTTTAGAATGATGCGGTATGTAGAATGTAATAATATGAACTAGGATAATTAATGTATAGTATAAACAACTCAAGAAATCATATATATGTGACACAACCTCCCCCCGCGCGCGAAGAAAATATTGAAAAAAGCACAGTTCTTCTCCTCATAAATTTTTTGCCTTTCTCGGCGGAAGATCTATAACAGAAATATATTCTCTCTTCTCTCAATTTACTTGGCAGCAGCTTGCGCGGCTTCGTGCGCTTCCCGACTCCACTTTGGTTTCTTCCCCTCGACTAAGATCGCTTCCCCACCGGCCGAGGCCAACTTTTCGCTCGCCGAAGCCGAAAACGCCGCCGCCTTGACCTTCAAGCCTTGCGTGAGCTCCCCGTCGCCTAACACCTTCAACGGCAAGTTTCTGTAGTAACCCGTCGCTTTGATCAAACCGACCGACTTCAACGTGTCTAAATCGACATCTTGGCCCGCGCTGATCTTAGAGTCCGCCAAGGCTTGCGCCAAATCCGAAACATTCACCGTGACGAATTTCGGCTTCCCGGCGCTCATGCCGCCGGCGATGCCCTTCAACTTTGGAAACCTTCTGTACATTGGCGTTTGACCGCCTTCGAAACCCGGTCTAGTGCCTCTACCACCTCTCGCTTTTTGACCTCTCATACCGTAACCGCACGTCCCGCCTTGGCCGGCGCCGTAACCGCGACCTTTGCGAGTCGGTTTTCTTCTCGACCCCGGCAACGGGCTCAAGTTGTGTAAGCGTAATCGCTCGTCGTCGCCCGCCGCGCGAACGGAGACGACAGAAGATTGTCTACTACTGCTGCTAGAGGATTGCTTCGCGGAGGAGGCTTTCAAAGTCTCGCCGCGAACGAACGTGGACGCCTGGTTGTTTTTTATTTTTTCATTTTTATGAGAGAGTAAGAGAGAGAGAGAGAGAGAGATTGGTTAATAGGATATTTGGAAGAGTGAGTCAAAGAGAGGTTTTTTGTCGTGTTATCCAGAAGCCGTCACCTCGCGAGCAGGACACAGAGCACGAGAGAAAAAAAAAAAAAGAAATCCGCGCGCGAAACCGCCCGCGAGAAACCACCCCCCTCTTCTAC
>Ga0255756_1002855_pt1 | contig 18060 bp, 13 predicted proteins | sample 011ome_20_FD_179956 | JGI IMG/M metagenome (GOLD analysis project Ga0255756, IMG submission 179956) | Coastal salt marsh microbial communities from the Groves Creek Marsh, Skidaway Island, Georgia - 011509CT metaG (version 2) | ecosystem: Environmental > Aquatic > Marine > Intertidal zone > Salt...
GGGTCGACTTGCCACAGTCGGAGGGGCCGACGAGCACCAGAAACTCGCCCGGAGCCATCGAGACGTTCACGTCTTTCAGCACTTCGACCGCTCCGTAGCTTTTCTTCAGAGCGTTGATTTCAAGTGCGGGGGCGGTGGTGGTTTGGTCTAGGGCCATGGATCGGTGTCTCCTTTGGGGACAGGTCCGGTGCTCTCGCGCACGATAAGCTCGGCGCGGATCTGGGTTTGCAGGGTATCGGCATCTCCCCCGTCGATGTGATCGATCAGGTGATTGGCCAGCGGAATACAAGCGTCACGCAGGGGTGAGCGGGTGACAGTAAGCGGCGGATCGAAATTAACCGCCTTGAATTGCGGAAGCGCGTCGTCGTGGCCAATCACGGAAAGATCGGCAGGAACCTTGAGCCCAAGATCCTTGGCAGCGCGCATCACACCGGCGGCAATCAGGGTCGAGCCGCAGACGATCGCGGTTGGCTTGGCGCCTCGTCGGCCCGAGAGCATGGCGAGCGCCTCGGTGTAGCCATAGCTTTCCGAGGGGGTTTCATGGCCGATAAATGCCTCTGGGATGGTAAGCCCCTCTTCGGAGATTGCCTCGCGGAAACCTTTCTCGCGGTCGATGGCGAAAGCGAAGCGAATATCGCCATTAAGAAGCGCGATCCGGCGATGGCCGAGCGTGGCCAGAAGGCTTACCGCATCGCGGCTGACCGAGCGGTTGTCGATTCCGTAGAAAGGATAATGGACATCGGCCTCGGACTGGCCGTGCATCACGAAGGGAATGCCACGCGCCTGCAGGAAGGCCACGCGCGGATCGTTCGGGACAGGAGCGTTGAGGATGAAACCATCGAGGATGCCGCGTTCGAGCATCCGCTCATAGACCGTCACCGGATCGTCGTGCTGATCGACCGATAGAACAAGATCGACATCGCGCTCTGCCAGCGCGGCGGTAAGGCCAGTCAGGATCTCGAGGAAAGTCTGATCGGCGGTCATGTCGGCGTTGAGCTTGGCGATAAAGCCCACCATTCCCGACCGGCCCGTCACCAGCCGCTGCGCGATTCGGTTGGGTTTGTATCCCAACCGCTCGGCCACGTCTTGCACGCGGGCGCGCGTGCGCGCGCTGACTTCTGGAAAGCCATTCAGCGCCCGGCTGACCGTCGCCACAGAGAGCCCAAGCTCCGCACTGATATCTTTGAGAGTCGCCATGCGCCGTCATTTAAACCGTTTCAGAAACCGACCCTAGCAACTCGATTTCAACATGACAATAAAAAGTGAAAATTCTGCATATGCAAAATAAATGGAAATTTAAAACGTTTTGAAAATCTCGGAAATGTTGTTAGCCTTGCCCCCGAATCAAGAGCCGCGACAGCGGCGAATCGGGGATGCGACAATGCGTGATTGGTGGCGGGATGCGGTGATCTACCAGATCTATCCGCGCTCGTTTCAAGACGACACCGGCGATGGGATCGGCGATCTGCCGGGCATCACCCGTCGTTTGGATCATGTGGCCTCGCTCGGCGTCGATGCGATCTGGCTCTCGCCGTTTTTCACGTCGCCCGACAAGGACATGGGCTATGACGTGTCCGACTATACCGACGTCAATCCTGTCTTCGGCACGCTCGCGGACTTCGACGCGCTGGTCGCCAAGGCGCACGCGCTTGGCCTGAAGGTTATCATCGATCAGGTGATCAGCCACACCAGCGATCAGCATCCCTGGTTTCAGGAAAGCCGCCAGAACAAGACCAACCCCAAGGCGGACTGGTACGTCTGGGCCGACCCCCAACCCGATGGCACTCCTCCCAACAACTGGCCATCGGTTTTCGGCGGGTCGGCCTGGATGTTCGAGGCGCGGCGCCGGCAGTATTACCTCCACAATTTCCTGACCGAACAGCCCGACCTCAATTTTCACAACCCCGAGGTCGTCGATACGCTTCTGGAAACGATGCGCTTCTGGCTTGACCGGGGCGTCGATGGCTTCCGCCTCGATACCGTGAATTTCTATGTGCATGACAAGCTTCTGCGCGACAACCCGCCCTCAGGTTGGACCGAGTTTCCGGGCAACCCCTACGAGGCGCAGGACCACGTCTTTTCCAAGACCCAGCCCGAGAATATCGCCATCCTGCGCCGCATCCGGGCACTGACGGATGAATATGATGCGCGTATGCTCGTCGGCGAAGTTGGCGAGTCGATCCGGCCGATCGAGGTGATGGCCGAATACACCTCGGGCGATGATAGGCTGCACATGGCCTATTCGTTCGAGTTCCTCGGCGATGCCCACACGGCCGAACATTTCCGCTCACGGATCACAAATTTCCTCAAGAAGGCCCCGAATGGCTGGCCCTGCTGGTCGTTCTCGAACCACGACGTCAAGCGCCATGCTTCGCGCTGGACCAAGCCGGGCGGCGATGTCGATGCGGTGGCGCGCCAGTCGATCGCTCTTCTGTGCAGCTTCCCCGGAACCCTTGGAATCTATCAAGGTGAAGAGCTTGGTCAGTCCGAGACCGACATCGAATTCCACGAGCTGACCGATCTGGGCTATATTGATTTCTGGCCGGATCACAAAGGCCGCGACGGCTGCCGGACCCCGATGGTCTGGGAAGCGCACGCGCACCATGCGGCCTTTACCACCGGTGTACCGTGGCTGCCGGTCAAGGCACCGCAGGCCGCCCGCGCGGTCGATCTTCAAGAGGCAGATGCCGAGAGCGTTCTGAACGCCTATCGCGCAACGCTGACTTTCCGCAAATCGCGTGACGAGCTTCGGCTCGGGACCACCGAGTTCCCCGTCCTGCCCGAACCGCTCTTGGCGATCCGGCGCAGCTACGGTGGAAAGGTTCTGACGGGGGTATTCAACCTGTCGGATCAGGCTGTGGACCTGACAGTCGAGGGCAAAGCCCAAGCTGTCGGACCCAAGGCCGCTACTCTGGCCGGAAGCACGCTCGAGCTGCCTCCGAACGGGTTGGTCTTTTTGGAAGAAGAGGGTGCGGTGATTTTGGCGCCCTCAAAGGTAACCGCTCTGGCCTAATGCCAGAGCACACATGGCACTCAAGGGAGGAAACCATGAAACTGACCAAGAAACTGGGCCTTGCGGCTCTTCTGCTGACCACCGCATCGCCGGCTCTCGCCCTCGAAGAGGGAAAGCTGCTGATTTGGATGGGCGGCGACAAGGGTGATGCACTTCTTCAGGAAGTCGTTGCTCAATTCACTGCCGATCTCGGCGTGGAAGTTGTGGTTGAGGTCGCTGACCCGCTGACCGACAAGTTCCAGCAAGCCGCAGCCACCGGCGACGGCCCCGATATCGTTCTGTGGGCGCATGACCGCTTTGGCGAATGGGCCGCTGGCGGCCTGATCCAGCCGGTCGAGCCTTCGCAGGAAATGACCGATGGCATTCTCGCCTCTGCCTGGGACGCTGTGTCCTTTGGCGGCAAGGTCTGGGGCTACCCGGTCAACGTCGAGGCGATTGGTCTTGTCTACAACAAGGACCTGATCGACACCCCGCCCGCGACCTTTGAAGAGATCAAAGACCTCGCGATGCCCGAAGGCGCCCGCGCGATCCTTTGGGACTATAACAACACCTACTTCACCATGCCGATGCTCATGGCCAATGGCGGCTTTGCCTTCCAGAAGGTCGACGGCATTTTCGACGGCAAGAACACCGGCGTGAACAACGAAGGCGCAATGATGGGTGCCAACGTCCTCAAGTCGCTCTTTGACGATGGTGTAATGCCGGCTGGCGTCGACTACGGCGTCATGGACGGTGCAATGGCCAAGGGCGAGACCGCCATGGTCATCAACGGCCCGTGGTCGTGGGCTGGCTACAAAGGCGCCGGCATCAACATCGGTGTTGCCCCGCTGCCGACCGTGAACGGTCAGGTCTCGCCGCCGTTCCTTGGCGTTCCGGCCTTCGCGATCAACGCCGCGACCCCGAACAAGGACCTCGTGATCGAGCTTCTCGAGAATTACATCCTAACCGACGAAGGCCTTGCTGCCTGGAATGCCAACGGCAACCTCGGCGCTCTGGCTGACATCTCTGCCGGTCAGGCTCAGGAAGACCCGCTCGTGAAGGCGACCATCGCCAACGCCGCCAACGGCATCCCGATGCCGTCGAACCCGGAAATGGGTGCGTTCTGGGGCGCGATGGGTCCGGCTCTGACGAACATCACCACTGGCGTCCAGTCGCCGGAAGATGCTCTGAACGACGCCGCCAAGCGTATCCTCGGCGAATAATCCCACCTAACATGAACAGGGCGGCGGAGCGATCCGCCGCCCGCCTTACCCGACGAGGACGCCATGAGTGCCCCCGCAGACGCCATTCCCCAGACCGAAGCACCGCAGTACATGCGGTGGGCCATCGTTGCCGCAATCACACTCGGGCTGCTGTATGTCGCCTTTTATCTCTACCTGATCGCGCAGCCGCTCTTTGCGGTCGTGATCCTCGCGGTCGGCGTGATTTTCGCGCTGATCTTTGGGCGCAACAAATACTACAACCTGCGCTTCGTCTTTCCGAGCGTTGCGGCGATCCTGCTCTTTGTGGCGCTACCGATCGGCTATACGATCTGGATTGGTTTCACGAACTATTCTTCGTTCAATCTCCTGACTTTCGAGCGCGCCAAATCGGTTCTGATGTCGCGCAGGTCGGTCGATAAATCCACAGAACAGCCATTTGCCGTGGCCGATTTGGGCGACGGCACCTATCAGATCTGGCTGCCGGAAGCGGGCCTTTTGTCCGAGCCCGTGAGCCTGACCGAAGCGCTCGAAGAGGCGGCGCTCGAGAAGGCCGGCGAACCAGCATCGCTTCTGACAGCAAAGGATGCGATCAAGCTGCGCGCAGGGTTGCAAACGCTGACGTTGCTTACCCCCGATGGCATCGCGATCCAGAATTCCGGCCTGCGCACCTTTGCCAGCCTAATCCCGGATTACCGCGAGCTTGAGGATGGTCAGCTTGAACGGATCGCGGATGGAGTGATCCTGACGCCCGACCACGAGCAGGGCTTTTACTTCGCCGACAACGGCGAAAAGATCCCGCCGGGCTGGTATGTGAATATCGGCTGGAAGAACTTTGACCGGATCTTCAACAACTCCGGCATCCGCGAGCCGATGATCGGCATCTTTGTCTGGACCGTTGTTTTCGCCGCGGCCTCGGTGGCCTTTACCTTTGCAGTCGGGCTCCTGCTTGGCGTGATGCTCCAGTGGGAGCATCTGCGCGGCAAGGCGATCTACCGGATCCTACTGATCCTGCCCTATGCGGTGCCGTCGTTCATTTCGATCCTCGTCTTCCGCGGCCTGTTCAACCAGAATTTCGGCGAGATAAACCTGATCCTCGAGGCGCTCTTCGGCGTCCGGCCCGAGTGGTTCACCAACGCCAACCTTGCGCGGACGATGATCCTGATCGTCAACACATGGCTCGGCTATCCCTACATGATGCTGCTTGCGATGGGCTTCCTTCAGGGCGTGCCGCAGGACCACAAGAAAGCCGCCGCGCTTGAGGGGGCTTCGGCCACGCGGGTGTTCTTCAAGATTACCCTGCCGCAGATCCTGCCGCCGTTCATGCCGCTCCTCATCTCGAGCTTTGCGTTCAACTTCAACAATATGGTTCTCGTTCTGCTCTTGACGCGTGGCCTGCCAGATATTGTCGGCACGACCGTTCCCGCCGGCCAGACTGATATTCTTGCCTCGTTCACCTACCGCATCGCCTTTGGTTTCAGCTCGACCGAGTTTGGCCTCGCCGGCGCGATCACCCTTCTGATCTTTGTGCTGGTCTCGGTGATCTCCTACGTCAACTTTGTCGCCATGCGGCGCGGCACCGAAAAGAGGGTTGGCCGATGATCGTCGAACGCCCCCGCGACCTGAGGGTCAAAAAGGTCTTGGCCCACGGATTCCTGATCCTGTTCCTGGCCTTCATAACCTTCCCCTTTCTGATGGTTGTTTCGATCTCGTTCCGGGAAGGGAATTTCACCATCGGTGATATCTGGCCGCGCAACCCCACCCTTGAACATTGGTATCTGGCCTTCGGCCTCGACTATACCCGCGCCGATGGCACCGTGGTCGAGCCGCCGTTTCCTGTCATGCTCTGGATGTGGAACTCGATCAAACTGGGGCTTTTCGCCGGTGCCGGCGTCCTCGTGATTTCGACCGTCTCGGCCTATGCCTTCAGCCGGATCAAGTTTCGCGGCCGGACCGCGCTTTTGGATGGGCTTTTCATCATCCAGATGTTCCCCACGACGCTCGCGCTCATCGCGCTTTATGCGATTTTCGACTCTCTTGGCGAAGTCAGCCCCTTCCTCGGGATCGACAGCCATATGTCGGTGATCATGGTCTATTGGTCTGGGGTCGTTCTGCATATCTGGACGCTCAAGGGTTATTTCGACGGGATCGACACCGCGCTCGACAAGGCGGCAGCGATCGACGGGGCGACCCCCTGGCAGACCTTCCGCCTCGTGTTCCTGCCGCTTGCGGTTCCGATGATGGCGGTGATCTTCGTTCTCGTCTTCATCGGCGCGATTAACGACTATCCGGTGGCAAGCGTTCTTCTACGCTCGGAAGACAACCTGACGCTGGCGGTTGGCTCGCGGCTCTATCTCAACGAGTTCAAGTATCTATGGGGCGATTTCGCGGCTGCCGCGATCCTGTCGGGCGTGCCGATCACCTTCGTCTTCCTGATCGCTCAGAAATACCTTGTCTCGGGCCTCGGTGAAGGCGCAGTCAAAGGCTAGAATGCGGCGGGCCATGCGCCCGCCCTTTTCTTTTCTGGGGCGCCGCGCCACTCTTGGGCTATGACGCCCAACCTCAAGCATATTCAGGCCTTCATCGCGGTTGCCGAGCTTGGCACCTTCCGCCGCGCGGCGGAGCGGCTGAACACGACCCAGCCGAATATCTCGAGCCGTATTGCCCAGCTTGAGGAACAGCTCGGATTTCGCCTGATGGAGCGGGATGCCGGATCGGTGCGCCTGACGCCGCGCGGCCAGAGCCTGTTGGCCCCCGCCCGCGCGATCCTTGCCGCCAACGAGGCCTTTGTCGCCGCCGCGGATGATGACACGCTCTATAGCGGCGTTCTGCGGCTCGGCGTGAGCGAGCTTGTCGCCCACACATGGCTTCAGCCTTTCCTGATCGAGTTGCGCGAGAGGTTCCCAAATATCGACGTCGAGCTGACCGTCGATCTATCCGCCAATCTCTCCAAGGCGCTCGCCGCGCATGATCTTGATCTGACGTTCCAGAGCGGCCCCTTCGATCGCAAGACCCGCTTTTCCGCGCAACTCGGGCAGGCGCCCTATGCCTGGGTGGCCTCTCGCGCGCTTGACCTTCCGTCCGGCAAGGTCTCGGCTTGTGACCTTGCGCGCCACCCGATCCTCGCCCATCCCCGCGGCACCGTCCCCCATCGCCAGCTTGACGACCACTTCCGAAGCGCGAACGCCAAGGTCCGCATCGTGCCTGCCACCAACAACGCCGTCTGCCTGCAAATGACGCTCGACGGGCTCGGCATCGCCTGCCTGCCTCGACCGATGATCGAGGAACACCTGAACGCGGATCGGCTGCGCGAGGTCGCCTATGGCTGGCGGCCGGATGCCCTCTTCTTCGAGGCGCGGTGCGACCTTGATCCATTGCCGCCCTATGTCGCGGAGGCCGCGAAAATCGCGCAGCGGCTGTCGCCGCCGCAGGATCGCAAATCTTGATCCTATAGATACAGGAAAGCGATTTTTCCTTATTCAATCCCATAGCTATAGTCGCCCCGAATTCAGGGAGGGCCAGATGGCATCCAAGACGATCCGCGCCGGAGCCGATATCGGCGGCACCTTCACCGACGTCGTGCTCGAAGTGGGCGAGGCGACCTTTTCCACCAAGGTTCTGACCACCTATTCCGCCCCCGAGGACGCGATCATCGAAGGGCTGCAGCAGGTCTGCGCCAAGGCGGGTATCGCCATGTCCGCGATCGGCCAGCTGATCCACGGCACCACCCTTGCCACCAACGCCCTGATCGAGCGGCGCGGGGCCAAGACGGCCTTCATCACCACCAAAGGCTTTCGCGATGTGATCGAGATGCGGACCGAGAGCAGGTTCGAGCAATACGACCTCAACCTCGTGCTGCCCTTGCCTCTGATCCCGCGCGACCGGAGGTTCACTCTCAAAGAGCGCGTCGATGCGGGCGGCAATATCCTGATCGCGCTGGACGAGGACGAGATCGACGCGCTGGTTGCGAAACTGCGCTGGTTCGACTCGATCGCTGTCGGCTTCCTGCACAGCTATCTCAACCCCGCCCACGAGCGGCTGGTGCGTGATCGGCTTAAGGCGGCTTTGCCGGGTGTATCGATTTCGCTGTCGTCCGATGTCTCGCCGCAGATGCGGGAATACGAGCGGTTCAACACCACCTGCGCCAATGCCTACGTCAAGCCGATGATGGAGGCCTATCTCGGCCGCCTGCGCGACAGGCTCGCCGCGGCGGGCGCACCTTGTCCAATTTTCCTGATGCATTCGGGCGGCGGGATCATGAGCCTCGAGAACGCCGCGCAATTCCCCGTGCGCCTTGTCGAAAGCGGCCCTGCGGGCGGTGCGATCTATGCCGCCGACGTGGCGCGACGGCATGGGCTTTCGCGTGTCCTCAGCTTCGACATGGGCGGCACCACCGCCAAGATTTGCCTCATCCGCGATGGCGCACCCAAAACCGCGCGGGTTTTCGAGGTGGCGCGCTCCTACCGGTTCAAGAAGGGATCGGGGATGCCAATTTCGATTCCGGTGATCGACATGGTCGAGATCGGCGCAGGCGGCGGCTCTCTGGCGCATATCGACAGCCTCGGGCAAATCCGCGTCGGCCCCGAAAGCGCAGGCTCCGAGCCTGGCCCCGCCTGCTATATGCGCGGCGGCGAAAGGCCCGCAGTGACGGATGCCGACCTGATCCTCGGGCGTCTTGATCCCGCGAATTTCGCGGGCGGCTCGATCGCTCTTGATCCCGCGCTGTCGGCCGGTGCGCTTGAAGCCCTTGTCGCCGAGCGCGACGATTTCGACGTGACGACCGCCGCCTTTGGCGTCAGCGAAGTGGTCGATGAAAACATGGCCAACGCCGCCCGCGTCCACGCGGTCGAAAACGGTGAAGACCTTGCCGATTACACGATGATCGCTTTTGGTGGCGCAGCGCCGCTTCATGCGGGGCGGCTTTGCGAGAAGCTCGGCATCAGTCGCCTGATCGTCCCGCCCGGAGCGGGCGTCGGCAGCGCCATCGGCTTTCTACGTGCGCCCTATTCCTTCGAGGCGACCCGCTCCGTCTATATGCGGCTTGATCGCTACGACGAGGCGGCAGCGCGGGAAATTTTCGCCGCTCTGCGCGAAGAGGCGCGAGGCTTCGTTTTGAATTGCGATGCAGGCGCGACCGTTCTGGCCGATCACAAGCTCTATATGCGCTATGTCGGGCAGGGCTGGGAAATCCCCGTGGCCATGACCGCCGACGAGGCCGCGCATCCCACCGCCGAGACGCTCAAGGCGCTTTTCGAGGCGGAATACGCCACCCTCTTTGGCCGGACCGTCGCGGGCCTGACCATCGAGATCACCGTCTGGGCCGTCAACGCCACCACGCCGCAGGCCGAGGTGACCCCGACCGCCGCCGCGCCCCGCCACGCCCCTGCCAAGGAAGACGGCCGCCGCCGGCTTTTCAGCCCTTCGCAGAACGCCGAGGTCGAGGCGCCGGTCGTCGCCCGAGAGGCATTGCCGGATGGCGCAAGGGTGATCGGGCCCGCCATCGTGACTGAGGCCGAAACCACCATCATCGTCCCGGCGGGCTATGCCGCCACCGGCCGCGCAGACGGCTGCATCGACGTGGAGAAGCTGTCATGAGCGTTGCCAAGCAGATCATGTGGAACCGTCTGATCTCGATTGTCGAGGAACAGGCGCAGGCCCTTGTTCGTACCGCCTTTTCAACCTCGGTGCGCGAGGCGGGCGACCTTTCGGCAGGGGTCTATGATGCCGCAGGCAAGATGCTCGCCCAGGCCGTGACCGGCACACCCGGACACGTCAATGCCATGGCCGATGCCGTCCCGCATTTCATGCGCGAGATCGGGACCCAGACGATGCGCGAGGGCGATGTCTATATCACCAACGATCCGTGGATGGGCACGGGGCACTTGCACGACATCACTGTCGTGACCCCCGCCTTCCACAAGGGCCAGCGCGTCGGCTTTTTCGCCTGCACCGCCCATGTCGTCGATATCGGCGGGCGCGGCTTTGGCGCGGATGGCAATTCTCTTTATGAAGAGGGCTTTCAAATCCCGATCATGCGCTTTGCCGACAAGGGCGAGGTCGACATGACACTGGTGCGGCTCCTGCGGATCAACACCCGCGAGCCGGATCAGCTGATCGGCGATATCTACGCCCTTGCCGCCTGCAACGAGATCGGCCAGCGGCGGCTTTCGGAGATGCTGTCGGAATACGAAACGCCGGATCTCTCCGAGATCAGCGGCTTCATCCTCAGCGCCTCGCGCCGCGCCACGCTCGAGCGCATCGCCGCCCTGCCTCGCGCCACCGCGAGGGCTTCGATGCAGATCGATGGCTATGCCAAGCCGATTGACCTTGTCTGCGAGGTCGCGGTCGAAGAGGGCCGTATCACCTGCGATTGGACCGGCACCAGCGGGATGGACCCAAAGGGCATCAACGTGCCGATGGTTTATACCAAGGCCTATGCCTGCTATGCCCTGAAGTGCGCGATCGCGCCCGATATCCCCAACAATTCGGCCAGCCTCGAGCCCTTCGAGATCACCGCGCCCGAAGGCACCATCGTCAATGCGAGCCGCCCCGCGCCTGTGGCCCTGCGCCATGTGATCGGGCATCTCATCCCCGATACCGTCTTTGGTGCGCTCGACCAGATCCTGCCCGCCACAGTTCCCGCTGAGGGCGCGGGAGCGCTCTGCAACTTCCAAGTCTCGCTGCGGCCTACCCGCCCTGGCGGCCGCCGCGCCGAGGTTCTGACCTTCAACTCCGGCGGCGCAGGTGCGCGGCCCGGCATTGATGGCCTCAACGCCACGGCCTTCCCCTCGGGCGTTATGACCATGCCGGTCGAGGCCACCGAACACGCCGGCCCCGTGATCATCTGGCGCAAGGAGCTGCGCCCCGATTCCGGCGGCGCGGGCGAGTACCGCGGCGGCCTAGGGCAGTTCATGGAGGTCGGTGCGCGGGAGGGGCACGAGTTTGATTTCTCGGCCATGTTCGACCGCGTCGATCACCCCGCCCGTGGCCGCCACGGCGCAGCGGACGGCGCGCCAACCGAGGTGCGCCTTTCAACCGGCGAAGTGATGCGCGGCAAGGGCAAGTTCCGCGTCGAAGAAGGCACCCGTGTCCTTCTCGCCTTCCCCGGCGGCGGCGGCTATGGCGCGGCGCAAAAGCGTGATCGAAAATCCGTGCTGAACGACCTGCGTCTCGGCTATATCTCGGCCAGATCGGCCGAAGCTGACTATGGCCTGACCCCATCCGAGATCGCGGAGGCGCTGCGGTGAACTCGACCCCTGCCCACAAGACCTATGACGTCGTCATTATCGGCGGCGCGATGATCGGCTCATCCGCCGCCTTCTGGCTTACCCGCAATCCCGCCTTCAAGGGGCGTGTCCTCGTCGTCGAGCGCGACCCGAGCTATGAATTTGCCTCGACCTCGCACACCAATTCCTGCATCCGCCAGCAGTTCGGCTCGGAGGTGAACGTTCTCATCAGCCGGTTCGGCGCCGAGTTCGTCCATAATTTCAAAACCTTTATGGACGACGAGACCGCGCCCGATATCCTCCTCCATTCCTTCGGCTATCTCTACCTCGCCGATACCCCCGCCTTTGCCGAGGTCTTGCGCGACAACGCAGCGATGCAGAACCGCCTTGGCGCTGCCACCCGCATCCTTTCGCCCGGCGAGATCGCCACCGAGTGGCCCTTCTATGATCTCGATGGCATCCTTTGCGGCAGCCACAATCCGGTGGACGAAGGCTATTTCGATGGCGGCACCATCTTCGATTGGTTTCGCCGCAAGGCCAAGGCACGCGGTGCGGAATATGTCCACAACACCGTCACCGGCATCATCCGCGAGGGGGGCAGGGTCACCGCTGTGACCCTCGCCTCGGGGGAGACCATCGGCGCGGGCGTGATCGTCAACGCCTCGGGCCCCCGCGCCAATCTCACCGCGCAAATGGCGGGCCTTGCCATTCCGGTCGAGCCGCGCCGCCGCTTTACCTGGATCTTTCAGGCTGCCGATCCCCTGCCCAAGGACCTGCCCCTCACCATCGACCCCTCGGGCGTCCATATGCGAACCGACGGGCGCTACTATATGTGCGGTTGCCCGCCAGACGAGGATCCCGCCGTCGCCTTCGACGATTTCTCGATGGACCACCACATCTGGGAGACCAAGGTTTGGCCCGCCATCGCCACCCGCGTTCCCGCCTTCGAGCGCGTCAAGATCCTCAACCATTGGGTCGGCCACTATGCCTATAACACCCTCGACCAAAACGCCGTGATCGGCGCCCACCCCGAGGTCTCGAACTTCCTCTTTTGCAATGGATTCTCGGGCCATGGCCTGCAACAGTCGCCGGCAATGGGCCGCGGGATCAGCGAGTTGATCCTCCACGGCTCCTACCAAACGCTCGACCTCACGGATCTTGGATACGACCGGATCCTCGCCAATCGCCCGCTCCTCGAGCGGGCCGTGATCTGAAGGAGAACAGAGATGTTCAACAAACTCGTCCTAACCGGCGCGCGCGGCAACCTCGGCAACGAATTGCGCCCCGCCCTTGCCAAAATGGCCCGCGAGCTTGTCAGTACCGATATCCGCGAGGCTCCCGACGCCCTCGCCCCGAACGAGACATATGTTCAGGCCGACATCGCCGATTTCACTGCCGTCGAGCCGCTCCTGAAAGGGGCCGACATGGTGATCCACTTCGGCGCCATCGTCGATGAAAAGCCCTTCGAAGAGCTTCTCGGCCCCAACTACATCGGCGCCTACAACGTCTGGGAAGCGGCCCACCGCCACGGCGTGCGCCGCGTCGTCTATGCCTCCTCGATCCATGCCGTGGGCCTTTGCGAGACTAACCGCGGCATCGACACCGACGAGCCGCACCGCCCCGATACCTTCTATGGCCTTGCAAAGTGCTTCGCCGAAGACCTTGGCAAAATGTATTGGGAAAAGCGCGGGATCGAGGCAGTCTGCCTGCGCATCCTCTCCTGCACGCCCGAACCGCAAAACGTCCGTGCCCTGGGCACATGGCTTTCCTACCGCGACATGGTCCAGCTCGTCGTCCGCTCGATCGAGACCCCTGTCACCGGCTTCACCGTCGCCTATGGCGTCTCCGGCAATACCCGCGCGCCCGTCTCCAACCAAAAGGTGGGCTTCCTCGGCTACAAACCGCAGGACAACGCCGAAGACTGGGCCGAAGCTCTCTTTGCCAAGGCTATCGAGCCCAACCCCCAAGATCTCGCCCAGTCGCGCCTCGGCGGCCCCTTCGCCAGCGTGAAACTGGGCGAAAGTGGTATCGCCGGCATTCAGGCGATGACCGCAGGCAAGAAAGCCTAATCGCTTCTTTTGGCTGAAAATACTCCGGGGGAGCCCCGCAGGGGCGGGGGCAGAGCCCCCTACCGCGCCGCTTCTGCGGCGGCGCGGATGGCGCGGATGTTCTGGCCGTAAACCAACGGGTTCGACACCGACCCGCCTTTGAAAACCGCCGATCCAGCCACAAAGCAATCAGCACCCGCCGCCACGAGCGGGCCAATGGTGACAGGATCAACTCCGCCGTCGACCTGTATCATGATCTCGCGATCACCGATCATCTGCCGCACCTTGCGGACTTTATCCACCGCCGAGGGAATGAACTTCTGCCCACCAAATCCAGGGTTCACGCTCATCACAAGGACCATATCGACCAGATCGAGCAAGTTCTCGATGCTCTCCGCCGGGGTTCCGGGGTTCAGCGAGACACCGGCCATTTTGCCGGTCGCCTTGATCGCCTGAAGCGTACGGTGAATATGCGGGCCCGCCTCGATATGGGCGGTGATCATGTCGGCGCCCGCCTCGGCATAGGCGTCGATATAGGGGTCGACCGGCGCAATCATCAGGTGCACATCCATGAAGGTCTTGACGTGCGGACGGAAGGCTTTGACCGCCGGCGGGCCAAAAGTCAGGTTCGGCACGAAATGCCCGTCCATCACATCCACATGGACCCAGTCCGCGCCCTCGGCCTCGATCGCGCGGATCTCGGCGCCAAAATTGGCGAAATCGGCCGAAAGGATCGAAGGGGCGATCTTGATGCGGCGATCGAAGGTCATGGCGGCTCCTTTGCTGGGCGTTTGCCGTCCTCTAGCCTGAATTTCGCGCCAGGTCACGCCCAGCGGCGGCGGAATGCTGCCCTGCGGCAAGTTGGCCAAGAGACGTCGTGGCCCCGTGTGCTAGGGGGAAACCATGCTTCGGATTACCTTGACCCATCAGGACATTCTCCAAAACGGCGCCGCCTATCATGTTGCCCGTGCCAGTCTTGCCAACAGCCGCCCCAAGGCGCTGCACGATCACGACTTCCCCGAGCTTCTCTGGGTGCAGAACGGCAAAGTTCGCCAGTTCCTGCCCGACCGCAAGCTGACCCTCGAAGAAGGCGATCTGTTGTTCGTCAGGCCGGACCACGCCCATGCCCTTCAAGGGATCGGCGAAGAGGCGATGGTCGTCAGTGTCACCTTCCGGCCCGAGATCATCGCAAACCTCGGTCAGCGCCACCCCGAACTCGCCGGCCACCTGTTCTGGTCCGATGCCCCCGAGCCGGTGATCGTAAAGCGCGATATGCGTAAGCTCGCCGATCTGAACCGCGCCGCTCTTCGGCTGGAACGGGCGCCCAGAACGGCGCTCGAGGCCGAGGCCTTCCTGCTGCCGCTCTGTGCCGAGTTGGTGCAGGATGTTCTACCCGAAACGCCCGCCGAGACTCCGCCCGCTTGGCTCACCGAGGCCTGCCTTGCCGCGCAAGACCCTGCCGTCTTCCGCGAGGGTGCCGCCGGTTTCGTGCGCCTCACCGGACGCGCCCATCCCCATGTCAGCCGCACCGCGCGGCGCTATCTGGGGCAAAGCCCGTCGGAATTCATCAACACCCTTCGGATGGATTTCGCGGCTCGCCGCCTGAGCGGCACCGAAGATCCACTTCCCGAAATTGCCGCCGAGTGCGGCATCCCGAATTTGAGCCATTTCCACAAGCTCTTCCGCGCCCATCACGGCGAGACCCCGCACCAATTCCGCAAGCGTTTTCAGCGCAATCTGGTCCAGCCTGCATAAAGAGTTTGACCAAACGGTCAAACCTTGCCAATAGCCTTGCCTCATGCAACGCTAGCCGCACCTGCGGGAGGCCGAATTGGAAACCAGAACGATTAGTCCCTCTGCCGTCACGACGACGGCGCATCTGCCCCAGCTGCACCTGCCCCGCAACGAGGGGATGGAGCTTGATCTCGATTGGGTCGCCTCGGTTCAGGCCAATACCTCGGCCATCGAGCGGCGCGCTGCGACCCTGCCGGGCCGCCGGTCGGTCAAGAAAGAATATCAGGCTGCGTGGCTTCTCAAGGCGATCAGCCTGATCGACCTGACCACCCTTTCGGGCGACGATACTGAAGGCCGCGTCAAGCGCCTGTGCGCCAAGGCCCGCCAGCCGGTCGCCCCCGCACTTCTGAGCAAGCTCGGCATGAGCGGCCTTACAGTTGGCGCCGTCTGCGTCTATCATGATATGGTCCCCGCCGCTGTGCGCGCCCTTGAAGGCACGAATATCCCTGTCGCAGCCGTTTCGACCGGCTTTCCCGCCGGCCTTTCGCCCTATCACCTGCGCATTCAGGAAATCCGCGAAAGCGTCGCCGCGGGCGCCAAGGAAATCGACATCGTCATCTCGCGCCGCCATGTCCTGACCCAGAACTGGCAGGCGCTCTACGACGAGATGCGCGAGATGCGCGAGGCCTGCGGCGAGGCCCATGTGAAGGCGATCCTCGCCACTGGCGAACTTGGCACCCTCCGCAACGTCGCCCGGGCAAGCCTGATCTGCATGATGGCCGGCGCCGATTTCATCAAGACCTCGACCGGCAAAGAGCCGATCAACGCGACCCTGCCCGTCTCGCTCACCATGATCCGCGCCATCCGCGATTATGAGACGCGCACCGGCTTCAAGGTTGGCTACAAACCCGCTGGCGGCATCTCCAAAGCCAAGGACTCGCTCATCTACCTCTCGATGATGAAAGACGAGCTCGGCAACCGGTGGCTCCAGCCTGACCTTTTCCGCTTCGGCGCCTCGAGCCTTCTGGGCGATATCGAACGGCAACTCGAACATTACGCCACCGGCGCCTATTCCGCCTCGTGGCGCCACGCAATTGGATAAGCGCATGACCGTCAAGGAAATCTTCGGCACGATGGACTATGGCCCCGCTCCCGAAGGGGCGGACGAGGCGCTGGCTTGGCTCGTTGATATGGGCGACAGGTTCGGCCATTTCATCGACGGCAAGTTCACCGCCCCCGGCGAGACCTTCGCCTCGAAAAACCCTGCGACCGGCGAGGTTCTGGCGCATATCAGCCAAGCCACCCAGGCCGATGTGGATGCCGCCGTCCGCGCCGCCCGCAAGGCCCAGCCGAAATGGGCCAAGGATGCCCATGCCCGCGCCCGCGCCCTCTATGCGATCGCGCGCCTTTTGCAAAAGCATTCGCGCCTCTTCGCCGTGCTCGAAACCCTCGACAACGGCAAGCCGATCCGCGAGAGCCGCGATATCGACATCCCCCTCGCCCAGCGCCATTTCTACTATCACGCCGGCATGGCCCAGCTGATGGACACCGAATTGCCGGATCGTGAGGCGCTTGGCGTCTGCGGCCAGATTATTCCGTGGAATTTTCCGCTTCTCATGCTGGCGTGGAAGGTCGCGCCCGCCCTTGCGATGGGCAATACGGTCGTCTTGAAACCAGCGGAATATACCTCGCTCACCGCGCTTCTTTTTGCCGACATCTGCCGCCAAGCGGGCCTGCCCAACGGCGTCGTTAACATCGTTACCGGCGATGGCGCGGTGGGCGAGATGATCACCGCCCATGAGGATATCGACAAGATCGCCTTCACCGGCTCGACCGGCGTCGGCCGCCGCATCCGCGAGGCCACCGCCGGATCGGGCAAGGGCCTCACGCTCGAGCTTGGCGGCAAATCGCCCTATATCGTCTTTGACGACGCCGACCTCGACAGCGCGGTCGAGGGCCTTGTCGATGCAATCTGGTTCAATCAGGGCCAGGTCTGCTGCGCCGGTTCGCGCCTTCTTGTTCAAGAGGGCGTGGCCGACCGTTTCCTTGGCAAGCTCAAGGCCCGCATGGCGACCCTGCGCGTCGGCAACCCGCTCGACAAATGCATCGACGTGGGCGCCATCGTCGATCCGGTCCAGCTTGAAACGATCACCCGCATGGTCGATGGCTGCAACGAGGGCGAGATTTACCGTGCCCCCGGCGCTTTGCCCGAAGGCGGCTGTTTCTATCCGCCGACCCTCATCACCGGCCTCTCCCCCGCCGCGACCTTGATGCAGGAAGAGATCTTCGGCCCCGTTCTTGTCTCGACGACCTTCCGCACGCCGTCAGAGGCCGTCGAAATCGCCAACAACACCCGCTACGGTCTTGCTGCGACCGTCTGGACCGAGAACATCAACCTCGCTCTCGATATCGCGCCCAAGCTTGTCGCCGGTGTCGTCTGGGTCAACGCCACCAACCTCTTCGACGCCGCTGCCGGTTTCGGTGGCGTGCGCGAAAGTGGCTTTGGCCGCGAGGGCGGCTGGGAAGGGCTCTCGGCCTACACGAGGCCCAAGGGTCGCGCCAAGCCGCTCGCTCCCGTCGCGGCTTTCACCGGAGAAGGCGCGCCGGTCGACCCGCTCGACCGCACAGCCAAGCTCTATATCGGCGGCAAGCAGGCCCGCCCGGACGGCGGCTATTCCCGCCCCGTCTATGGCCCCCGCGGCGCTCTTCTCGGACACGCGAGCCTCGCCAACCGCAAGGACGTCCGCAATGCGGTCGAGGCCGCGGGTGCCGCCAAAGGCTGGGCCAAAACGACTGGCCACCTGCGGGCGCAGATCCTCTACTACATCGCTGAGAACCTC
>Ga0255756_1002868_pt1 | contig 17990 bp, 12 predicted proteins | sample 011ome_20_FD_179956 | JGI IMG/M metagenome (GOLD analysis project Ga0255756, IMG submission 179956) | Coastal salt marsh microbial communities from the Groves Creek Marsh, Skidaway Island, Georgia - 011509CT metaG (version 2) | ecosystem: Environmental > Aquatic > Marine > Intertidal zone > Salt...
TATATGACGCGTTGCGTTTGGTATCCCGTGGCAGCAACGTGTAGAACGGCACGGCGAAGTTGATCGCAAAGGTCAACATGAATGGAACCTGATAATCAGAGAAGAAACGTTGTGTGTAATACGTCACCTCCTCTGGGATGTTGGCATACCAAATCAACAAGAATTGGCTCACCCACAAATAGCTCCACAACATGGAAATGGCAAACATCCACTTCGAAATATCATGCATGTGGCTCGACGTCACCTCTTGATAGTATCCCTTGCTGCGCAACCAAATCAAACCCAAATTGAGCATGATCATGAAGCTCACCCACATTCCAGAGAACAAGTACCATCCGAAGAGGGTGGAGAACCAGTGCACGTCAATTGACATGATCCAATCCCATGCCAGCATGGAGCTAAATACCGCAAAGAACACAAGGAACAGGGCACTGCGTCGGAATTGCTTGTAGTGCAAATCCAGGCTAGGCTGTTCGTCTTCGAGCAATGACCACTTGCGGAAAAGTCGCGCGAAAATCAGGAACGTCGCGACATAGCCCAAGGTTCGCAACCAAAAGAACCATGTTGCGAAGTAAGGCTGCTTGCCCGCGATGATGTGATCGTAATTCGGATTGGCAACGGCCCCTTCGACGGCTTCATCGACATACGTCGCATGGTCCCCATCCATCACCATGAATTCGTGATACAGGCTGGTATCCATCCAATGGTACAAATGGTGGGCATGGAAGAAATGTCCCGCCGCCAAAACCAAAATGATGATACCACCGCCAATAGGCAAGAAATGCCACATGGCCTCGAACAAGCGCTTAATCAGCGCCGACCAAGAAGCCTCTACGGCGTAGTTCAACGCGTAAAAGAAAAGCGCCGCAAGCGAAATGGAAAACCAGAAAAAGCCGTTAATAAGCAGGTTCGCCCACCAACGTTGGTGGTGATCAGTCCCATCGGTCAAAAATCCGCCGATGAGTGCAATCAACCCAATGCCCATCAGGACTTGGGTGATCAATTTCGTACGTCCTTCGAATTTGAATTCCATGATCAATTATTCATAGCCATAGCATCTCCTGCTTCAGCAGACGCCGATTTCACCACATTGCCGTTCTCGTCAAACTCAGGCATTTCACCGCCTTGCTGCAATACTTTGATGTATTCAATGACAAGCCATCGGTCCTTTTGAGACAACTGAGAAGCATGAGAGCCCATGAGGCCCTTGCCATAGGTCAACGTGTGGTACATCTTTCCTTCTGGCAGATCCTTCAATTTATCGCTGTAACTCGGGATGCCCTGAATGTGTCCGTTGCGGCTCAAGGCTCCGTCTCCCTTTCCCTCCTCTCCGTGGCACTGGGTGCACATCAAGGTGTAAATTTCTTGACCTGCTTCGATTTCCGCTTGGCCAACGGCTGCCAATGGCGACATCAAATTCGCCCCTGCAGCCTCATAACCTTCCACTGTATTCGGGTAAGGGTAAGGCATCACGAAATCCATGGCTTCTGGATTGAAGGGAATGGTACCCGCTACCGGCTTACGCGCCGATTGCACCAGGCGTTGTGCTGAAGCAACTTCCTCTCCAACTTGGTACGGGTCCTGACCGTAATCCACATAAGCTTCTACCGCAGGCGATCGATACATGTCAGGCATGTATTCCAAACCTGGGCTGTCCGGATCGTTTACACAACCCGTTGTAGCAACAAGGAGCGTTACTACAGCTGATAAAACAATGCTATACCGGATATTCATCATTTATAGTCTTTGATGCTCAACTCGAACAACGGTGTTTCTTTGATGGCTGCTTCCAATTCGTCCGCAGACATAGCGTTCTGTTCCGTGGTAATCTCCATGACAAATTTGTCATCTGTCGTGCGAGGATCCGGATTCGAAGCCGGCATTCCCGGTAACGTCCCGTTGCGCAACAAGTACGTAATGGCCATCCCGTGAGCTCCGCATAGAACCGAAAACTCGAACGTCACCGGAATGAACGCTGGTAAATTCTCGATCAAGGAGAAGCTTGGCTTTCCCCCGATGTTCATCGGCCAATCCGAAATCATGAAGTACCACATCCCGAGCAGGGCCAACGTCGTGCCCGTGGTGGCGTACATGAAGGCCGCAATGCCCAAGCGTGTTCGCTTCACTCCGATGATGGGATCAATTCCGTGGACCGGGAAAGGAGAGAATACCTCCTTGACCCGGATGCCTTTCGCTACCAATGCCGACGCCGCGTCCTTCAGCGTGTCGTCATCATCATACATTACATGGAATACCTTATTCATGGCTGTAAGGGTCAGTGGTTAGCTTGCTTTTTCTTGAAATTCTCGCCGCTTGACTTCAAAATTGTCTTCAACTCATTCAAGGCCAGAACCGGGAAGAACCGCGCAAATGCCAAGAAGAGGGTGAAGAAAATTCCGAGGGTTCCGATGAAGATTCCAACGTCCACGCTGGTCGGGTGGAATTCCCCCCAGCTCGATGGATCGTAGTCACGGTGAATCGACGTTACGATGATCACGTAGCGTTCAAACCACATGCCGATGTTCACTACAATCGATAAAATGAACGTAGCAATCAAGCTGCGGCGAATCTTCTTGAACCAGAATAACTGAGGACTGATAACATTACACGTCATCATCATCCAGTAGGACCAGCTGTATGGGCCGCTAAAACGGTTGATGAACGCGTAGCTTTCATACTCCACACCTGAATACCACGAGATGAACAACTCTGTCAGGTACGCAACCCCTACAATCGATCCCGTGACAATGATGACGATATTCATGTACTCCACGTGTTTGACGTGGATGTAATTTTCAAGGTTCATGCCTTTGCGCATGATGAGCAACAAAGTCTGCACCATCGCAAAACCAGAGAATACCGCACCCGAAACGAAATATGGCGGGAAGATCGTCGTGTGCCAACCGGGAACTACTGACGTAGCGAAGTCCATCGATACAATGGAGTGCACCGAGAATACGAGCGGTGTGGCAATACCCGCCAACACCAGCGATACCTCCTCAAAACGATTCCAATGCTTGGCTCGACCACTCCAACCAAAGCTCAAGAGGCCATACACCTTCTTAGCGAAGGGCTTCGTCATCCGGTCCCGTATGGTCGCAAAATCCGGAATCAAACCAATGTACCAGAAAACCAAGGAAACCGAGAAGTAGGTTGAGATCGCGAAAACGTCCCACAAAAGCGGGCTGTTGAAGTTCACCCACAGCGAACCAAATTGGTTTGGCAACGGCAGCACCCAGTAGCTCACCCAGATGCGTCCCATGTGGATACCAGGGAAAATCGCCGCCATGATAACCGCGAAAATGGTCATGGCCTCCGCCGAGCGGTTAATCGCCATTCTCCACTTCTGACGGAACAGCAGCAATACCGCTGAGATCAGCGTTCCCGCGTGGCCGATACCGACCCACCAAACGAAGTTGGTGATGTCCCAGGCCCATCCCACAGTTTTGTTCAATCCCCAAACGCCGATTCCTGTACCCAAAAGGTACAAGATGCTACCAACGCCGTAAACGGCGATGATGCTCGAAATGGTGATCATGATTTTCCAGCCAATGGGCGCGGCACCTTGGATAGGGCCGACCACATCGTCAGTGATGTCTTTGTAAGACTTGTCCCCTAGGATCAGGGGTTCCCGAATGGCAGCTTCTTTTTGCATGGTCCTATCAGGCTTGGGTTGGTTCTACGTTTCGCACCTTCGTCATGTAGAAGATGTTTGGCTTGACGCCGATTTCCTCCAACGCATGGTATGCACGGTTGGTTTCTGAAGTCGCTCGCGCTGCAGAGTTGGTGTCGTTCAAATCCCCGAAGGTGATTGCATGCGTTGGGCAAGCTTCCGCGCACGCTGTAACGACGCTTCCGTCCTGAAGCGGTGCTCCAGCTTTTTTGGCCTCGAGCTTTCCAGCCTGTAAACGCTGCACGCACATGCTGCACTTCTCCATAACTCCACGGCTTCGAACCGTGACATCAGGGTTCAACACCATGCGCATCAAACTGTCTTGAGCGGGGTTGAAGTTGGCAAACTTCTTATAACCGGGGTAGTTAAACCAATTGAAACGGCGCACCTTGTATGGGCAGTTGTTCGCACAGTAACGTGTACCGATGCAACGGTTGTAGGTCATCTGGTTCAAACCTTCGTTCGAGTGCGTGGTAGCAGCGACCGGACAAACTGTCTCACACGGAGCGTGGTTGCAGTGCTGACACATCATGGGCATGTGCACCGTTTGTGGGTTTGCTGAAGGATCTTCCATCTTGCGATAAGATGAAATCACCCCTACTCCCTCTTCTTCGCCGCGCTCCAAACTGTAGTCAGAGGCAAAGAAGCGGTCGATGCGCATCCAATGCATGTCGCGGTGGCGGCGCACCTCGTCCTTTCCAACAACCGGTACATTATTCTCAATATGACAAGCCGTCACACAAGCGCTGCAACCGGTGCAGGTGGTCAGGTCAATGGTCATGCCCCAACGGTGTCCGACATTTTCTACCGCATGCTCATGCCACAAATCAAATGCCTCAGTAGGCTTCGCATCTTGAGCGTTGATGGTACCATCACCGTTGACATCTTCGTGAACGGCCAATTTGATGACCTTATTCCATGACGCCTCGCCTTTCGCGGCACCACGCTCCGCGAAGAAGCTGGTGAAATCCGTTTCCTTCACGATGCTGTCGCGACCCATGAAGGTGTTTTGGATTTGCGTGCAAGCCAATGGATAGGTGTTGCCTGTCGCTGCAACACTCACATCGTACTGATGGTAATCGCTGGTACCATTAGACCTGTTGATCCAAGGATATACGTTCTTTCCTACGGGAACTAAATTGCCTTCCGTATCGGTCAAGAACGAGCCGTTCTCACCGGTTTGGAAAGCCGCTTTTCCAATGTTCTCACCGTTCGCACCCCGGCCGTAACCTAATGCGATGCCGATGGTTCCCGGTGCTTGCCCTGGCATCGGGAATACCGGCAACTCCATCGTTGATCCCCCCACCGTCACATTCACTGTGCTCGCAGGTTTTTCCTGACCGATGAATCCGTTCAAGCCCATGGCAGCAACATCCGCATGTGACATGGTAACGTAGTTATCCCACGTCACTTTCGTCAAAGGGTCTGGCGTTTCTTGCAACATGGGGTTCGCGGTGTGTTGGCCGGCCCCCATAGTGGTCTTTTGATAAAGCGCCAATTCGAATGCCCCACCTGAACGACTGTTCAAACGCGTCACCGCAGCAGCAATTCCCGTTCCTTGATATGTTGGCGTTGAGGTTTCCCCAGCATCCAATCCGATGAAACCGTTGTGCACCGCTTTGTTCCAATCGGAATCGGTGTACATCGCATCGGCGGTATATCCTGCCGCATGCGTTTGGCGCACAAAAGTGTACCAATCCGTCGCGTTGCCACTCCAAGTGAGTAAGCTTTCGCCCCAACCGCGTGTAGCGTGCAGGGGAGAAATCGTAGGCTGAACCAAGTCAATGCGCGACGCCTCGATTTGCAGATCGCCCCAAGACTCCAACCAATGATGGGTGGGTGCGATGATGTTGCATCGTGACGCTGTTTCATCGGCAAACATCGCCGTGCTCACCGTCGTCTTCACTCGAGCCAACGCATCAACGAATTCAGCTGCATTCGGCGCATCGTATGCCGGATTGCAATCGGCAATGACCAAGGTCTCAACCTTGCCGGCCTCCATATCCGCAGTCAATGCCGAAATCGAAGCGGTGCTCCCTTGGAAAAGCCCCATGTTCTCGTATTTGACAGTAGTGCCCACTGCACCCAACGCATTATTGATTGCATTGACTACGCGCTGAACATCAACGTCGTTCGAACCCGCTAGCACCAATCCTTTGGCTCCTGCTTTCTTTAAATCGGCCGCAGCCCGAGCTACCGCAGATTCAACTCCTTCAGCCAACGCGCCTGCTTGACCTTGACCTGTCACCGCTTTCAACAAAGCAGTTGCCACCTTTCCGTGCTCCGAAGGTTTCACCATAGCACGATAATCTGCATTGGATCCGGTCAGGCTCATGTTCGTTTCGAACGCATGCAAGCGAGACATTTTACCCGTCTCCGGATTTCGATTTTTCGCCCAATTCTCAGCGTAGTAAACCGAGTCACCGAATGTGCCTAAGAAATCGGCTCCAATGCTCACAACGGCAGTAGCCTCGTCGAATTTGTAAGAAGGAAAGGCCTTCACCCCGAAATCGGCTTCAGACGCCTGAACAAATGCACTGTAATCGATGGCGTCATACTGAACGTGTTCCATTCCAGCTGCCTCAATGGCGCGCTTGAGCGATGGACTCATCACGGTGTTCGTCAACAAAACCTTGCGGCCGGCCCCTTGCATTGCCAAACTCACTTGCTGATCCACTGTTGCCCAGTCGCTGGACGACCCGCCGATCATCGGTCCGGTCAATCGTGCACCATCGTACAGGGAGAGTACAGAAGCATTCACTCGGGCATTCACACGACCCACTCCGGTTTGTGAATTCGACTTGATGAAAATGGGTCGGCCCTCTCGGGTCTTGACCAACACGTTCACAAAATCCTGCCCATCGTAGTAAGTACTGGCGTAATGGTTGGCAACGCCTGGAGTGACCTCCGATGGTTTATTGGTGTACGGGATGCTCTTGACTACAGGAGTTTCGCAAGCTGCAAGCGTCGCCGCCGTCAAGCTGAAACCCATGAATTTAAGAAAGTCCCGGCGTCCGGTATGTGTGGACTCCAATCGTTCATCGGTCAAAAATTCATCGACCGACTGCGCTCCAGGAAACTCGTTCTCCTGAATCGTCTTGAATGCTTCCGTTTCGTGAAGCTCGTCCAGTCCGGACCAATAACGCTTTGTATTTGCCATGAGGCTATTGCGATAAGGGGTTCGCGATTTCGTTCTTCTTAATAATGACACTTGGCGCATTCCCATCCGCCGAGTTCCTTTACGGTAATCTTGTCGTCTTCCATGTACTTTCGAAGCTCTTCATTGCCACGAAGGTGGTCCTTCAAGCGGAGATGAATGTCTTCGTAGTATCCACTGCTCGCCAAATCAATTTCGGCTTTGTTGTGGCATTCGATGCACCAACCCATGGTCAGGGTGGGCTTTGATAACTCAATCAGTCCGGGGTACTTATCGCCCAGCTTGTTGATGTCTTCAACATTCGCTACACGGCCTACTGTGTAGGTCTCTACATCGCCGTGGCAGTTTTGGCACTGCAACCCGCCAACGACCACGTGCTGCTGGTGGCTGAAGTAAACGTGGTCAGGCAAATTGTGCACCTTGTTCCAACGAATCGGCTCTCCATCGTAAGAATCCTGTGGAGATGTATAGCCCGTATTTCCTTCGCCGTCCACGTACGTCCCGGAAGTCGGATCGAAGCCGATGGCGTCGTAAATCTTGGCAATTTCCGTTTCTCCGTAACGACGTCCTTTCTTCACCGCTTTGTGGCAGTTCATACAGACGTTGGTCGATGGAATGCCCGCGTGCTTTGACTCGTACGCACTGTGGTGGCAGTACTTGCAGTCCACTTCGTTTTCACAAACGTGGACACTGTGGATGAATTTAATGGGTTGGTTTGGCTTGTACCCCTCGACCACACCCACGCGCATCAAACCTTGATAACCCAAAACAGCTCCGTAAGCCACGAAAAACACCCCAATCAACGAAACCGCAACCCGATTCTCCCACATCCATGCTTTCACACGCTCACCATACGGCATGTCTTGCAACAGATCTTCACCAGCCTTCTCGCGACTGGCATTGGTCAGTGACCGATTCACCCCAGCGGCTGCCATGGCGATGATCAAGAACATGACCAGCAAAAGCAAGAACCAAACACCGCTGTCATTTGAGGCCTCCTCAATCGGCAATTCATCAACCGTTACGCAATCGGAACCCGAATCCGCAACAGGTGCTGCATCCGGTGGGTTCTGGACATACGCCATGATATTTTTGATGTCATCTGGGGAAACCGCTTGCGCCGTCATCCATCCGTAAGTCGGAACGTAACGGTCGACCAGCGACTTGATGTAACCATCGCCGCTTTCCGCTGCTGCTTGCGGATTTTGAATCCACTTCACCAACAGTTCTTCGCTGGCTCCCCAGCGGTCGGCAATTCCTGCCAAACCTGGAGCAGCCAAGACTTCGTTGGTCACTTTGTGGCATGAAGCACAGTTCGCGTTGAACAGTGCTTGGCCTGCTTCGATATCACCTTCTTCCCAGATGCCCGCACTTGCCTGCACGGAGAACGCCAACAGGCAAACGGCTAGGATGTTTTTCGAGGCCTTGAAACCCGAGTAAGCTATCATGAATCTTGCTTTTCGCATTACGAGGAAAATCACGCTTTTCGCGCGCAAAATTAAGCATCAAAGACCAATAATTGCGGGCGAATTGAACCAATCTCCCCCTTCGTTGTTATTCGGAATCATTCTTAATTCGTATCTGGCTGATAATGTGTTCAATCCGTTGAAAACGAAGGCCGTTGAAATTTTTACTTTTTTCTTACAAAGGCCTTCGCAGTGTGCTGCCGTGGCCCCTAAATTCGCTCCCATGCTTGCAGCACCTCTTTTTAAATGGTCTAGCCAAATAGGGCCCATTTCATTGCTGTTGGTTTTGGGCTTAGTTTTCGTCCCAGATCATGCTTACAGCCAAAGCGGAACGCCCTGGTGGAAATCCATCTTCCAAGGCACCAGCCAATCGCAAATCCAAGAGGAACAACCCGATGAGCCTCCTGTCGATTCCATTGCCACTCCTCAGTCCAGTGATTCTCATAGTCCCACTGACAAAGCTCAAGATTCGCATATGGTCCTATCCCATGAAACGGAATCATTACCGAGACCACAAGGAGTTCTGAACGTGCAATGCGACCCGCGAGTTTTGGCTTTGGATTCGGCTTGGCACAGCGAGGTTCATCCCATTCAAGGCTATCGCATTCAAATTTTCTCTGGATCGCTGCAGGCTGCACGAGAGGTTCGTGCCAGTGCGCGAAAAATCGACGCCAGCTCTCCAGCGTACCTGTCTGCCATGCCGCCGAATTACCGAGTAACCATTGGTGATTTTCGAACCAAATGGGAGGCAAAGCAAGCACAAGACCTCTGGTCAGATGCGTTCCCTTTGTCCATCGTCATTCCCATGGAAATCAGTCTTCCTCCGCTGTAAAGCAGCGGACCAAAGGCGTGCAAGATTAAACGGTTGGCTATGAAGAAGACAGGACAGATCAGTCCTCGAGCGTCTGCTTCACTTCCACCTCTTCGTAGGCTTCAACCACGTCGCCTACCTTAATGTCATTGAATCGGTCGATGTTCAAACCGCATTCGAAGCCCCTTGCTACTTCCTTGACATCGTCTTTGAAGCGCTTGAGCGATCCGAGGGTTCCTGTGTAAACCACTACCCCTTCGCGAATGACACGGACTTTGTTATTGCGTTTGATGTTGCCGTCAATAACGAAGCAACCCGCAATGGTGCCGACCTTCGAAATCTTAAAGGTTTCGCGAATTTCGGCAGAACCCACAATGCTCTCCTCGATTTTGGCCGACAACAAGCCTTCCATGGCATCCTTCATTTCCTCGATGGCCTTGTAGATGACCGAGTACAGTTTGATCTGAACTCCTTCCTTCTCAGCCAATCTGCGGGCTGCGCCACTCGGGCGAACCTGGAAACCAATGATGATAGCCGATGATGCCGACGCCAACAAGATGTCAGACTCGGAAACTTGACCCACAGCCTTGTGGATGATGTTTACCTGAACCTTCTCTGTTGACAGCTTTTGGAGCGAATCGCTCAATGCTTCAATGGAACCGTCCACATCACCCTTCACAATGAGGTTCAACTCCTTAAATTCACCCACTGCAATTCGACGGCCCAACTCTTCGAGAGTAACCGAGCGCTGTGATCGGACGCCCTGCTCACGCTGGAGCTGTTGGCGTTTCACCGCAATGTTTCGTGCTTCTCGTTCATCCTCAAACACGTGGAATTTATCCCCAGCGTTCGGCGCTCCGTCAAAACCCAGAATCGATACCGGAACAGAAGGCCCAGCCTCGTCTACTCGAGTTCCGCGCTCATTGAACATCGCCTTCACCTTACCGGAATATTGCCCGGCCAACACGGCGTCTCCAATTCGAAGCGTTCCACCTTCCACCAGCAAATTGGTGACATATCCGCGGCCTTTATCCAATGAACTTTCAACCACCGTTCCGATAGCACGCTTTTCTGGGTTTGCTCTCAAGTCCAGCATCTCCGCTTCAAGCAGCACTTTTTCGAGCAATTCCTCGATGTTCGTACCGTTTTTGGCTGAGATTTCTTGACTTTGGAATTTCCCTCCCCACTCTTCTACCAAAACATTCATCTCTGAAAGCTCTTGGCGAATTCTATCCGCATTTGCTTCCGGTCGGTCCATCTTGTTGATGGCAATAACCATCGGTATACCGGCGGCCTGTGCGTGGTTAATCGCTTCTTTGGTTTGGGGCATGACCGCATCATCCGCCGCAACGACGATGATGGCGATGTCCGTTACTTGTGCACCACGAGCACGCATCGCTGTAAACGCTTCGTGACCCGGCGTGTCCAAGAACGTCATTTTCCCCCCCTGTGGCAAAGTCACATGGTATGCACCGATGTGCTGTGTGATGCCACCGGCCTCTCCTGCAATTACATTCGCTTTTCGAATGAAGTCCAAAAGCGAAGTCTTTCCGTGGTCAACGTGACCCATGACGGTCACGATTGGCGGCCTCGCCGTCAAATCATCCTCAGAATCCTCCTCGATATCAATCGCCTCTTGTACCTCAGCACTGACGAAATTGGCTTCATAGCCAAATTCTTCAGCGATGATGGTAATCGTTTCCGAATCCAAACGCTGGTTGATCGAAACCATGATGCCCAAGGTCATGCAAGCCGAAATGACTTCGTTGACATTTGCGTTCATCATATTCGCCAGCTCCGCAACCGTTACGAATTCGGTCAACTGAAGCGTCATGGCCTCTTCCTGCTGACGCTGCAATTCTTGTTCCTGACGTTCCGCCACAGCACTTCGCTTGGCTCGACGCATTTTGGCCGAATTCGACTTTTTGCCACCGCTCAAACGCGCAAGCGTCTCCTTAATTTCCTTTTGGATATCAGCTTGGCTGACTTCCTTTTTCACATCGTTTCGACGCGCACGTGCTCCTACTCGATTGTCTCCACCGCGGTTATCTCCTCGACCGCCCGAAGTTCTCGCCGTCTTCTCAACATCGACTTTGGTAATGCGTTTGCGCTTCCGCTTGCTATCATCTGATTTCGAAGCCGGCGTGCGCTTTTTTTCTACCGGCAATTCGATTTTGCCAACGACCGTCGGGCCAGAAAGCTTTTCGACTTTGGTTTCGTGCTTTTCAATCGGCTTTACCTCGTCAGCTTTAGCCGCCGCCTTTTTCGCCTCAACCTCAGCCTGCGCTTTTGCTTTTTCTGCCGCTTGAGATTCAGCTTCTTTCTTCGTTATGGCCGCGGATTTTTTCGCCAATTCCTCCTTTTCCGCTACCTTTTGTTCTTTCGTCTTGGGCTTGCGTTTTTTCTCAACGGCATCCAAATCCAGCTTGCCAAGTACCTTCACAGGGCTCGTTGACTTGGATTCAGTAGCCGTCTCTGAAGTCGCCCTCTCTTCCGGTTCTGCTTTTGCAACAGGTTCTTCCGCGGGCAGTGCAGCTGGTTCCGCAACCGGCTGCTCTGCCGGCTTTTCCGGTTCGATGCGCTCAACAACAGGCTGCTGCTGGCTCTTTTGGAAAACAGACAAATCAATCTCGACCTCTGCCTCTTCTTTCGGAGCGGTGGACTTGCGCGCTGAAGCCAAAGTCACACTTTCGCGGTCCACAGCTGATCGGTTCGCCGAGCTCACTGCCTTTTCCTTTGCCGCCTTTTCGTCTGCGAAATTCGCTCGAATCAGCGCGTACGCCTCCGCGTCGATTTTGGTATTCGGCTTCGCATCGACCTCCATGCCTTTGCTTGCCAAATAGTCCACGATGGTTTGAATGCCCAGATTGAATTCACGGGCAATTTTGTTGAGTCGTACGGGTTTACTAGCGTCAGCCATTGGCGATTTTGGGCGTTAGAGATGCGAATTTAAAGGGGAAACTGAGATTGAAGAAGGGAATTAAGACAATTCGTCTTTCAGGATTTTCATCACTTCGCGAATCGTCTCAAGTTCAAGGTCCGTCCGGTTTACCAAGAATTCTTCGTCTTGGCTAATCACGGAACGTGCGGTTTCGAGGCCAATCTTCACGAATTCGTCCAAAATCCAAGAATCGATTTCGTCAGAGAATTCCGTCAATTCCACGTCGTCCGCTGCATTGTCATCTTCCTCGCGGTAGACATCAATTTCATAGTTCGTCAACAAACCGGCGAGTTTAATATTGTTTCCCCCCTTACCGATGGCCAAGCTCACTTGATCCGGTTTGAGGAAGACTTTCGCCTCACGCGTTTCTGCGTTCAATTCAATGGAAGAAATCTTCGCCGGGCTCAACGCTCGCGTCACCAAAAGCTGCTCGTTTTCGGTAAAATTGATTACGTCGATGTTCTCGTTTTTCAACTCGCGCACAATGCTGTGGATCCGTGAACCTTTCATCCCTACACATGCGCCGACGGGATCGACCCGCTCGTCATAGGACTCAACCGCCACTTTCGCCCGCTCTCCTGGAGCGCGAACCACACGCTTAATGGTGATCAAACCGTCAAAAATTTCAGGCACCTCCTGTTCGAACAAGCGCTCGAGGAATTCAGGTGCCGTGCGCGACAAGACAATCCGAGGGTTGTTGTTTTTCATTTCAACCGCCGACACAACGGCGCGGATGGTATCACCTTTTTTAAAGAAATCCCCTGGAATTTGATTTTCACGCGGCATCACGACTTCATTGTCCTCATCGTCCACCAACAAGATTTCGCGCTTCCAAATCTGGTAAACCTCGGCAGAAACCACTTCGCCTACGCGCTCCTTGTACTTCTGGTAAATCGCATCCTTCTCCAGGTCCATGATGCGGCCAGCAAGATTTTGACGCAAAGACAAGACATTCCGGCGACCGAAAGACTCCAATTTGATTTCCTCAGAAACTTCCTCCCCTTCTTCGAAGTCATCCTCGATTTTCAGGGCCTCGGACAACGCAATTTCTTGGTTTTCGTCTTCCACCTCATCGTCGGCGACGATGGTCCGGTTGCGCCAAATCTCCAAATCGCCCTTATCGGGGTTGATGATGATGTCAAAATTGGAGTCGTCTCCGTATTTCTTCAAAATCATGGCGCGGAAGACGTCCTCCAAAATGCCCATCATCACCTCGCGGTCGATGTTTTTAAATTCCTTGAATTCCTTAAAAGAATCCACCAAATTCAGCTGTGTCATGGTTCAGTTATTTGCTGCTCTCGGTTATTGTTTGGTCTTTATCATTGCCTTTGAATGAAACCTGAACTTTCGTCCAATCCAAATCATCCAAAGGATAAGTCAATTCTTCTTCTACCCACTCTTTCGCTTTGCGACCTTCGATGCGGCGCTTTTCGCGAATCATGATGGTTACATCCGATTCCGTCGCCCGTACGAGTTTTCCCTCAACTTTGCCCGCACCGGAGATTTTGAGTTGCACATCGCGGCCCAAATTCTTCACGTATTGCCGATGCAATTTCAGCGGCTGATCGAGACCCGGTGAGCTCACATCCAATGAAAAATCTTCCGCGTCGCGGTCCAATTCTGATTCGAGGTAACGGCTGAGGGCGATGCATTTTTCAATGCTCGTGCCCTCATCGTCATCAAGCAAAATGGAAATCGCATTCCCTTCGCTGACACGAATGTCGACAAGGAACCCCGAGCTTCCGTCAAGGAAAGCTTCCGTCAAGGTTTGGATATGCGATGCACTGATCATGGCGATGGTTCGAATAAAAAACGAGGAAAAAAAAGAGGGGTGAGTACCCCTCTTCTGTTTCTTTCGCTGTAATAGACGCCGCAAAGATAGGTGATTCCATCTGAACTTCAACGAAGAAAATGGGGTTGTGATATTAACTTCGTTGACCATGTCGTACGTGCAGCAAATGATTGAAGAAGGGGAGCACCAAACCCAAGATTTCAAAATGCGCATCGATGACGCACAAAAAATCGCCCGGACCGTGGTGGCCTTTGCAAACTCAGACGGTGGCCGCCTCCTTGTGGGCGTCAAGGACAACGGATCCATTACCGGAGTCAATCCAGAAGAAGAATACCACATGGTGGACTTGGCATGCCAATCGCACTGCAAACCCCCGGTCAACTTTGAGGTGCAAGTTTGGAAGGCGGAGGGCAGATCGGTATTGGAAGTTCAAATCCCACGTTCCGCCAGTCGTCCTCACTTTTGCGAAGACGAATCAGGCCAATGGCGCGCTTACCTCCGACGAGATGATCGCATCCACAAAGCAAGTCCCGTTCAAGTGAAAGTCTGGCAATACGAGATGCGCATGGACCGATCGGAATTCAGGTACGACCAATTCATTGGGAAATTGTTCCGGGCTTGGCGAGAAGGCCGGCAATTGGCGTTTCGACAAGTCGTCCGAATCAGCCGACTTTCGTTCGAAGAAGCCGAGGATTTGTTGTGTTTACTTGTAGTTTGGGGCATCGTGCAGTGGGAGCGTGGCCCGCGCGGGTTGGTTTATGGTCTCGCGGACGCTTCTGCACTGGACCAATTGGAAACCGAAGGCGCCGATGCGTTCCGATGGAAAAATTATTCATGACCCTTCACAATATTCCGACCTTTGTCCCGTATCCCTAGCACGCCAATGGATCGCAAGCACCACCTCACCCGTTCGTTACTCAGCGCAGCACTGCTGTGGATGGTCGCCTGGGGTCAATTGGCCGCACAAAGCCAACTCGAAACGGCCGACATCCAAGAAAACCGACCGATTGGTACGTGGACCGACTACCTGCCCTATCACCAAACCGAAGAGCTAGTGCATTGCGGGGGACCCTTGGATACAGGGTTTTGGGCGGTGCGAACGGCACACGCCATTTTCCTTGTCAATGAGCAAGATCAAACCGTCCGCCGCATTTCCACGGTGCAGGGCCTGAGCGGAAGCCAACCCACCGCCATGGCATGGGACAATACTGGTGAAATCCTGATCGTCGGCCATGCGAACGGAACACTGGATTTTTTCTCGAACACCGGGGATTGGTTATACACGCTGAATGACATTCAGCAAAGCAGTTTAATCGGAGATAAATCGATTTTGTCTTTGATGTGGAATCCTGAAGTCAATGCAGACTTGGTTTACGCGGCCACCGCGTTTGGTGTGGTGGTGGTGCACTTACGCGAATTGGACATCCGTGATACGTGGTACTTAGAAGGCCAACAAAATCGGAGGCGCTGCATCGGATTGACAACACGGGCTGGCCAATTCATCGTTTGGACGGATGCGGGAATTTTCGAAGCGCCCATTGACCATCCCTTTTTGAGCTCCCCGGATGCGTGGACCCGATGGGAAGACATTCCGCTCGAGGTCGCCGAATACGCCCATGTCATTTTTGCCCCAAACGACGAGGTGTTGATCCACCTCAAGACCGGAAATGCGAGCGCCCCCGATGAACTTTGGTTGCGGCAGGGAGGCATTTGGCAGCCCTTTGCTCCTTCAGAAAGCGTGCAGATATTGGACGTGGAAGCGGACGGACTTTCAGCCGCCGCGAGTGACTGGCGTGTGGCCATCGCCGACCACCAATCCATCCGGATTTTCAATGCAAATTGGGAACAGGTACAATTGGATTACGCAGCCGATGGGGTGCCGCTGCGCGTGCGAGATATGGCATTCCGTCACCGCGTGGATGTTTACGGAAACGTCGCTTCGCTCAACTTTCAAGACATCTTCATCGCCAACTTTGAGCAAGGCCTGCTCAAACTGGACATCACCGGCGCAGAAAACGACGCACATTGGAGTCCGGAGGGACCGCCGGTATCGCTCGTACGCGATGTGGATGCTTGGAATGACCAAATTTGGATCGCATCCGGTGGTATTGACGAAACCTGGACCAGCATGTACCACAAGCACGGGTTTTATGGCTTGAGCGGAACCCGTTGGAATTGGATCCCCAACAGCCCCGGAGAAAACGACCTCACCGGCATCAACGATCCGATGACCGTGTCAGTCGATCCACTGAATCCCTATCACGTCTTTTTTGGTTCTTGGGAAGAGGGTCTCATCGAGGTGCTCAATGGCGAGTTGGTTGAGATCTACAACGAGACCAACAGCACGTTGGAACTGGGGAATTTTGGCGGCTCTCCTCGGCTCGGAGTTGGCGGTGTGGATTTTGACACCAAAGGCAACCTCTGGATTGCCAATGCTTATGCATCGAAGCCCTTACACGTTCGGTTGGCCGACGGAACTTTTGTTTCGATGGCGCTGGGAAATGCACTCGGGAATGACGGTTGGTTCGGGGAGGTCATGGCCGCTCGGAATGGCTATGTTTGGTGCATCATGCCTCGGGGGCAAGGGCTGCTCGTATACGATACAAACAACACCCCAGGAGATACCCAAGACGACGATTGGAGAATCCTGACCAGCGACGAATCCAAAGGCGGCTTGCCTTCAGACGATATTCACTCCATCGAGGAGGACTTGGACGGAGAAATTTGGATCGGTACGTCCGCTGGGCCGTGCATCATTTACCTCCCCAGCGCTGCCTTCGACGACGCGTACGAAAACCCCATTGCATCCCAGGTGCTCATCCAACAGGATGGCAACTACCAACTCTTGCTCGAAACCGAAGTGATTGAGACCATTTGCATTGACGGCGGTAACCGCAAATGGCTGGGCACCCAAAATTCCGGTGCTTACCTCTTGAGCCCTGACGGCATCGATCAAATCGCTCATTTCACGGATAACAACAGCCCCCTTCTGAGCAACCAAATCACCGACATTGCCATCAACCACCGCAACGGTGAAGTGCTCATCGGGACTCAACGCGGTTTGATGGGATGGCGGAGCGATGCGAGTAATTTCGTCGCCGAGATTGATGACTTGCGCGTATACCCCAACCCGGTGCGAGCCGATTTCGAAGGTTGGGTCACCCTCGAAGGTTTGGCGTTCGAATCGACGGTGCACGTGACCACTTTGTCAGGTCGAACCGTGGCCGTCCTAGAATCTGAAGGCGGCCGGGCAGTTTGGGACACGCGCGATTTCAACAACAATCCCGTTCCGTATGGCGTGTACATGTTGTTTGCCACCGATCCGGATGGAAACTCTGCAGGCGTCACCAAGCTCGCCATCACCCGCTAAACCCTACCTTGCATTCCATGTTGGACCCGCAAGTTGATTCGAAATTGCCCCACGTGGGCACCACCATTTTTACGGAAATGAGCGCCATGGCGCAGCGATTCAATGCGCTCAACATGAGTCAAGGCTTCCCGGATTTCCAACCACCCCACTCCCTTCAGACTGCAGTGTCACGAGCGATGGCTTCGGGGCACAACCAATACGCGCCGATGGCGGGCAACATTGCCTTGCGCGAATGGATCGCAAAGGACATCGAAACGCGCACGGGTGCTGTATTTCACCCCGGAGATGAACTTACCGTGGGAGCCGGCGCATCGTCTTTGATTTTTGCTGCCATTCAGGCCCTGGTTGGGCCCGGCGACGAGGTGATGGTGCTTACTCCGTGTTACGATTTGTACGAACCCGCCATCGCTTTAGCGGGAGGAACCGTCATTGCCGTGCCGTTGAAATCTGAGGGTTTTCACCTGGATTTGGAGGCGATATCGCGCGCTTGGACTCCGAAAATTCGGATGCTGATTGTCAACATCCCCAACAATCCCACGGGAGCCACATGGAACCGACAGGAGTTGACGGGCCTGGCGGATTTGGTGCAAGACTCGAATGCTTTTGTGCTCAGCGATGAAGTGTATGGTCCGATGCATTACGACGGCAAGGAAGCATTGAGCATTGCGCATGAGCCGCGCCTACACAATCGCTCCATCATCGCGGCCTCTTTCGGCAAGGTCCTGCATTGCACAGGCTGGAAAATTGGATATGTGGCCGCTCCCGAAACCCTTTCCCGCG
>Ga0255756_1002876_pt1 | contig 17952 bp, 24 predicted proteins | sample 011ome_20_FD_179956 | JGI IMG/M metagenome (GOLD analysis project Ga0255756, IMG submission 179956) | Coastal salt marsh microbial communities from the Groves Creek Marsh, Skidaway Island, Georgia - 011509CT metaG (version 2) | ecosystem: Environmental > Aquatic > Marine > Intertidal zone > Salt...
AATGGTTCTTTCTCTTTGTCATCTCAGATCGTCTTTCTCGCTAGTCGATCTACCTTAACTAATGGTCCGAAATTCTGCGACCACCTCTATCGGCGCACTGATCGCTGCTGCCGGCGAAAACAACCCGATGGATGCATTAAAAAGCGCGATGATCATCGGCGCGCTGCCGTTCACGGCTGTAATGGGTCTGATGTGTTTGGCGCTTATCAAGGCGCTTTACCGTGACGGTCTGCGTGAAAAGCACGGCGTAGCCGAAGAATAATTCACACCATATAAAAGAAAAAAGCGCCGCAGTTTTCTGCGGCGCTTTTATTTTGTCTTATACTGAGAAAGCTTAGGCGTTCACGTCCACGACAACACGGCCCTTGACCTGACCTTTGAGAATATCGCGGCCAAGCTGCGGCAAATCAGACAGCGTCGCAGGCACAATCATGGCTTCCAGCTTGTCCATCGGCAGATCCTTCGCGATCCGCTCCCATGCACGCACACGGTTCGCATAGGGTTGCATCACGCTATCAATGCCGAGCAGGTTCACACCGCGCAAAAGGAATGGAATTACCGTCGCAGGCAAGCCCGCGCCTCCAGCCAATCCAACCGCCGAAACGCTCGCACCATACTGCATCTGCCCCAAAATCCGCGCCAGCATGTCGCCACCAACAGCATCAACGCAACCGCCCCATGTTTCCCCCTCAAGCGGACGCTTCACCGTCTCGTTGATCTCCTCACGCGCCACAATCTGTGTCGCCCCAAGGCTCTTGAGATACTCCGCCGTCTCGGGACGCCCCGTCACCGCAGCAACCTGATAGCCCAAATGAGCCAAAATCGCCGTCGCAACCGATCCAACGCCGCCAGCAGCCCCCGTGACCAACACAGGACCATCCTTGATCCCATGATCCTCAAGCGCCATCACAGCCAACATTGCCGTAAAGCCCGCCGTACCAACAGCCATCGCCTGACGCGTATCCAAACCGCTAGGCAGCGGCACAAGCCAGTCCGCTTTCACACGCGCTTTCTGCGAATACCCCCCCCAATAAGCCTCGCCCACACGCCAGCCCGTCAAAACGACCTTATCACCCGCCTTGTAACGCGGATCATCAGACGCCTCGACAGTGCCCGCAAAATCAATGCCCGGAATATGTGGATAATTCCGCACCAATCCACCACCCGGCCCGATACAAAGCCCGTCTTTGTAGTTCACCGTCGAATATTCGACCGCAACCGTCACATCACCGAGCGGCAGATCATCCAAACCGATCTGCGTTACTGCCGCCGACGTCTTGCCCTCTTCATCTTTATTCACAACCAAAGCATTAAACATCAGCCAGTTCCTTCCAATTTTCTATGTCTTTTCAAACTCCCGCCGGAGGCTCCGACGGGGCTAGTATCGTTAAATCCAGAATTGCTCACGCACCGTCGCCGCACGCGGACCATCTGGCGTCTCAACTTGCAAGGGCGTGCCATCATCCCAATGGGTCATCTTGACCATGCCAATCGCCACACCTGTATCATATTCAGGCGAATTGGCCGCAGAGGTCACCTGCCCGACACGCTTTGTCCCCGCCATCAACGGCCAGGGCCGATCGCACGGCGGCACACCTCCCTCAATCGCAATCGCGCGGATTTGCTGGGTCGGGCCTTCCTTGGCCACCCGCAACAACGCATCACGGCCAACACAGCCAATCGCGGTCTGCGTCGAGCAAAATTTCCCCAAACCTGCCTCATGGGGCGTATTATCTCGGGTCATGTCGTTGCCATAAGACAGCAAACCACCCTCGATCCGCTCGATCAGGTTCGGACAACCCGCATGCACATCCATGCTCTTGCCCGCTTCCATCAGCGCATTCCAAAGAGGCATACCGTTCTGCGTGCCGTCCACATAAATCTCGAAACCACCCTGTTTGGAATACCCAGAGCGCGCAATCGCCATGCTCACGCCTTTGAAATCGAACCAGCCATAGCGGAAGAATTTGATGTTACGCACCGCGTCCCCAAACACAGCAGCCATCAGGTCGTCAGCCTTTGGTCCTTGCACCGCCAGAGGCGAAATATCTGGTTCGTCCACCAATACGTCCAACCGATACCCGTAAGCCAAACCCTTGACCCAGAATAACAAATCGCTATCGGCAATGGAAATCCACCAGCGATCCTCGGCTAGTTTCACGGCCACAGGATCGTTCAACATTCCGCCCGTCTCATCGACAATCGGCACATAAAAGCACTGTCCCATCTGCATCTTGGACAAATCACGCGGCGTCAGCATCTGCATCAGTCGCGCTGCATCTGGGCCGCGCAACTCAATCTGACGCTCGCATGCCACGTCCCAAACCTGCACCGCAGATTTCAAATGATGGTAATCCTCTACAACAGTGCGAAATACCGTAGGCAGCAGCATCCGGTTATAGACCGTATAGGCTTTGACACCCGCAGCCTCGACACCGTCAGAGAAAGGCGTGCGGCGCAGACGCCGCGAAGGAGAAATTAGAGCCATATGTTAAGCCTCTGGCATAAAGGGTAAATCTGTGTCCTGAGGTTTAATCCCCAAGCTGGTGAGCATCGCATGAATTTGCCCGCGATGATGGGTCTGATGGTTAAACATCTGCATGACGCAAAGCGCCTTTGGCTTGCTAAAGTCGCGGTTCATACTGGCCGAATGCCAATCCAAATCGCCAACCAGATCAATGGCATGGACTTTTTCTGCCCATAGCTTGATCCGTCCATCTAGCCGAAAGCGCTCAGCCGCCCAAACCGCAGGCGTCGGAAACATATCGGTGCTATCCGGAATCGTGACCTCGTAAAACTTGCCCCCGTCAAATCGGCTGATCCAACGCGCGTCCCCCCACATCAAGTGATTCAACGTGCCCCAGATCGAGCCAAAAAACGCGCCGCGATCGGCGCGCAAATCTTCTTCATCCATCGCTTGAACAACAGCAATCAAGCCCTTGTTTTGCCAAGCATTATACTTGGCCATCGCGCGACAGTATTCAGGCGTTATCATGTGCCTTTTGGCCCTGCCCAATCGATTTGGCAAATCTCTGCACTGCGCCCGTCAAAATCCCAAACGCGCCCGAACGCCCGCACGCGGCCTTTCGTGGCTGTTGCAACCGTGATATCCGGCCCCATCCAGTATTCAGTATTGGTCACGACGATATCTTTGCCGCCATGGCCCTCAACAGGTACAACCGCGCCTTGAATGACCTTGCCAACCATCAAACGGCGCTCGTTGCCGACGGTTTCAAACACAATCGGCGCACGCTCTGCGCCGAGGAATTCACCAACAAGCATCGAGAACAGACCCGTGTTGCCACGCGCCTTGCCGCTGAAAATATTGACCAGCGCTTCAAACTGCTCGTCTGTCGCTCGCTCGTCGATGTAAGCCGCCACTTTCCAGTTGCCGCGCCCCATATTGCCCGGAATCTCCAACATCAAACCGACGTTCAGCCCAGACAGTTCAACACCTCCATACTCGCCCGCATCAATGCGCACCCCAGACCATGCCTGGCAGTGGCCTTCTGTTGGTGGGTGTTTCCCGAGACTGACAACGCAGGGACAAAAGACCGTGCAGTTACAGTTCAGGATAAGTTCGCCCTTGATCGTCCAAGGGATCGTTCCGATTTCGCCGTCGAGAGCCATGTCGCTCCTCCTCTTTGAAAGTTTTAAAATGCAGTCACGAAAGTTAAGATCCCAGCCGCGATCAGCACCCCGCCCAGCGGACGAGTGATATAGCGGCCCAGATCAGGCAGTTTTTCGAAAATCATAATCACGGTGGCCAGCCCCATGAAGGCCACGTTCATCACGCCACCCACAAAGGCCAGCAGCATCAGCGCCCAGCAACAACCAAGGCAAACAGCACCGAGCCGAAGCCCATTGCGTAGCGGACCTTCATTCCAATGTTGCATAAAGAAGGTCATCGGCATACGGCACTTGGACAAGCAAGCCTCTTTCATCGTGGAAAACTGATAGCCACCAGCGGCAATCAGCAATCCAGCGGTCAAAAAGCGCGAACGGCTATCTCCATAAGCCGACAGCAAATCCATGCGGAACAACGCCATCTGCATCCCCGCCGCCAGCACCGAAAAGCCAAGCCAAACCAACAAGTAGCCGCCGATCAAACTGGCAAAACTCGCCTCCGGTGCGGTATGGCTCAAGTCATCATAGGTCGCGAAAGCAGGCAAAGCCGTCGGCGCCATCATCGCCGCCGACATCAATGCCCACATCAGGATTATCCGAAAGAAACCCGCAGCATCTGGTGTGATTGTGCAAAGCGATGTGATAAAGTCAGATCCAAAGATACGCGCACCATCGCGCAATTCTGCTGGGATCGACATGGCGAACAAAACAGCCCAAGCCATAAGGATAGCGCCGAACAAGGCCAGCCAATGTAGGCCTGTCATCGCTCTGATCCGCGCCGCAACCATTTATGTCCTCCCCGACTCAAACGTGTTTTCACTTGCAATACAAATGTCATACAATTAAATGTCTGACAAATGAAAATTGATCCAGACAGCCCCGCCGACCTCTCCGCACAAATCGCCAAGGCGATCCGTGACGCTATTATGTCGGGGAAATTGCTAGTGGATGAACGGTTGCCCTCAGAGGCGGAACTCTCCGACCAATTCAATGTCTCAAGGCCAACCGTACGCGAAGCGCTCAAGCGTCTGGGCGCCCAATCCTTGATCCGCACGCAACGCGGGGCCACGGGCGGTGCCTTTGTGAACCGCCTACGGTTCGAGGACGCCTACGGCCAACAGATCACCACATCGACGCTGCTTCTTTCAATGAACGACGTCAGCTTCGCCGTGGCCTGCGAGGCGCGCTATGCGCTTGAACGGGCCTGTGCCCCCTTAGCTGCCGAACGGCGCACGGCCGACCATCTGGCCACGATGCGCGCCGAGTCCCACCGCCAATCGCAACCGGGCCTCACCGACGAGGCCTTCTGCGCCTCCGATGTCGCCTTCCACCGCGCCCTTGTTGATGCGGCCGGCAATCCGGTCATCTCCTACCAACTCGCAGGCGCGGTCGAGGCGATGCAGCCGCTTATGAACATGATCACCTTCTCGGCAAGGTCACGCGAAAAGATCGTCAGCTTGCACGTCCAAATTGCTGACGCAATAGAGGCACGCGATGCCATTGCCGTCGACACAACCTTGGCGGCATTGGCAGCATATACCAATGAACTCGCCCAAAATGTGATCACTGCGCGGGCGGCAGCGCGTCAAGCGAATTGAGACTTGCGGGATAGGCTTTTGCCCCCTAACCTCATCATCAGCAACAGAAAACGGAGACCCTAGCATGAAATTTTTAACCCTTCTGGGCGCAGTTTCTATCGCCGCGCTCGGCACATCACTCGCAGCACAAGACGCTGAACTGATGGTCTTTGACTACTCCGGCTTTGAAAAGCCAGAGCACCACGCCGGCTACATCGAACAACATGGCGCAAGCCCGACTTTCGCATTCTTCGGCGACGAAGACGAAGCGTTCCAGAAAATCCGTTCCGGCTTCCAAGCGGACGTGGCGCACATTTGTGCGGGCTCGGTGACAAAATGGCAGGACAGCGGGCTACTTGATGCGTGGGACACAACCAAAATCCCAGCGTACGGCGACCTTGACGTGAACCTGAAAGGGCAGGAAATCGGTGCAGGCCAAACGTATTTCATCCCGACTGATTTCGGCTCTACCGCCGTCGCTTACAACCCTGACGAAGTGCCTGCCGAAGACGTAGCCTCCCTTGAGGTCTTCAAAAATCCAGCCTACGCGGGGCGCATGTCGATTCCAGACAATGTCGATGACGCCTATGCGCTGGCTTATCTGGCAACGGGTGTCACGAATTGGACAGAAGCGACGGATGAGCAGTTCGAGGCCGCCTCCGCTTGGCTGCGCGAAATTCACCCGAACTTGCGCACATATTGGACAGACGCGGGCGAATTGGCACAGCTGATGTCCTCTGGCGAAGTCCTCGTCAGCTGGGCATGGAACGAAACATATCCAACAATGGTTGACGAAGGCCGCCCAATCGCGTTCCAACGTGAAGCCGCAGAAGGCTCCTCTCTCTGGCTTTGCGGCTACGTGAACCTTGCAGGCAGCCCGGGCAACGCGGATAAGGCATACGACTACCTCAACGCCTTCCTCGCGCCTGAAAATGTTCTGCCGCTTTTGGATAACGGCTACGGATCTGCGAACGCAGTAGCTCTGAACGCACAAGTCAGCGAAGAAGACCTCGCTGCCGCAGGACTTGAGCCGATCACAGCGCCCGTTCTGGCACAGCTCCCCATGAGCAACGCCGCCCGCGAACGTCAGGTCGAAACATTCGAGATGATCAAAGCAGGCTTCTAAGCCCTAGCGACGAAACCGCAAAAGAAGGGCAGCGTCATCGGCGCTGCCCTTTTTGGTATGCATCAGTTCGCTTCGCGCTTGATCAGGCCACGTAAGACTGCGGCCTCAACCTTGAGGTCTTCTGCCCCGGCCTGCGCATAAGCCACTGCCGCGCGATCAAATTCCGCCGCCAATTGCCCCGCCAATGCGACAAATTCTGCCATGGCCTCGGGTTGTGGGGAAATCGTCCAAAGCGCCGCAAACCGCTCCGCCCCCTGCTCTGCGCCGTCAAACATCGGCCCCAGATGGCGACGCGCCGTCCGGTGGTGTTTGGGGTCAAGCATCACCGCTTGGGTCAACCGCCGTACCGCCGTGGCCACTGACATGGTCACGTCCAAAGCGCCGCTATCATGCAGCACACGCACCCTGTCCACCATTCCGTCAAGACGGGCGTGAATATCCGCAACCTTCTGCGCCACAGCATAACGCTCGCGGTCACTGATCGTCGCAAGGCCTTTATCGCTCAACGGATCAAGCCCGAATGATAAAAGCGCAAGTACCGCGCCAATAACCCCTTTGGTCACGGCCATCATCGGCGGGCCGTCTGTATGAACCAGCACCAAAAGCGACACCGTCACCCCTAAGGCCAAAGCGCCCAAAACCTTGGCAGGCAGTCGCGGGCGCGCCGCGATCTCGCTTGCCTTCCATTTGGCCTCGGCGGCCAAACCAATGATCAACAGCCACACCGCAATTGCCGCCGCCACCAAGGGCGCGCTCAACCAAAGCACCGTGGAAGGCTCGCTTGCCTCCAACAGCGGGATCGCCGCAGGCACCAAAGGGATCAGCAAAAGCGCCACCGCATTCGGGTTTTTGGGGTCTTTAACCGTCCCGTCAGCTTCAAGCGGGTTCTGTTTAGAGCGTCTGGTAAGTAGCTGTAAAAACATCGCCGCCCCCCATCGTTATCGACAGCAACAACAAGAACAACAGCGTATAGCTGATGTTAGGCACCAACCGCTCCATAGGGTTGGCCCCTTGAATATTAAACTGCACAATATCACGCAGTCCGCCAGCGGCACGCCCGACCCTGAAGACGAGAAACGAAACCCAGCACAGGGCCATGAGTATGGTCAAAATAACTATCATCTTGCATCCATCGCAGCCGTTTTTGGCACAACTATGACTTTAGCGCGGCAACATTTGCCAAACGCGCCGCCCTAATTTGTTCCACCTGCCGCCAAATGCGTGCCTTCAACACAAGATAGTTTGGAGCAAGTTCACCTATTTTCTGTAATGAAGTTGAAGTATGCTGGTGTTTGACGGCTAAAACACTTCAACACCTACTTGGGTTTTAAAGCGTTCCGAAAAGTCCGCTAAGTCGGACTTAACTCTCCAGTGAGGGGGTTTGACGCCCTCTTAGATAAAGGTAAGAGTATCCTGAAAATGGTATAATCAGAAGTTATTCCTCCCGACAGAATCGAGAAAAACACTGATGCGAATTATATTTCATCTTGGCACATACAAGACAGGGACCACATCCTTTCAAGACGCATTATTCAACAACCGAGACTTGTTGCTGGAGCACGGCATTTTGCACCCAAATACAGGACTTGCGAACGAGAAAAATTTGGGGCATCGGCATACACTACTGATAAGAAATTTTGCCTTGGGGAAAGATGATGCCTGCCCCAATGCCTTACTAGACGAATTGAATGCTTCAAACGCGAGAACAGCGATTATTTCATCAGAGGCTTGGTCAAACCCAGGCTCACTGTCTCATCTCACACGTCTCGTGACCGTTTTAGAAGAAAATGGATATAACGATTGCGCTGGGTTTCTGTCGTTGCGGAATTTGGCTGAGTACCAAGTTAGCCATTATCGCGAGTTTACTGTGAACCGGAGTAACGGCCAAAACTATCAGAATTATATTCAAGGGCGGGCCGGAATGTTTGACTATCTGTTTTTGGTCAGATCGTTTCGATCTATCTTTGGATCACGGTTCTTCGCCCTTCCTTTTGATGCCAGTAGCGATATGACTGCGGATTTATTTAAGGCGATGGGTTTTGAAAGTCTTTGCAAACAGATGAAGCAGGTTGATCGGGCCAACGTAAGATCAGCGACGCCTCTTGAAGTTGAGGCGATGCGTTGTGCCAACCTGAAAAAGAGACCCCAAATTGACGGACTTTCAGCGCTATCTTCCATCATAGCCGTCAATAGTGATATCGCCACGGAGAATTGGACCGAACGATTTATCGGTGACACTCCCGCTTTCACTTCCACCTACCGCAGAAATCTTCAAAATGCCGCAAATTGGAGTGAAAGCGACATTGAGGCGCTCTTGCATCAAGACGAACCTCAAGGCCGAAATGTGCGAGAAGTCAGGAAGTTAATAATTGATGAGTTGCAGAACGGTTGACGCCACCAAAGGTGCTGCCAGACAAACCCTTCAGCTGTCGCCTGCAAGTATGGCAACTTTTTTAATCATTTACAGAAATAAACTCAAAGTACGCCGACAAGCCTAAAAGTCCAAAATCACCGTTTGTTAGAGGGCTGCTCCAAAACCGGTTTTTGAGCGGGCGGAGCAAAATCAGGCTTGGCTCGTATTGCAGCAACCAACGCACCAAATCTCAAACCTGAGTACTCATCGGGAATCGGCAACGCGGTGCACATTTAGTGCACGCCCTGTGCACGCATAAAACATCCCCTTGAACTGTGCGCCGCGCCGTCCTATCTATGAGGTGTCCTTCGGGACTATGAACATAAACGCGCTCGTAATAAGCGGATCGGACCCGGGGGCGGTACCCGGCGACTCCACCAACACCCTGCTCATTTGGCAGCGATGGGGTCGAAATAGGATCGACGAACGTCTAAAGGGGTTTGCTTTGTTCCGGCGATATACCACCGTTATCGGTTCAAATTGTATAGTTGCAAATGACAACCGTGCTCCGGCTATGGCTTTGGCTGCGTAAGCAGTCCAAGTTGCCGAAACTTAAGTCCTTAGGTTTAGCGACCTAAGGCGGGGTTCGCAGGTACCTGGCAACAGAAACCTGCACTTTACCCTTCCCATGACCGTCAAACCGCGCTTAGATTTCAGAATTAATTAACTGAATGGAGCGCATCATGCGTCGTATTCTCTGCTGCACAGCGGCGGCCTTTTTAACCAGCACCTTGCCCGTATTTGCCCAAGACGCCGACGATTACGCAAAGCTCGGCCCAAACGCGATTTCCATTGCGACTGACACGGACTACTTGCGCGCGTCACCCGCACCCGATTATTGGGCGTTCTCGCCCTTCACCAAGCCGCAATTCACCACTTCGGCCTGTTCCATTGCAACCGTGACAGCGGCAATCAACGGGATCAAAGGACAGCCAGAATGGGCTTCGCAGACCATTCTTCGCCAACCCGAACTGCTTGAGTTGACAGCCAGCGCTGAATGGTCCTCGCTTTCAGCCGAAGGTGGAGATGGTGTTAAGTTTCAACAGCTTGCGGACCTTACCTCACTTGCCTTAAGCGCGACTGAACTTGACCGCACCACGACGGTTTTCCACCCCAGAGCCGCCGATGACGCAGCCCGCATCGAAATGATGCAGATGCTTACCGACAATGAGGCAACAGCCGATAACGCCATCATGGTCTATTTTAATCAAGGCGTTGTCACGGGCGATTGGGATGGCCCGCATATCTCGCTCATTGGTGCCTACGACGCTGCCCAAGAGCGGGTTTTGATTCTTGAAGTCGACCAAGAATGGTACATTCCATATTGGACCTCCGTCGATGTCTTGCTTGAGGCAATCGTCAAACCGACATCTGCCGAGCACGGCCCACTGGAAGGCGAAACCGGCGGGTTCGTGATGATAAACGCCGCAAAATAAGCCTTGCGCCAAAGGGTTGGGGCGATGCAGTGTAACGTCATGCGTATCATCGCCCCACTCCTCTTTGCCGTATTTTCAACGCCAGTCATGGCCTGTGAAACCGCACTTGTACTCACGATTGACGTCTCAAACTCCATAGATCCCGCCGAATACAAACTGCAAACCATCGGCCTCGCCGAGGCACTACGCGCCCCCGAAATTGTGAATGCCTTGGTACGCCAAGAGGCCACATTGGCCGTCGTGCAATGGTCGGGTGCAGATCGCCAAGAACTCTCAATCCCGTGGACCCAAGTGCGCACGAGCCTTGATGCCGCGCGTTTGGCAGATCAGTCGCAACAGATGCCCCGCGCGTTTGTTTTGTCAGACACGGCCCCTGCCGAGGCGATCATGTTTTCTATGAACCTCTTCTCGCAAGTTCCTGATTATAAGAACAAAGTCATCGATGTGTCTGGCGACGGCACACCAAATTCCGGCTCTGAAACCCGCCAAGCGCGTCGTGCCGCCGAACGCGCTGGCGTCACTATAAACGGGATCGCAATTGAAAGCATGGGCTTATCAATCACCAGTTTTTTCAAGCAAGCGATCATCACGCGCAACGGGTTCGTCATCACGGCCCGCACGCATCGCGAGTACCCCGATGCAATCCGCCGCAAAATTCTACGCGAACTCAGTCAGGTGCTGGGCTAAACGCTTGACGCATCCCCCAAGGTGTCCTACCCAAACGGCATGGGGCCAGCGTCACCCCGTAAGGCTCTGGCCGAAGTACGCATCCCCTGAAACCTCAGAATGGATGCACAATGCCCGCATTTAATGAAATACCCCCCGCCACGCTTATGCGGCTGATCGGCACACCGCAATGCCCTGTTATTATTGACGTTTCTATTGATGAAGACTTCAATCAAAGCCCATTCCTGATCCCAACAGCAAAGCGGCATTCCCACGGAGGCATCGTTGATTTGGTGCCTGAGCTGACCGGAAAATCCGTCGTCGTGATCTGCCAAAAAGGTAAAAAAAAAAGCCATGGCGCTGCGGCGATCTTGCGTGCAAAAGGCATTGATGCCCAGACTTTGTCGGGCGGAAATGTTGCATGGGTCGAAGCAGGTTATCCGCACGTCCCATTTTCGAAACTGCAACAAAATCTATGGGTTACGCGCCATAGGCCGAAAATTGACCGCATCGCATGTCCGTGGTTAATCCGCAGGTTTATCGATCCAAATGCTACGTTTCTCTATGTTCCGCCGTCTGAAGTCGTCGATATCGCAAACCGCTTTGGCGGCACCCCTTTCGACATTGCCGATACGTTCTGGAGCCACCGCGGCCCGCTTTGCACCTTTGACGTGATGGTCACCGAGTTTGGCTCGTCTCATCCTGCTCTTGATGCACTGGCTCTTATCATTCGCGCAGCGATACAGACAGCCACAACCTCGCCTCGCAAGCTTCTGGTTTACTTGCATTTTCGGTCGGGATGTCGCGAATGTATCGCGATGATTTGGCGCAATTAGGAGCAAGTATGCCGATCTATGACGCGCTTTATCGTTGGGCGCGTGATGGACAAGACGAAGGTCATGACTGGACGGAGACAGGCAAATGATAGGAACGAAGAAACTCGCCCAAGTCTTTGGTCGCATTGGACTTTTGTCTTTTGGCGGCCCTGCGGCCCAGATCGCCTTGATGCACCGTGAACTGGTTGTTGAACGCGATTGGCTGACTGAGGCACAATTCTTGCGGGCCTTGTCTTTTTGTATGCTCTTGCCGGGCCCGGAAGCGATGCAATTGGCAACATATGCAGGCTGGAAACAGCGGGGCATCGTTGGCGGGCTGATCGGCGGAGGTCTATTCGTGATCCCCGGTGCAATTGTGATCGGCATCCTCGCGCTTACCTATGGGGCCTATGGCGATTTGAGATGGATGCAATCGTTGTTCCTCGGCGTCAAAGCGGCCGTCGTAATCATCGTAATTGAGGCGCTGATAAAAGTTTCAAAACGCGCTCTAAGACGCAGAAACCATTATATAATAGCTAGTGTTTCCTTTGCCGCCCTGTTCGTTTTTGCCGTTCCGTTCCCGATCGTGATCCTTTGCACCGCGCTCATTGGAGCTCTGCAAACGACTGTCGAAGCACCACCTACACTGGTCAAATTACCATGGGCGCATAGTGCCAAAATCATCGCCATTGGCCTGCTCGTTTGGGCGGCGCCTATCGGATTTGCTGCCATATTCCACCAAGCGTTGCTGGTTGAGATCGGGCTGTTCTTTTCCAAGCTTGCAGTTGTCACCTTTGGCGGCGCCTATGCGGTGCTCGCTTACATGACACAAGCCGTTGTAAACACGCATGAATGGCTCACCACTGCGCAAATGATGGACGCTTTGGGACTTGCCGAAACGACCCCTGGTCCGCTGATCCTTGTGACGCAATTTGTCGGCATGATGGCAGGTTACGCCGCAGGCGGCATTTGGGAGGCGATTATTGCGGGCGCTTTGACATTATGGGTAACCTTTGTGCCCTGTTTTATATGGATTTTCGCAGGAGCACCGCTGATTGACTGGCTTGAGGGGCGCCCGAAACTCACGGGTGCGTTGTCTGCCATTACGGCCGCCGTTGTGGGCGTGATCGCGAACCTGACGGTCTGGTTTGCGATGCATGTTTTCTTCGGCGAGGTCCGGCCCATAACAGTCGGGCCAATCCAAACAATCCTACCTATCTGGGCCACAATAGAGATTTTGCCGATAGCACTCGGAATTCTGGCTGGTTTCCTTCTCCTCAACCGACACTGGGGCCTGCCGTGGGTGCTGCTGATCTGCGCAGGTCTGAGCCTTTTGACAGCAAGCCAAATGCAGCCCCTTTAATCCCGCTTCGAATCTTCTATGCTAGGTCCAACAGCCAGAGGATGACGCGCAATGACCGCCACGATTGACTATGGAAACTTGATGCATCGTGCCATGCGTGGCCTGATCGAGGAAGTGTTGAACGGCGTGAAAGTGAATGGTCTGCCGGGCGACCACCACTTCTTCATCACCTTTGACACAATGCACCCTGACGTCGAGATCGCGGATTGGCTCTCGGATCGTTTCCCCAATGAAATGACAGTTGTTATTCAGCACTGGTTTGCCGATCTGGACGTCACCCACGAAGGTTTCACGATCACCCTGAACTTTGGCGACAATCCAGAAACACTTTATATACCTTACGATTCTATACAGACGTTTGTGGATCCTTCGGTTGAGTTTGGTCTGCGTTTTGAAAGCCAATCCGAGGAAGAAACCAGTGAAAATGCCCCAGAGGCGCCGATGGACGAGATGGTTGAGCCTGAAGAGCCAGCCGCCGAAGAACGCCACGCGGCTGAGGTTGTAAGCCTCGATCAATTCCGCAAATAGCACCACTGATATTGCCCTTGGGCCTCTGACGTTGTAAACGGCATACGACTGCATACAAAGGTGATCCCAATGACAAATACTCGCACTGAATCCGACAGTTTTGGCCCGCTTGAGGTCCAATCAGACCGTTATTGGGGTGCGCAGACCCAGCGCAGCTTGATGAACTTCCCTATCGGTTGGGAAAAGCAGCCCGTTGCCATTGTGCGTGCCTTGGGCGTGATCAAGCAGGCCTGCGCCATTGCCAACAAAGAGCGCGGCAAGCTGGATGCGAAATTGGCGGACGCGATCATTGCTGCAGCAAGCGAAGTTGTTGCTGGCAAACTTGACGATCACTTCCCGCTGGTGGTTTGGCAAACGGGCTCTGGCACGCAGTCGAACATGAACGCCAACGAAGTGATCTCGAACAGGGCCATCGAAATGCTGGGTGGCACAATTGGGTCTAAGGACCCTGTGCACCCGAACGATCACTGTAACATGGGCCAATCGTCGAACGACACCTTCCCAACGGCAATGCACATTGCCGTGGCGACAACGGCCCATGACGTGCTGATCCCCGGTCTGGAAAAACTGCATGCCGCCCTATTGGCAAAGCAGGAAGAATTCAGCGATATTATCAAGATCGGCCGCACCCATACGATGGACGCGACGCCGCTGACTCTCGGCCAAGAGTTTTCAGGCTATGTGCATCAAGTCGCAATGGGCATTCGCCGCGTGAAGGCCGCCCTACCCGCAATTTACGAGTTGGCCCAAGGAGGCACCGCCGTTGGCACGGGCCTCAGCACGCCGATTGGCTGGGGCGAAACCGTCGCCAAGAACATGGCTGATATTACTGGCCTGCCGTTTATCACCGCGCCAAATAAATTCGAGGCTTTGGCCGCACATGACGCGTTGGTTGAGATGTCAGGCGCTTTGAAAACCGTCGCTGTCAGCATCTACAAAATTGCTTGCGATATCCGTTTCTTGGGCTCTGGCCCGCGGTGTGGCTTGGGCGAACTGATGTTGCCTGAGAACGAGCCGGGCTCGTCCATCATGCCGGGCAAAGTGAACCCAACGCAGGTTGAGGCGATTACCCAAGTCTGCGCCCATGTGATGGGCAACGATGCGGCTGTCGGCTTTGCAGGTTCGCAAGGACACTTTGAACTCAACGTAATGAAGCCAATGATGGCCTATAACGTCCTGCAATCCATGCAACTTTTGGGTGACAGCGCCGTGGCCTTTACTGACAATTGCGTCGTGGGCATCCAAGCAGACCGCAAACGCATTGAAAAACTGATGCGCGAGAGCCTGATGCTCGTCACAGCTTTGGCGCCGACAATCGGCTATGACAAGGCCACCACGGTTGCCAAAACCGCGCACAAGAACGGCACCACACTCAAGGAAGAAGCAATCAACCTTGGCTATGTGGATGCGGAAACATTTGATCGGGTTGTGCGCCCAGAAGAGATGATCGGCCCTAAATGAGCGTCGTAAATCTGAACAAGGCGCGCAAAGAGAAGAATAGGGCCGAGGAAAAAGCGCAAGCTGACGTGAATGCAGCGAGCTTTGGCCGGACCAAAGCTGCGCGTATTCTCGATGCGGCGAATGCTGCGATGGCAAACAAGCGCCACGCTGATCATAAATTCGAAGACGAATGACACAACGGCCCGTCAAACGATCTCTGACGCTACGCGGTCACCGCACCAGCGTGTCGTTAGAAGATCCATTTTGGCGGGCTTTTCGCGATATCGCAGAGTCGGACGGAAAAACCATCAACGGCTCTGCAGCAGAGATTGACGAGGCGCGCGGCGACGTGGGCCTCGCCTCTGCCATTCGGTTATTTGTTTTGAAACGCTTGCAAGATCAGGCAGCGTCGGACGGATAAAGGATGTCACGCAACGCCGAAAGATTGTCGTGCTCGAGGCGCTCGGCCTTGGAATAGCCGCGCGCATCATCCTTGCGGCAGTGCAGTTCCAATATTGCAGAGATTTCGTCACGGCGCACAGGCGCCCGTTCGTAGGGATCATTGCCACGGTCAGCTTCGGCTTTGCCAAACAAAGACTGCAACGCAGACGCAATCGTTTTCGGTGTGTTTACCAAACTGGAAATATGCATGATCTTACTCGCTGTGTGGGCCCCCGCCCGCAATCTAAGTACCATATTTCGGACACATTGCAGCTAAAAAGTGTTCGTCGCTATGGCCGAAGGGGACAAAATTAAGACTAAGCCACTGATTTATATACGTCATAAATTAAGGCGCAAATGCGGCAGCTTCATATCATTGTTTCGCGCCGTAAGGGTTAACGAGGCGTTACCACTAAATCGTTTCGAATTAGGAAACGCCTATTTGCCTCGCGGCACGAATCGCAACCACATCCCGTCTTTCGCACGCACGGTAAGGTGTGCCACGGGTTCCGGTTCGCGGCCTGCGACGACTTCAAAACGGAAGGCCTGCACGATCATCGCCAGCAACAGCACACCTTCGATCATCGCGAACCCTGCCCCCGTGCAAACGCGTGGCCCCGACGAGAACGGCATGTAGGCATCGCGCGCGCAAGTCTTGCCCGCCGCAGTGGACCAGCGGTCAGGGTCAAAGCCGTCAGGATTATCCCAAATACGCTCGTGTCGGTGCAAATGCCACGGCGAGAGTACCACTTGCGCGCCCTTTGGCACATCACGATCACGGAATCTTTCCGGGCATTTTGCCTCGCGCACCATCATTGGCACAGGCGGGTAGAGCCTGAGCGCCTCGCGGAAAACATCTCGGGTTTTCCGCAGTTTCGAGACACTACTGAAATCTTGGCTAAGGGCGTCGCTCTCGGCCGCCACCGCATCCTGCCAGTCTGGATAGAGTGCGAGCAGATAGAGCATCCAAGCGAGCGCAGTGGCGCTGGTCTCGTGCCCGGCAAGAAAGAATATCGCGACCTGATCCACCATTTCTTCAACTGTAAATGTCTCGCCTGACTGAGGATCAGCGGTTGTCATGATTTTGGTCGCAAGATCATCAGGTGCGTCACCTGATGTGATGGCCTCCAGCCGCTTTTGCGTAAGCCCGGTAATCAACGCCCTGATGGCGCGTGCCGTTTGCTTGGTTTCCGACTTGAAAAAGCGCGGCATCCAGCGCGGACCGGGGATAAAAGCCGCGAGGTTCAAGATCGGTTGTGTGCGCTGATAACTGCGGAATTCATCAAACACACGGGTTGCCACCTCATCCTCTATGGGGATCGAAAACAGCGTGCGAAAGATCACATCCGCGGCGGCATGGCTGGTTTCGGGTTCAATATCATGGGGTTGCCCGTCGGCGAGGCCATGCATCCGCACGACCGCCGCCTCACCTGCCGCCCACATGGCGGGAAAAGTCTCTCGCAGACGCCCGCCCTCAAAAGATGGATCGATAATGCGCCTCTGCCGCTTCCACGTTTCACCATTGGTCAGGAAGACGCTTTCACCAAGCAGCGGTCGCAGCCCCGCACCGATACGGTCCGACTTCGGGAAATCGTCGGGCCGCTCATTGAGCACCTGCTTAATCAATGCAGGGTCGTTGATCATATAACTGCGGAAAAACGGCGTCCGAAATTCGGCCATCCACGCGCGATATAGCTTGGCGGGTTGCGCCGAAAGAATATCCGCACGGAACAGCTTGAGATAGCGCCACAGCGGGACCTTTTCAGGTCGCGGCGTAGGCTTCGGTGGCATCATGGTGCCGTGCTCGTATATTTGGATGCAGGCACGTCGATGCGGGACTTAGACGGGGGGCGGTCACGATAACGGTCACCTAGGGTCAAAGGCCCTGCGGTGATCTGGAAATAATCGTAATCCTTCGGCCGATCAAAGGCGCAGAGATATTGAAAATGCAGTTTGAAAAACCGCCATCGCAAGGCCTTCCAAGTCTCGGGCGCAAGCGATTGGGTGAAGGCGGCGGAAATAACCAGCGGCCACTTGCTGTCGTCAGTTTGCACGCCTGACACCGCCACAGGATCGCAAAGCGCGAAGGCACAACCATCTCCCGGTGCCGTGACATCGCCCCATGTGATCCCGTCTTGCACGCTCAGATGCGCAAGATCGCCGCGCAGGCGGTAGGCCTTGGGCAGGAAGGACATCATTGGCACGACTTGGCCAAGGGATAGGAAGCTAAGTGCGGGACCACGAGCCGGCACCCTGCCCGCACGGAACAGGTCAGCGAGGATCGAGACTGCCAAATGCGCGCCCGATGAATGGCCGACCACGAGCACTTCATCGACGTCATCTTGCAGCGCCGCCGCGATGATATTGCCGAATTCCTTCATGCGGGTCTCCAACGCGGCTGGGTTTGCACCGCGCCACCGCGAGTTATAGCCGAAAGTTGGTGACGGCCCGGATGGGCGGCATATCATGGCGTTGTTGACGCGCCGCAATTCTCACTGAGAAAAGGATATGCCACATGAC
>Ga0255756_1002893_pt1 | contig 17883 bp, 13 predicted proteins | sample 011ome_20_FD_179956 | JGI IMG/M metagenome (GOLD analysis project Ga0255756, IMG submission 179956) | Coastal salt marsh microbial communities from the Groves Creek Marsh, Skidaway Island, Georgia - 011509CT metaG (version 2) | ecosystem: Environmental > Aquatic > Marine > Intertidal zone > Salt...
AAAAGAGGATGAATTGACTGCAACCAACATTATTAAAGCTAATAAAAATTCTTTGCAATACGATGATGTTTTGGTTGATTCTAATATTGCAAAAGTTTCTTTAGTTGGGGTCGGTATGAGGACTCATGCAGGTATAGCCAGTGAGGCATTTAAAGCTCTTGCTGAAAATGATGTTAATATACAAATGATTAGTACTTCTGAAATAAAAATAACTATAGTTATTAATGAAGTAAATACAGACAAGGCAGTTAAATGCCTACACGAAACTTTTGATTTAGATAAATAAATATGTATGACCTGATTCTTAAAAACTGCAACATAGTTAACGAGGATCAAATATATGTTTCAGATATTGCTATCAAAGACGAAAGAATAGCCTTAATTAATTCCACCATAGACTCAGAAGCAAAAGAAATTATTGATGTTGATGGAAAGTATGTCATTCCAGGCATGATTGATGATCAGGTGCATTTTCGTGAGCCTGGCCTAACGCATAAAGGCAGCATTGCAACCGAATCAAAAGCTGCTTTGGCTGGAGGTATTACAAGTTATTTTGAAATGCCAAACGTGAATCCAACTACCACTACAAATGAGAATTTACAAAAGAAATTTGATCTTGCCGCTCAAAAGTCATTAGGTAATTATTCTTTTTATTTGGGCGCCAGTAATCATAATATTGAAGAAATTAAAGGAGTTGATACCAATCTTGCAGCAGGACTAAAAGTATTTATGGGGGCATCGACCGGGGACATGCTTGTTGATAACCCTGACACATTGGAAGATATATTTAAATATTGCCCAGTTAATATTGTCACCCATTGTGAAGACACACCAAGAATTTTAGAGAATGAGAAATTATTTGCAGAAAAATATGGAGCCGATCTTAATCCAACACATCACCCTTACATTCGCGATGACATAAGTTGCTATCTCTCAAGCTCAATGGCCATCGATCTTGCAAAAAGACATGATGCAAATTTACATGTTCTACACTTAACAACAAAAAAAGAAATGGATCAGTTTGTCTCAGGTGCAATAGATAACAAAAAGATTACTGCTGAGGTTTGCGTTCATCACTTAAGATTTAATGAACATGACTATATTGATTTGGGTAATCAAATAAAATGCAATCCTTCAATTAAAAAAGAAGAGGACAGGGCTGCAGTCATGAATGCGCTCCTTAATGATCAAATAGATATTATTGCTACCGATCATGCTCCGCACACATGGGAAGAAAAATCTAGACCATATGCTCAAGCCCCTGCTGGCCTTCCTCTGGTTCAGCATGCAATTCAAATACTCTTAGACTTTTATCATGATGGTACATTGACATTAGAACATATCGTCAAGAAAACAAGCCACAATGTTGCCAAAAGATTCAAGATAAAAGATAGAGGTTATATAAGAGAGGGGTATTATGCTGATTTGGTTGTGCTGGATATTGATAAACCTTTCACAGTTACTCAAGAAAGTATCTTGTATAAGTGTGGCTGGTCACCATTCAATGGGACAACATTTAATTCATCAATTAATACAACAATCATTAATGGTAAAGTCGCCTATAAAGACTCAAAAATCATAGAAAATCTTTCATTTGGTAAACAAATAGAGTTTTTAAGAAATTAACTAAAAAAAAATCAAAAATTTTTTAATATCCAAAATTTTTTTGCATGTGTAAAAAAACACCATAACCACAACACTTTCAGATTACTTTGTAAAATATTTACACAAAAATTATGTAAGTTACCTCTTATTTTAAAAAAAAACTGCTTAATTTCATTTTGAAAATTTATAAGAAAGATGTAGTATTGTTGATGTATATTTTAAATTTATTATTTTGTGAACAGGGAGTACTCAAAATGAGCAAAAATTATTTATTAGGTTTTTCTATTTTATTCTTAGCAGCGTGCGGGGGAAGCGGCGCTGGACCAACAGGTTCGTCTGGTCCAGGTGCATCTAATTCTGCTCCTGTTATTTCATCAGGTAACACATATAGTGTTGCTGAAAACACAACTGCAATTGGAACAGTGACAGCTACTGATGCTGACGGTGATTCACTTGCATACTTCATACAGGGTGACGATAGCTCACTTGTGACATTGACTGGAAATACATTAGCATTTAGTGCTGCTCCAGACTTTGAAGCACCAGCTGACGCTAATTCTGATAACGTTTATGAAGTAACTGTTGTTGTAAGTGATGGCTCTGCAAAAGATGCCAAAGACTTATCAATAAGTGTTACTAATGTTAACGAAGGCCCACAGCTTATCGTTAATAGTTCATATTCAGTTGCTGAAAATACTACTACAGTTGCAACTGCAACTGTTTCAGATGCTTCAACTGCTGTTACTTTTGCTTTAAGTGGTGCTGATGCAGCTGCAATGACTATCGGTGAAAGCTCCGGTGTTATAGCTTTTGCTTCTGCTCCAGATTTTGAAAATCCAACAGACGTTGGTGCTGATAATGTTTACAACGTAACTGTAAGTGCAACCGATGATGCAGGTTCAAATTCTGCTGATGTTGCTGTTACTGTTACTGATGTTCTTGAGTGTACAGGTGCTTGTGATCTATTTATCTCAGAGTATGCTGAAGGCTCATCAAATAATAAATATCTTGAAATTGCTAACTTCACAGGTGCTGAAGTTGATTTAGCAGGTTATGCACTTCCAAGTGTAAGTAATGCTCCATCAACTGACGGAGAGCACGAATATTGGAACCCTGATATCTTTGGTGCTAATGCAACTATCGCTGATGGCGATGTTTGGGTTGTTTGTCATCCAGATTCTGATGCAACAATAATCGAAAGATGTGATTCTGAGCATACATACATGTCAAATGGTGATGATGGTTATAAGTTAGTTAAAGGTACAGAAGAGAGCTACACAGTTGTAGATACTCTAGGTGACTTTATGGGAGATCCTGGTTCAGGTTGGGATATTTGTGGAGTTGCTAGCGGTACTCAAGATCACACTTTAGTTAAGAAAGAAGGCAAAGAAGGTAATGCTGATTGGAATGCTTCAAGAGGTACTACTGCCGATGACTGTGACTGGATTGTTGCTGAAAAAGACGCATTTATGCTAACTGACTGGGATGGTTTAGGATCACATTGTTATGATTCTTCAAATGATTCTGTAACCTTTACTTCAGATGCTACATTCAGCGTTGCTGAAAACTCAACTGCTGTTGGTACAGTGGCTGCTGGTGTTGCTGGTTGTAATTCAGGTGATACTGTAACAATGGCATTATCAGGTGCTGACGCTGCATTATTTACTATTGATGCTGCTGGAGCCCTTGCATTTGCTGCAGCTCCAGACTTTGAAACTCCAGGTAGTGCTTCAGGTACTAATGATTATACTGTTGTAGTAACTGCTACAGCTGGTTCAGTTAGTGCGGATCAAACAATTACTGTTACCGTTACTGATGTTGAAGAAGCAGATCCAACACAAGTGCAGTTTACCGGTGTATTTGGTAATACAGTTGTTGATGGAAATAACTATACATTCCCAGCAGCTGCTGAAGCATGGGGAGGGTTTGCAAATGAAAATACTGATCTATATCCATTTAGCTTCCCTAATGGAGGATCAGTAACATTTACTGCTTCTGCTGCAGTAGATACAAATATCAACTTTAGATTTGAAAGATTGCCTTATCCTGATGTAGACCCTGCATTTAGTACAGATAATGTAACTATTTCAGGTGCTGAAGAAAAATCTTACACTGTTGAGTTTGCTGCTACAGGCGAAAATACATACGCTTCATTGCTAATGTACATTGTTGAGAGAGATCAAACTGTAATGATTAAAGATGTTGTGGTTACTCAAAACGCTGCTACTCCTGCCGGTTCTTTAATGGATATGTCAGGAACATTTGGTGATGTTGGTTATAACGCTGAAACAAATGGATTCAATTTCTTATCAACAGCTCAATCATGGGGCGGATGGGCTCATAATGCTGATACAGGAACTGATATGTATCCATTCACATTTACTGAAGCTGGAAAAGTAACATTCAAAGCATCAGCTCCAAATGGAGATGTTGTTGTGAAATTTAAGTTTGAATATAATCCATATCCAAATACAACTCCTGAGTTCTATACTGAAACAGTTACTGTAACTGGAGCTGATGAGGCTACTTATGAAGTTGCAGTTCCTGCACAAGGAACAAATACATTCAGTTCATTCTTAATGTATTTTGAAACACAAGATGTTGAAATATACATGACTGACTTCTATGTTACTGCTGATGCTAAAGATGATACTGGTGGTGGTGACACCTCTAACGGCGGTGGAACTATGGTTATGACTGAAGCATTTGGTGGAGCTACTATTGATGGAACAACTTATAATATTCCAGCAGGTTCTGAATCTTGGGCAGGTTTTGCACATGATCCAGCACAAACAGAAGGCTTCTATCCAATTAAGTTCCCTAATGGTGGAACAATAACCGCTTCTTTTTATGCTGTAAATGAAACAACACGAATTTATTTCAAGTTTGAAAAAGATGCGTATCCAAACACTACACCTGACTGGCAATCGGATAACCTGGTTGTATCTTCAAGTCCAAATACTATGGTAGTTAATGTTCCTGCAACAACTAATACATATAAAAACTTTTTAATGTATATCGTTGATCAGGATAGACCAATAGTCTTGGAAAGTGTTGTGGTTACACCTGCTGACTAATCAATAAATATTGATATTAAAAACCCGCATTTATGCGGGTTTTTTTTTGCAACCATTAATTGAATATACTTATTGATGTATCTAGATTAAAATAAATAAATCATATTTTTAAACACAATTAATCAAAATAACTATGCATAATAAATTATTCTCTATCGTTTTCACTTCAATTTTCATAGCCTCATGCGGAGGCGGAGGCGGCGGAGGTGGAAGCTCAACCGCAACACCACCTACAACACCACCAGCCAATAATGCACCTTCATTCGCAGCTGTTGGAACAATTGCAGTTGCTGAGAACACAACAGCTATAGGAACAATTACGGCTAATGATGCAGATAATGACACATTGACTTACTCAGTTACAGGAACAGATGCTTCATTTATTTCTGTTGTTCCATCGTCAGGTTTCCTATCTTTTAATAATGCACCTGATTATGAAAACCCAATGGATGCAGGGATGGACAATGATTATGAAATTATTTTAGTTGCCAGTGATGGAAGTGCTACTGGCTCGGTTGGGATTGTGGTATCTGTAACAGATGTTGATGAGAATACAAATAGTGCTCCAAGCATTACATCATCAGCTTCTTTCTCGGTGGTAGAGAATTCAACTGCTATTGGAACAGTCACAGCAGAAGATTCTGATGGTGATACACTAACTTTTTCAGTTTCAGGCTCTAATATATCTATAGAAGCATCTTCTGGTGTGCTGACATTTGATTCAGCACCAACTTATAACTCAGATGGAAATAATACTTATCAAGCAACAGTTCAAGTTAGTGATGGAACTGCATCTGATTCACAAGAGATTACAGTAAGTGTTACTGAACAAAGCACTTCTACAAATGCCTCTGACTTATTTATTTCCGAATATGCTGAAGGTTCCTCTAATAACAAATATCTAGAAATATTTAATGGAACTGGCCAAGAAGTGTCACTTGATAGTTATGCTCTTCCAAGTGTTGCGAATGCTCCAGATACAAATGGAACTTATGAGTATTGGAATGATGAAATTTTTCCAGCAAATACAACTATAGCTGATGGCGAAGTTTATGTAGTTTGTCATCCGCAATCTGAACAAACAATCCTAGATGCTTGTGACTCAACTCATCAATATTTATCAAATGGTAATGATGGATATGCTTTAGTAAAAGGTACTGAATCAAGTTATGAAGTTGTAGATTGGATAGGTGATTTTGAAGGTGATCCTGGCGATGGCTGGGATGTTTGTGGAATAACTGAAGCTACCAAAGATCATACATTGGTTAAAAAAGACGGCAAAGAAGGTAACACTGATTGGACTGCCTCAAGGGGCACCAATGCAGATGATTGTGACTGGATTGTAAAAGATAATGAGGATTGGGCAGACTTAGGAGTTCACACTTGGAATGGTTCGAGCACCGGAGGTGGTTCTGGTGGAGGTGGCTCTGGTGGTGGAGGTGGCTCCGGCGGCGGCTCTGGTGGTGGTTCTGGAGGCGGTGGTACTACTACGCCTTCTACCGAATTATATCTCTCGGAATATGCTGACGTAGAGGCATCAAATGAAACAACAACACCATACGGAAATACTAAATATATAGAAATTTATAATCCTAATTCTGAGGCGGTTGATTTATCTGCATATACACTAAAAGGTATTGCAAATTCATCTCCTGATACATGGGGTTCAGGCCAAACAGCTGAAGGAAGAGTGCTTGAACTATCAGGTACGCTTGCAGGTAAAGATGTTTATCTAATTACTGGAGTTGACAGTAGTTATGGTGATATAGATGACTATGTTGTTTCCCAGGCTGATTTGAGACTTGACTACGAAAGCCCTGTTCACTTTAACGGTGATGATGCAGTTGGTTTATTTAAAGATGATATGTTGCTTGATTCTGTTGGCACAGATGGACCAGCAGATATCGGTATTGGTTGGGAAGTATGCGGAGTTGAAAATGCTACTAGAAGACATACTTTAATTAAAAAAGCAGACAAATCTGGTGAATCAGATTGGTCAGCTTCTGCTGGAACAAATGCAGATAATTGCCACTGGATAGTAAGGGACGAGGGAGACTTTACTAATGCTGGTTTCCATAACCAAGAAGTAAAAAATGTATCGGTTCCAAATGGTATTTCAGGCGGCTTTACGATTGATGGACAAAGTAAACCAACACTTACTCTTGAACGAGGAAAGATTTACAGATTTGATACATCCAGCTCAACTATGTCATCTCATCCAATACACTTTGGTAATACTACTGAAGAGAGCTCATCAACTACAGTTTATGGAGCTCAGGTTGGCACCTCAGGAACAACTGGCTCTTATTATTTAATAGAAGTTACAGATGAAATCAACGACATTTACTATTTCTGTGGTAATCATTCAGGAATGGGCGGCTCAGTTACTATAACCAACGCTTCAAACACAGCGCCTGAGTTAGTTGTACCAGCTGAGGTTTATACATTGCCATCAAACTATGTTTATGTAGACGAAGGCACTAAATCTGTTGCAGGTTTCTCTGCAAATGATGCTGAGGGAAACTCTTTAAGTTATTTTGTAACCGGAGAAGACTCATCCTCATTTGAGATATCATCAAGTGGTGCTTTAGCATTTGTTAATACACCTAGTTACAACTCTAAGAAAGAGTACTCATTGACTGTGAATGTATCCGATGGATTATCTTCAGATTCATTAATACTATCTGTATATGTTGATAGATTATGTACAGATACCTTAATTGGTTTCAATGTATGTCTTGAGGGTGAATCAGATGGTGGTGTTTCATATAATCGAGATAATGATTATGACACATGGAAAGATTGGGATAATGACTGTCAGAGCAATAGACATGAAGTGCTAATTGATGAGCACGACACATCTACTGGTGTTGGACTAACCTATACCTCTAGTACGAATTGTAGTGTTGCAACAGGAAGGTGGTATGACCCATATGATAATGCTTACTTCTCAAATGCATCAGAGGTACAGATTGATCATTTTGTGCCTTTATCTGAAAGCCATAGAAGTGGAGCTTGGGCTTGGTCAAGAGAAAGAAAAACAATCTTTGCAAATACGCTAAATGTTCCAGAGCAGCTTATAGCTGTTGGAGGTTCATCAAACTCAGCAAAGGGAAGCTCTGATCCAGCTGATTGGATGCCTAATAATAGTTCATATCATTGCACTTACTTAACGGATTGGGTAAAAGTTAAATCTATATATAGATTGGGCATTAATTCTTCAGAGGAAGATGCTATTAGATCTGGCTACAGTAGCTGTAATTAGTTAATTAATTCATCTAGATGATAAAATTTTTTGTCATCTAGATGTATAATCTTTTTTCAATTTTCGGAGAGTTGGCTGAGTGGTCGAAAGCGCCTCCCTGCTAAGGAGGTATATGGGTAACTGTATCGAGGGTTCGAATCCCTCACTCTCCGCCATTTTTTTTGATTTCAGAGAGTTATATAATTAGGTATGCTGAACAGTATCTCAAAAGAATTCTTAAGTGACTTTTCTGTTGAAGTTACACCTAATGTTTATCTTAAAAATAAAGAATTAATTAATTCAACGGCTAAACAGAAAAGAATTTTTATTGCCTATATTGAAGGCTCTCACAAAGAAGACATAATAAATACTGCAAAGCTCATAGCACAAGATGGAAATATCCCAGTTCCACACATCCCAGCAAGACAAATAAAAGATAAAAAGGAACTTAAGAATTTTTTAGATGCATTAAAATACAAGGCTAATGTTCGTGAGGTTTTATTGATCGCTGGTAGTAATAAAGAACCATATGGAGAATTTGAATCATCCATTCAGTTAATCGAAACAGGGTATTTTAATAAAGGCTTAAAAACGATTTATTTTGCTGGGCACCCTGAGGGCAATGTGGATATTGAAGAATCTAACATTAGCTTGGATGCTTCTCTTAAATTAAAACAAGATTTTGCTAATACTACTGAAACTAATGTAGTTCTGCTTACTCAATTCTGTTTTGATAGCAATCAAATCATCTTATGGGCTAACAAACTCAGAGAAAACGGAATTCATTTACCAATAGAAATTGGGGTTGCAGGTCCTGCTAAACTTACAAGTTTAATCAAGTATTCCATTGATTGTGGAGTAGGGCCATCTCTTAAAATTTTAGAAAATAATTTTTCAAATTTAGCTGAATTAGCTACAACATACTCTCCTGTAGATTTTTTAAATGATTTAATTCAAAAAATTAATGCTAATAAAGATGCAAATATCCAAAACATTCATTTTTATCCATTTGGCGGCATTAAAGAGTTAATCAAATATATAAATTAATCTAGAAACTATATATTTTAAATTTTATTTTCTTTCTATCTAAGAGTAGTATTAAAAGAATACTTATTTTGGGAGAGATAATGAAAAATAAAACAATAAAATTTTTAACCTTTGGCTTAGCCGCATTCTTGGTAAGTTGTTCTAACAGCACTGAGCCAGTTGTTGAAGAATCACAGGGACCAATATATAGAGGTCCATATCATATTGAATTTTTAGCATGTAATGCAGGGCCAGATTATTCATCTGAAAATGCTCAGAGAATGTTAGCTGAATGGAAGGATCTAGATCATTCAGAGGATTTAAGATGGGCTGGAGTGCATGCTCCTGAAGGCGACAATAATAGATTTGATAACGGCTGGTGGGAGCTTGAGTGGACTTCAAAAGAAGCTGCTGACCAAGCTTGGGCGAGTGAGAATCCAGAATTTATTGCATGGGCGCAAAAATATGAGTCAGTAATCTCATGCGATGGAGAGGGAAGATATCCTTGGACTTTCTATTTACCAAGACCCTCAGATTCCTTCGGGCCAGTTGAGGCAGAGGACGGCTATTATGCCTCAGCATACCTTGCCTGCAGTTTTAACGAAGGTTATGGAAGACAAGATTTAAGAGCAACAGTTGTTGAATATAATACCTACCTTGATGGTGCTAATGATGTTGGCGGTTATTACTTTGGTGTTTATTTTCCAGAGTTTGATGCTGATGATGATTTCCTTTGGCTGAATGCGCATTCAAGCTTTGATGGGATGGCAGCAGGAAATGCAGATTGGGAAATGAATGGCAAAGAAATGCAAGCAAAATTTGATGAAATTTCAACTTGTAGAACACCTGATCTATACAATAGCTGGATGCTTAGATCTGTTAATGAAGAGGAAGGAGAAAGTTAATTTTTTATAAATTAATAATTGAAAAGGGGCTTTAAGCCCCTTTTTTAAAAGAGTTCGTTTAACATGCAGCGAGCAGAGCCACCGCCATACTTTTCAATAGTTTTAAGGTCAGTATGAATAATGTCTTTATAGTATGTTGCAAGTATTGCCTTTTGCTCTTCGGTATAAGCTTTAAATGCTCTTGATGACATAATTAAAAAATATTCTTCATTTGAATTTTTTGCCTCTAAGGCATTTCCACAGAAATCTTGAATTTGATTTTCATAAATTTCAAAAACATCATGGTATTTAGCTACTTTTGACCTAACCATTTCCCTGTATTCTGGGAGTATGACATCAAAACAAATACCGATAACTTTTTGGCCTGCATACATAAAAACATCAGTATGATATATCTCAGACCCTTTGTGGCTAAGTGTCTCAAAAACGATAAGTTCGTATCCATGATCAGAACACCATTTCTGTAAAAGATCTTTATTAGTTCTTGGAGAAAGCCCAGAATAGACAACTTTATTAACTCTATCAAAAACCATGCTGCTAGTAGCTTCTAAAAACATTTCTTTATTTTCAAAATCTGATAGATCATCTACAAGCTCATAGCCACTTTTTAGAAAATCAATCATTTCTGATGTTTTTTCTAATCTTCTATTTTTTGCTTTCATGCTAAAGAGCTGAAAGGTCTTATCTTCAAATGTTATGAACCAATTTGGAAATATATGATCAGGACATTCTTTAATGCCTTTCATTGATGTAACTTGGATATTTCTTTTTTCTATTTCTGATTTTAAATTATTAAATTCAACAAGCGCCTTGTCTTTAATTTCTTCAAGAGAAGCATTTTCTTCATTGACGCTTTGATAGTCATTGGAAGCTAAAGTTTCATCATTGCTGTGAAATACTTCCGGCTCAATCATAAATAGATGATTTGTAGATTGATTTTTCACTTTATTCTACCTGTGAAGTTATATAAGCGGTTAGAATACTACCATGAAAAATGATTTGCATAACAAATATATTGAAAAAGAAGCACTTCATGGTGCAAAAAACTATTCTCCATTGCCTGTAGTGCTGAAAAGGGGTGAAGGTGTCTATCTTTGGGATGTAAATGACAACAAATATTTAGATATGATGTCAGCCTATTCTGCTGTAAGTCATGGACACTCTCACCCTAAAATTGTTAACTCTCTTATTGAACAATCATCTAAATTAGCTATTGCCTCTAGGGCTTTTTACACAGAGCCTTTAGCAGATTATATTGAGAAACTTTCAAACTTAACTGGGTTTTCATCCATACTTCCTATGAATACTGGAGCAGAGGCTGTAGAGACTGCTATAAAAGCCGCCAGAAGATGGGGGTATTTCACAAAAGGTATACCAGAAAATGAAGCAGAAATAATAGTAGCTGATGGTAACTTTCATGGGAGAACTACTACAATAGTAGGCTTTTCATCTGAACCAGATTACAAAAAAGGATTTGGACCATTTCCTGATGGCTTTAAAACAGCGACTTATTGCTCTACAGATTGTGAATGCTCAAAGGTGTGTGAAGAATCAATAAATTCTTTTGAGTCACTTATCACAGACAACACATGCGCTATATTAGTTGAGCCTATACAAGGGGAGGGAGGGATCATTACCCCTAAAGCAGGCTGGCTAAAACAACTTAGAGAAGTTTGTACACAAAACAATATTCTATTAATTCTAGACGAGATCCAGTCTGGTTTAGGCAGAACTGGAAAGTTATTTGCTTATGAGCATGAAAACATTCAACCTGATGGCCTTATTTTAGGAAAAGCTCTGGGCGGTGGTTTATTGCCCGTATCAGCTTTTTTAAGCTCGCGAGAAGTTATGGATCACTTCAATCCTGGTTCTCATGGATCAACCTTCGGAGGCAATCCATTAGCAGCAGTTGTGGCTTCCAAAGCATTAGACATTCTTTTTGAAGAGGATTTAATTGAGAACAGCAGAGTGATGGGGGAGTATCTATCTAATGCTCTCAAAAACATTGATACTAATTCAATAAAAGAAGTCAGAGGAAAAGGTCTTTGGATTGGTGTTGAGCTATACAAAGACTCAGTAAAAGCAAAAAATATTTGTCTTGATCTACTAGACCTTGGCATTCTTGCAAAAGAAACGCATGAAACAGTAATTAGATTTGCACCTCCACTAATCATTAACAAAGAGCAAATTGATTGGGCAATGGAAAGAATCACCCAAGTATTTAAGAATTATTAGGGTAAGTTAAATGAAATATGTATTTAAAACAAAAGATGAAGATCTAGAAAAATATTTATTTAACTTAAAAGAATCATGCATTATCGAACATGAAGACAACTGGTTTAAAGAAAAATCGCATACAAAGCTTTATCCAAATATTGAAGACGCAAAAGCAAAAATAGCTAAACCTCATTACTGGATTTTAAATGCAATAGATGAATATGAAAGTGCAGATGAAAAGAGCGAGTCTCTAATAGCGCTTGCTATTTTAGTATTTAAATCTAACTATTATTCACAAAAACTTGTTGCTGCTGATGAAAACTTAGAGGCAAAAAAAGATTTAATAAATTACATGAGTAATCTTGGTATAGGTATTGATGAGATTTGTAAAACAATGACGTCCATGGATACTCCTGCCTATGCAAGAATTGATTTAGAAGATGAAGAGTTACTATCTTTTGTAAATAAAATTTTAAATAACCAATAGTGCCGACTGAATTTCAGAAATTGGTATGGGCTGAAATTGACAAGATACCATTTGGAAAAACTAAATCATATAAAGACATAGCAGAAGCTATTGGAAAACCAAAAGCCTCAAGAGCAGTTGCTAATGCTTGCGGAAAAAACCCAACTCCAATCAAAAGACCATGCCATAGGGTTATATGCGCTGATGGCAGTATTGGAGGTTATAGCGCCCCTGGAGGCGCTAAAGAAAAAAAACGTCTATTAGATTTAGAAAAAAAATCAGTCTTCTAGATAATTTTCAATTTTCCAGTTTAAATATTTGAAATGATTTTTCACAGCTTGATCACCATATGAGCTTTTAGTAAAAGCTCTTATTTTATTTATGGCATTAAAAATTGCAGCTTTAGATACTTCATCATATTTATTGCTATCAAGTGCTTCGAGTAATTCATCAACATAACTAGATTGAAGATTCATCTTAAAAGTAGTTGGAACTTCTCTTTGAACAAATATTCCATCATGAAGATCAGATAATACTTCATCAGGAAGGTAAGAATTTCCATATTGAGCGCTATCAACAAGCCTTGTCATTACTGTCGGATGCAGCACATGTCGTAAAACGGTGCCTTGCATTCTTAGTACCATTTCATGGACTTGAGGGTCGCCATTACCGCTACTTTGTGGACTATATGCAGCTCTTTTTTCTCGTTGTAATAACTTGAGTATTTCTTCGTTGAAAATAAATGCGTCATTAGCCAGAAGTTTATCAATAATTAAGTTCATTGCTCTTTTTTGATCTGCATATTCAACAGCAACAAATGGTGTTACCTCATCAAGTTGATTATTAGCAACTCTATTTGAATAGACCCCACCAATAATCCTGGAAGCGCCTTCAATGAATCTTCCTTTTTCTCTATTTAATGAGTAAAAAGCAGCTGTCATCTCAGTAGTAGTTCCGTCATCATTTAAAAAGATAGATGGCAGCTCTTCTATTTTTGCATTTAGAGTATCTACCCTTTGAGATGCATAAGTTACAGGGTCACTGGACAGATCATATCTTTTTACTCTTGGGTCAATATTTCTACCTGGAGAACTCATTGCCTGACCATCTGTTCCAAACTTATTTCCATCGACAATAGATTGAGATAAAAGATCTGCTCTTTCCTCATCACTTAAATCTGGGGTATAGCCAAATTGTATTGCCCATTTATCGTATATACCTGCTCCATATGGAAAAAAGTTACCCTGATCAACACCATTAGGTGCAATGTTGATTGGATCGTAATCCATGACTGAACCGATATGGTTTTTACCTGTTACAGATGTGTCATGGATGTCCTCAGCATCGTAAAGCCAGCTTGATTTAAAGTTGTGTCTTAAGCCAAGTGTGTGACCAACTTCATGCATAGTTAAAGAAACTATCCACTGCTCAAGAGGATCATTGTCTTCTTCATAACCCCATATCTTTCTAAGTCTATACCCACTTTTGATAGCACCAAATTCTTGAACAATATCAGCTGCAATCATTTCACCGGTTCTAGGGTTTGCAATACTAGGGCCATAGCCTGAATATTGTGCCTCGGGTGTTGATGCCCATCGAACAACATTATATTCAACGTCACCAGCATCCCACTCAGCATCATCAGGTTGTATTTTTGCTACTACAGCATTTTTGAATCCCGCTTTTTCAAAAGCTTCATTCCATGCTTCGATTCCTTTCACAACAAAAGGCACTATTTCAGTAGGTGTAGAATTCTCAACCCAATATACTATTGGTTTTACAGGCTCAGACAACTTCGCAGAAGGATCTTTCTTTTCTAATCTCCATCTATTGATCACATCGACTGCAGTTACATATTCATAACTTGATAAATCAGTAATTTTTGATGAAAAATAGCCAACACGTTGATCAGCAACTCTTGGTTCAAAGTTATCATCTGGCATTTCAACAAATAGATGTCTAACTGAGATATAAGTATATCTTGGATCAGTCACCGCATCGATAGACGCAGGCTTAGGACGTGGATTAAAGAAACTATACTTAGTATCGACAGTAGTATTTTTATTATAATTTTTAACCTTTTCAACATAGGTTTTACCTTTATCTAACTTGCCTACAATTAAATCAATATACTCAGCATATTCTTTGGGTATATTTGGAGTTATCCCAGTTAACATCTCTGATAAGAAAATACTGTCAGCACTTATTAGATATTTATCCTCTTCTTTTATTACAACTTCAAATTTGCCAATAAATGCATCTATTATGTTTTTAATTTTAGATTGAGATATTTTATTAGTTTCATCAAACTTAAATTTAGTATTCTTTTTGTATAATCCAAGACCATCTTTAAATGTTCTAAATTCGAGAATAGCCGCATCACCAATTGCGCCACCGCCAGCACCAGCAGCTTGAGGGCCATTTAATAAATAGGGGAAATAAATAAATTCTTTATTTAGCTCTGATGATTCTAATACTAGATAGTATTTATCTTTATCCTCATTATGTAGAAGAGTTAAGAAGCCATCGATTTGTTTTAATTCTTCCTCCTCAATAAATTCAGCTACAGTTTCTGGTTTCTTCTTTTTGTCCTTGCTTTTCTCTATTTTATCAGCTGATTCCTCTTTAACTTCAGTGGTTTTACTATCTGCCTCAACCTTTACTGGAGCTGCATCATCTTCTGCAATTATAAAATTTGTACTAAAAGCTAATACAAATGCTAAGTATATATAATTTACTTTCATAATTTTCCTATTTTTTTTTCGGGCAACAATTTTATATTAATTTTCATGCTGTTAGAATTAATATTCAAAAAATAAATATAAATTTAATATGGAAAATCAATACGCATTAATTACTGGAGCATCCTCTGGGATTGGACTTCAAATAGCCCATCAACTAGCTCAAAAGGGTTTTGGGATAATATTAACAGCTAGAAGAGAAGACAGGTTGAGGGATTTGTCTGTAGAAATTGCTGAAAAATATAATGTTAAAACTGACTTTATTCCAAGTGATCTTGCTGAACCAAATGCACCTCATGAAATCTACAGCTTTTGTAAAGAAAAGAACTATGATGTAGAGGTTCTTGTAAACAATGCTGGTTACGGTATTGAGTCTCAGTTTCATAAAACACCTATGGAAGTTGAAGAAAAATTTATTAGAGTTTTAGGTACATCAGTGATAGCTCTGTGCAAAGCTTTTATTCCAGATATGCTTGAAAAAAAATCAGGCAAGATAATGATTATATCTTCAGTGGCTTCATTCACTCCACCTTCATCAATTCAAGTTTTATACGGGCCTATTAAAACCTTTATGAATAGATTTAGTGATGCTTTAAATGTTAATTATAAATATCGAGGCGTTTCTTCTACAGCCGTATGTCCAGGTTATGTTGTAACTGAATTCCATACTGCAAGTGGTGTTCAAGACCAAATGGATGCAGTACCCGCATTTATGAAGCTTGATGCAAAAAATGTTGCAACTGAAGCAGTTGAAGCCACATTGAATTCAAAATCTTACTGTATACCAAGCAAGCGTTATAAGTTTTTGGTATTTCTAATTAAGTACGCGCCATGGTTAATTAATCTTCTTTCTAATACCTTGTCTGGGGGCAGGTACAAAAAAAGATAATTTTTTAACTTAAAGCAGCATCCGACACAAATGGATTGGATGCGCGCTCATTACCAAAAGTCGAGTTTGGGCCATGGCCGCAAATAAACTCAACATCATTGCCTAATGGCCATAACTTTTTTGAAATTGAATTAATAAGGTCTTGATGATTTCCTCTTGGTAGATCTGTTCTGCCAATTGAACCTCTGAATATTACATCTCCAACTAAGGCTAAATTTGAGTCATTGCTGAAGAAGATAACATGTCCCGGGGTGTGGCCTGGGGTAAATATTACATCTAGCACTGAGTTACCAACTGTTACAGTATCACCATCTTCTAGCCATTTATTAGGTACACAATTTCTAGCTTGCATACCAAACATTTCACCTTGACTTTGAAGAGAGTCTAGAAGGAATTTATCTTCTTTGTGTGGACCCTCTATTTTTATATTGAGTATTTGTGCAATTTCCATTGCAGCACCTGCATGATCTGCATGCCCATGTGTCAATAATATTTTTTCGGGAATTAAGTTATTTTCTTTAGCAATCTGTAATAGGAAATCTGTATCTCCACCTGGATCAACAAATGCACATTTATTTGTTTCTGAACAGAAAATTATAGGTGCATTTTGTGCAAATGGTGTGACCGGATTTACTAATGCTTGTATTGTCATGTTTGTATTTAATTTTTGCCTATTATGCATCTAGATCTAATAAATATAAATTTTTTTATTGCTCTAGAGCCTATAGATTGCTTCTTAATGGCTTCATTATTAGTAAATATCATATAAAATGATCAAGAAAAATAAATATCGGAGATATAAATGACTGACAAGCCATCAAGAGAAGAGGCATTAGCTGCAGTAAAAACATTAATTTCATGGGCTGGAGACGATCCAACAAGAGAAGGTCTTGTAGAGACTCCTGACAGAGTGATTAGAGCATATAGAGAATTCTTTGCTGGTTACGAAGAGGATCCCGAGCAAGTACTAGCCAAAACTTTTGAGGAAGTTGAGGGTTATGATGATGCTGTCATAGTTCGAAATATCAGAGTTGAATCACACTGTGAGCATCATATGGTTCCAATTCTTGGAGTTGCGCATGTTGGTTATATTCCAAACAAAAGAGTTGTTGGAATAAGTAAGTTAGCAAGAATAGTTGATATCTTTGGCAAAAGGCTGCAGACTCAAGAAACAATGACTGCACAAATAGCTGATACTATTGATAGGGTATTAGAACCTAAAGGAGTGGCAGTTGTTATTGATGCTGGTCATCAATGCATGTCTACAAGAGGAATTCACAAAACAGAATCAAGCACCATTACAAGTAGAATGCTAGGAATATTTAGAGACAAACCTGAAACTCGAGAAGAGTTTATGCACCTAATTCATTCTCCTAAAAAATTCTAATTGATTAGAACATATTGCAAATGAACCCTATTATTGTTCCCTCTGAGGACTTAATACTTGCATCTGGTTCTGAAAGTAGAAAGACAATGCTTAATGAGGCAGGCCTCAAGTTTTCAGTACAACCATCATCCGTTGATGAATCTATCATCAAAGATTCAATGGTTGGAAAGCCTTTTAGCGATCAAGTGATTGCTCTAGCTTGTGCAAAAGCAAAAGACATAAGTGAAAAATTTCCAAACTCTGTGGTTATTGGTGGCGATCAGATGTGCGTGCATCACGACAGGCTTTTTAGCAAACCTGGAACAAGAGAGCAGGCCATAATTAAT
>Ga0255756_1002902_pt1 | contig 17861 bp, 7 predicted proteins | sample 011ome_20_FD_179956 | JGI IMG/M metagenome (GOLD analysis project Ga0255756, IMG submission 179956) | Coastal salt marsh microbial communities from the Groves Creek Marsh, Skidaway Island, Georgia - 011509CT metaG (version 2) | ecosystem: Environmental > Aquatic > Marine > Intertidal zone > Salt...
CGCTCGTAAACCACGTCCGATGATGAATATCTGTCGTCGCATTTTGAGAATGTGTGCGAGCGTCCGTCGTAAAAAAAAAATGTCAGTCCTCCTATTTTTTTCTTCTCGAAAGCGAAGAAGTTCGTTGAAGACTGCGAGGGGAGACGAAAGGCCGATGTGCAAAAATAGATACGAGGAATACACAAAAAGAAAACGAAACGCGTGTAATAATGAAACGCACTCTTCGACTAAGCGAGTCCCTTCGCTCGCCGCGTCCGCGTCGCTGGTTATCTCATCTTTCAGTATCACCCACTCTCGATCGTTGGTTTCCACGAACTTGAGCTCGTCGTTCAACACGACGGTCAAAATGCACGCGACGGCGACGAGGACGATGCACGTCAACGCGAGGAGTGGATTTCGGTGCGACCAAAGCGCGTAGCGCTCGAGGAAAGTTGTTCCGTTGCTCGCGTTGACGTCGTTCTTCTTCAACTTCTTCTCCTTCGTTCCTCTTCGTCCTCGTCGCTGCTCGGACGACGAGGACGGGTCCTCGTCGTCGGAGTCCCTCGATCCCGACGACGCTCGGTGCGAGAACATCCGATGTCGAATGTGGTCTCAGTCATCCGCGTCGTGGAAAAGTACGGGAATTTTCGTTAATTTAGGGTTTTGACATAAACCCTAAATACCCGTTTTTGGCACAAAAATCGTCGTTGAGAAAATTCACAAAATTCACACGCTCTCTCTCTCTCTCTCTCTCTGCGCGCGCGCGCTCTCTCGCACCGCAAACGCCCGGGGGTGGCGAATATCAGAACGACACCAGAAAAACATCGACAAACACACGCGGCGAGCGAAGAGAAGTAAAGTATTTTGCGCGCGTTGAACAAAACCCCCGCACGGCAAAAGATTAAAAAACACACTTTTGTGGTACAAAAATTCCTACCGTTGTTCGTTTGAAAAACATGATGGCGCATAATAACAACAGCGACGACGATGACGACGACATCGACGACGACGAACGGCAACGACAGCACCTGACGCTGAAACAACGCCCGTCGCACTGGGTCGCCGAGGAACTCATGCGACAAGACGAAGAGATGTTTGGAAAGAAGAACAAGAAGAGAAAGAAGAACAACAACAGAATCGATGCCGTTTTAGAGGAGAAACAAACATTCTTTCGAATAGTGAAGAAATTTCTCTTTCCGAAGAGGATTTCGAAACCCGCGGAGGAGGAGAAAGAAACCGAAGAAGGAGAAGACGAGGACTACGGAAAGGAAGAAAGAGAAAACGTCACTCGAGAAATGGTCGCAAACCGAATGCAAGAGGAAGAAGACGAGGAAGCAGACGACCCTCCGATTGAGATTCCGGCGTTGATGCGCGGAGATTACTCTTTGTTGTGGTTGCGAGACGCTCTGGACGATTACGAAAATCAAGCAGCGGCGGAGCGGCAGATGTTGGATCGAGATATCGTTGGCGATCACGTGAAAAAGATTTGTAAAAGCTTCGTTTTTGTGAGCGTGGATTCGAAAGATCCGAGAAATGGTGGAGAAGCACTGCGCCAGAGCGCGCGAGAGGTTTTGGAGATGTGCTGCATGCACGTAGAGCCGGGAGGAGTTGTTGACAAGAAGAGCTTTTGGGAGAATTTCAGGAAAAGATTACAGCGTTTGCTTCCGACGTCGGAAATGTGTAAGTTTGATACAGGGTTGGACGAGCTCAAAATGTTGTTGATGAGTGCTCAGATAAACAAAGATTTGCAAATGCTTTCGAGAAAATCAAACGAGAACATCGGAAAGTTTGAAAACGCTTTGAGAGAGTTTGTGCAGTTGACGATGGAAAAAGTCAACGAAGAGTTTGCGAGTTGGAGAGCGACGTCGATCGATCAACTCGCGATGCATCATCAGGACGGGTGGTTGAGCATGAGAAACGCACACGTAAATTGGAACAGACGAAAAGGCATGGGCTCTTTTTTGGGGGAGTGGCCAGCGTACACTTTAAGAATCGCCGAGGAGGGTGATTTGGACCTATTAGTCGGAGCTAAATCGGACGAGGAAGAAGAGGAAGAAGAGGAGGAAGGAGAAGAGGAAGAAGAAGAAGAGAGACCGCGACGACAAAAGCAACGAAGAGAAGAACAACGACAACAACAAAATGAATCACCGCGAGAACAAGACGGCAAAAAGCAGCCAAAAGCGCAACAACAACAAAGGAGGCGACCTCGAGAACTCAGAGGATTGGACGATTTCAATTCAGCCGGCACCGCGGAGGAAACTGGCCGAAGGCGGGGCCGAAGTGCTCGGCAAGATAACAAATGGTCCGCGCTCGGTAAGAGGAGGGACATCGATGAAGAGTCATCGGATGAAGCGACGGAGGACATTCCCATGCCAGTGTTACCGCCAAACAAAGGACGTAGCAAGTCAACGTCTAGAGGTAAATCTTCAAATAGGACGACTCCGATGTTGGACGAATTGGTGAACGCCACGCTCCAAGCCGCGAACCAAGAAAATCAGCAACGTGAACCGAACGTCATATCGCAACCGTCCGTGAGAGGTCCGTCAAAGAAGAGAGCTCCTCCTTTTTTCAATTCGCCGGCGAGGCCAGCGGTGGCGGAGAACGATGGTTTCGATGCGCTGAAGAAAGCTCTAGAGGAAAGAGAGGCAAAGGAGAAAGCGGAAGCGGAGAAGGCGGCGGCAACTGCAAAGAAAATCTCTGCAGAAGTAGAGGAGGAAGAGGAAGAAGAAGAACCGCAACCGGAAGTGGACGATGGTTTCGCGCGATTGCGAGCCGAGTTGGAGAAGCGCGAAAAGGAGAAGAAAAAGAAATCGGAACCGTCTAGAAGCGGCTGGGCGTTCTTAGGAAAACGAAAAGAACCGGAAAAAGAAGAAGAAGAAGAACCGTTAGATGGGGACGACGAGGAAGAGGAAAACGACAGCGATATAATACCGACGCAACAAATCGGCGGCGATGATGACGACGACGATATCGAAGATAAAGATGCGATTGACTCGCAGCAGCGAGAGAAGCGAGGAAGGTTCTTCAACTTATTCGGCAACAAGACACCGTCGGAATCCCGAAATCCTGTGAAACAACCGTCGCCGAGGCCTTCGCCGCCGAGACAAGAAACTTTGAGGATTTCCTCTCCGCGAGAGGACGATGATGATTTTGATGATGGTCCTTTCCAAATTCCAGACGACGATAACGATGACGATCAGCCGATCGCCATCGTTCCCGAAGTGGTGCAACAACAAGAATCACCTCCGAAACCTCGACAGCCGAACCAGCGAGTACAACCAAGGGCTGAACAACAACAACAACAACAATATCAACAACGCTACCAAAACAGGCCAGCGCAACCAGCAGAGCGACGAAGAACCGGCAAATTCACCGAGGAAGAGGTCCGCGCCATCATCCGAGGCGTCGAAACGCACGGTTCAGGAAATTGGAAAGTCATCAGAGAACAATCTCTCGACGGCATCCTCCTCGGCCGAACGCCGGTGGACCTCAAAGATAAGTACCGCAACTTGCAATCTTCCGATTTGAAGCGCGTCTTGAGCGGCATCTTGCCACGAAGCGGAAGCTATCCGTTCGTCGAAGAACACTTCGAGAAAGTGAGGAGAGAAAGAGAAGAGGGAGACAATTGAGAGAGAATGAGAGAGAGAGAATGAAGAATTGATATCATATATACTGGTACATAAGCACGCGCACAAACTTTTTAACTGTAGTGTTGTTAAGAACATTTTTTTGTATTTCCTCAAAGTTAGAAGCACGCACTCTACACGTAGAGCTCAAACACACACGCGCACACGCGCGCACAACATAATAAGAGCGACAACTACGACTTGTTGGACGCGCCTTTTCCTCCTCCTCCTCCTCTTCCTCACCCATCTCTCGAAGCAATGAAGAAGCAGACGCTCCTCCTTCACTTTCACATTCAATCCGCGAAATCAATAAAGTCGTCGAGAACGCGACGGAAACGGCTCTTGTTCGTCCTCGAGGTGGGCGAAAAACTGAAATATCGCACGAAAATAGTGAAGAAGACGGAAGATCCAACGTGGGATGAGCGAGGCACGATGGATTTAGGTCTCATTGACGGTGATTTAGGTTTGTTGATGCTTAGCAACAACAAAAACGAGAAGGTTCGAATGTCCGTTTGGGACGTGAAGACGAAAACGAACCAAAAATGTAAAGGCGCGCGATCGATTTTGATGAGAGATTTAATCGGTGGGGATGGATTTTTGAACAACGCGGAGAAGAAAGAGAAGAGAAATACGTTAGATGTGGAGTTAGAAGGGTGCACGAGAGGCGTCGGGTCGGTTCAGGTGGAATTGGTATTTGCAAAGGAGGCGGTGTTCATGGAAGACGAGGGAGCGAAAGAAGAGGAAGAGGTGTTCAAGACACCGGTTCTGAAAGTAAAAGAAGAAAATAAACCGCTCGTAATTGAAACGAAAAGGGAGAGCGACGAGGACGAGGACGCCGTGAACGACTCCGGCGACCCATCCAAAGAGGAACTCTTGCGTGAACGCGTGAAGAAGATGCAAACGGAATCGATGGAGAAAAAGTTGGAGCGCATGGAGGATCCGGACATGTTGACGAAAGAGGAGAGACGCATGTTGACCGAAGGTGCGGACGTAGCGAAAGATTTAGGCGCAGAGTTACCGAAATATCTCGACGACGTTTCTTCATCGAAGGATAACAGTCCGTCCAACAACAACGTTGCGGAGGAAAAAGTTGTTGAGGATGAAGAGGACGAGTGGGAAAACGCGCTGCCGACAAAAAAGAAGAATGCGAACAAGATCGAACCGGTATCGATATCACCAGTAAAAAAGACTTCGAGTGGTGATATTGCGTTGCAGAAACTGGAAACTATCGATGCGTCCATCGATCATCTCGAACAGCAGCAGCCGTCGTCTCCGACTGTGATACCGGAGCGAAAAGAAGTCGTGGTATCTTCCTCGAGCATTGCGCCGACAGCTGAGGAGAAAAAGAGCAGCGCGATGAACGAGTTGCGAAGGAAACAATCCAGCGAACGCATTCACGCGCGCGCTATTGCCGCTCGAGAAGCGTTAAGACAGTCCAAGTCGTCGCAAATCAACGATGAGTTGGATGAATTGTACGAACGGGTCGTCGTTTCGCCTTCTTCCGGCGTAGGAAATAAGAACACGAATCATCGCGAGACGACAGCAGCATCCTCGGAAGCCGGTACCGCTAAAAAGGCACTGTCATTACTTTCATCTTCGTCTTCGGAAGAGGACGAAGAAGAAGAGGATGAAACCGTCTTCGTTTCTTACGCGGAAAAACCAAAACCAATGACTCTGGCGGAAGCGGAAATGTTTCGAGACGCCAAGAAAGTCTCGCTTTTGATGCAAAGAGCCGAAAGCGCCTTTACGAAATGGATGTAAACGAAGAACCTATGTCGCAGTGTACCAGTACTCGTGTGTGTATTTTTATATTTGTAGATGGATAGTTTTTAATGTAAAATAATGTTAGTATCAAGCTCGCTACAGTTTGTTAATGGTTGTGTTTTTATTTTAAATCTTCTTGACTATTTGCACGACGTCTTCGTCGCACAACACGTGTTCTTTCCCGACTTTCTGCGGTCGATGCTTCGCAGAAATACCCCACACGTTCGCCTCTTTGAAGTTCTTTACCATGCTCTTGTGCAACGAGTTACAGAAATCCTCCACGGTCACTTGTCCCTTCTTCAAAATAATCGGAGCGTCGTACGCCGGATTCTGCCCTTTGGGCTTGGTATAAATTCTCGTCAAGTTCAAATATTCCCAAATCTTATCCAACAACCCGTCTAAATTCCACTCTTTCCCACTAGACACCGGCACGTAGTGCGGCACGTCGTCCAATATCTCCAATTCTTCCACGGTAATTTGATCGATTTTATTCACCGCGTATACGCACGGCGTGTATATTCTATTCCCTTCAATCACGTCGATCAACTCCTCGTCCGTGCAGTTCTCGTAAATCTTCACGTCGCAATTCTTCACGTGGTATTCCTCTAAAATTGCTTTCACGGTGCTCTCGTCCAACCACGCGGGATCCTCCCCCGATTTCGGTTTAAACGGCAACACGTTCAACCCGCCTTTATCCTTCACCGTGTAACTAATATTCGGCGGCTTCTTATTCAATCGAATCCCAAACCCGTCCAATTCTTTCTCGATCAGCCGTCTGTGTGTCAACGGCTTCATCGCATCTAAGACAATAACGATCACATCGCACGTTCGCGCGGTCGAAATTACCTGTCTCCCTCTCCCTTTCCCGTCTTTCGCGCCTTCGATGATACCGGGCAAGTCCAGCAGCTGCACTCGAGCACCTCGATAGTTAATCACCCCGGGCACGCACGTCAACGTCGTAAACTCGTACGCGGCGGCTTCGGAGTGGACCCCGGTAAGCTTCGTTAGCAAAGTACTCTTCCCGACCGAGGGAAACCCGACTAATCCGACCCGGCAATCGCCGGTTTTCGTCACGTCAAACCCTTCGCCTTTGCCGCCGGATTTCCCGGACGGCTCGATGAGTTCTCTTCTGAGCTGCGCGAGTTTCGCTCGCAGAGATCCCAGATGGTTCTCCGTCGCTTTGTTCTTCTGGGTTCTGGACATTTCCAGCTCGATGCTGGCTATTTTTTCGAGTATCGCCGCCATGATGTGACTTTTTGATTCGTGTGGTTATTCTCTCTCTCCTTCTTGCGCAAACGAGACGTGCTTTCTCTCTCTCTCTCGTTCTTTTGACGCGTGTGTTTGTGGGGTTTACGAGAGGAGAGAGAAGGAAGGAAAAAGGGGGCGAATGTGAAAAAAAAAGACAAATATGACGCGTATTCACGTACACGCACACACATATATATATATAACAACATAACAACAAAAACGCGCGCACGAGCACACGAGATTTCCTTTTTACGCACCACCAGCGCCGCCGGCGATACCGACCAACGCGGCGGTGATGACCGGAGTCGCCGCCAAGACGGAACTGACGATGCCGCTCAACGCGTAACTCAACGCCGCGTACGGCAACGCTTCGGGTTCTTTACTCACCAACGCCGCCGTGCCTAAACCGTGGGAGGAGGCTGCGGTTGCCATGCCTCTAGAAACTGGGTCGTTCGCGCCGGATTGGTCCAGGACTTTCGTGGCTAACGCGGAACCGAGGAGACCGGTTAAAACTACCGCCGCGGCTGTCAGAGATACCATTTCCGGATGGCCCAACGAAACAGTCACCGGCATCGCTAAGGCGACGGTGACGGATCGCGGGACCAAGGCGAGAGAAATCGCCGGGGTTAATCCAATGAGGCGACCTAAAAAGGCGGTAGAAAACATAGCGAACGTGGACGTGCCGACTAAACAGGTGAAGATTTCCACCGCGTGTCGTTTTATAATTTTCCTCGCGCCGTAGACTTTAAACGCAAAGGAGACGATGACGGAACCTAAAAAGGCCATGAGGATATCGCCGGCACCCATGGCAGATAAAGAACTCATATCCGTGAACGATACGCCAGATTTATACAGTTTTAACGTGGCTTGGTACCCAGCTCCGGTGCACAAGCCCATGATGTATACGCCGAGGTTAGATAAAACCGCGCACGTGACAATCGGGTTCATCTTCGACTTCACTTTGTCGACGTTACCAATTAATAATGACGACACCGTCGCGCCAACTAAACCGACCGTAACGAAGAAAGGTTGGTACGCGTCCGTGGCGGGCAACCAACTGGCGGATAAGTAGCTCATCAACGTTGTAAATCCAACCAACTGCTTGACCAAATCTGTCGTCGGCGGTTTCGCCTTCTCTTGCGGCAACGGTTGCATCTCGACGCCAGTCATTTGTCTGACCGTCGTCGCTAACTTTGCGCTAAACGCGCACGTCACCACGAACCCGGCGACCAACAACCCGACGATTTTTCCGAGCGTCGCCGCTTCCATCGTCGACACGACCAGCGGCAACGTCACCAGCGAAGGCACGTAAAACACCGGCAACCAACTGGTAATCCAATCCATCGCCGGCGCGAACAAATGACACACTTGCGTGGACAACGAACTCTCCTCGTCTTTCGCCAACGAATCCATCGCCAACAACGCGAAAATCAACCCAAACATAACCACCAGTGGTCCCGGAAACGAAATCCCCTGCGCGGCGACTTTCTTCGAAATCACCTTATCGAGAACGAACAACGTCCCAGTCGCGCCAAACAAGCGCATCAACCCATCGCACTTCGCGCTAAACTCCGCAAAGTTCTTATCCACGTCCGTCGTTCGAAACATTGGATAATTCGCCGCCTTTGCGCGTTCGTTGGCGAGTAACTTTTCCGCGTGTCGTTTCATCGCCATCGCGTAAAAAGCAGTCTTGTCGTCGTGTTCGACTTTCGCAGAAGAAGAAGAAGAAGAAGAAGAAGAAGCCGTTGCATCGCTGGACGACGAAGAAGAAGCGGCGCGCTCGGCTCGAAATTTCGCCTCGATGGCGGCTAAATTCGCCTGCGTATCATCGGAAGATGATGCTCTGACGATCACCGAATTCGTTCGCCCGCTTCGCGTCGTCATCGCGACGACGCCGACGCGCGTTGCGGTCGCGCGTTTTCCAATTCGAATTTGTTTTTGCGCACCGCCATCGCGAATTTTGGAAAACGACGACGACGTGTTTTTTGCCGCGACGACGACAGCGCTGGGCGTCGTCCTCGCTACCGAGAAGAGAGAAGACATGTTTTATTCCGATTCCGCGTTTACGTGTGCGTGTGTGTGCGTGCGTTGTGGTATTTGTTTTTGTCGTTTCTTCGCGCGCGAGCGTTTCAAACAAACACGACGACGAGACGGGGAAATAAATACGCCGAGTCAGCGATATCTGCATATCTTTCACACAAACAGGACACGTGTTGCGTTTTAGGGTGTACACCTCATTTCGTGAGAATGGACGCGCGCGCGCGCTGCGCTGTGAATATCAAAGCGCGCCACGATTACGACAAGTTTTTATTATCTATTATTATCTATTATTAAAACGTTCTCTTGGAAACGACGCCCGGGTACCCTCTCCAAACTTTCCCGACGTCCGGGTGCCAACCTCTGGCGCCGACGCGCAACGCCGGGTGCGTGTAGATTTCGCCGCCGAAATCCGTCGGCGGCGCTTTGACGGTTTCTCCGAGCGGCACGGACCACGAACGCGCGTCGCCGAATTTAGCGACGGTTTTTTGCCACGTTGTGTAGAGGTAGTACGGAACCGTGAGGTAGAGCAACATTGCTTGCGTGTACGCGCTCTTCGCGAACATCACGGAGGAGACGAACGTCTGCGCGATTAACAACGACCACATGATCAGCTCGGCGCAGGAATAAAACACCGTGCCGTTGGATTCGTACCCGCGTTCGTAGACGTAAAGCAGATGATACCTCCAGATTATGAAGTTGGTGAGAAAGAAGAACGCGCACACCACAGAAATCATCGGGGCGATGACAGAAAACGTCAGCCCGAGCAAAATAATCACCGAAAACAAACCAGCTTCTCGTCCAGCTCTCATTTGTCGAGGCGAATATTTCATCGTTTTATCTCTTTTCGTTGGCGTGCAACCGAAGCAGCACCGTAAATAGGTGTTGACTGTGTAACAAATAACACCAGGGTGCGGAAATATCAACCTATACGTTGGAATAAACACCGCTCGGTAGAAAACGAAAGATAAGAAGAAATTCGAGGACAACGGCAAGACTGTGCCGAATTGCTGCTGCAAAGTGCCCACCGTGGTGCCGTTTTGCAGAGCTTGTTGCAAGATCCCGGAAATCGCCCCGCCGGTGATGCCACCGATTAACATGTTCAATAAACCCCATAAATAGTAGAATTTCATGAACCTTTGATCTGTGGCTGAGAGAGACACATGGACGTTTTGCGCATGCACCAAGTACAAAAGGAAGAAGGACACAGCGAAGACTTCCCATAATGTGAGCAAAATCGGCGGTAAGATACCAGACACTAGCAAACGTAAACCTTCGACTTCTTTGTTATCGCAATACCACTCCAGAAAGGATTCGATGCTATCGCTCGGAGCCTTTAACGTGCACGCAGAGGTGATCATGGTCGCAACCAAAGTCGACGGAGTAAGAATCAAAATGACAATCGCCGGGTAGACGAACATGAAACGAACCAATGAGGTCCGCTTCGGTTGTAACAGCGTTTGCCAATTAATATCTGATGGGCCAGGCGCGGGATGGACGATGAATTCGTTCGTTCCGCCGCGGTGTAACAAACACTGAGCCGCCATCGCAGCAGCCGTTTGAGTTTCGAATACTACAAACGCCGATGGTCCGGGGACGCCATTCCATGCTTTTTCTCTCTCTTCGACAATCATCGCGTCCACAACTTCCAATTCGTGCTCTAAATCTGCCAGTTTTGACGACCGATCTGCGCTAGTTTCTTTCTCCCTGGCCTTTGGCATGGAAAAGGTTAAACTTTTACCCATCGAACGACTCGATTGCGATTCGATGTCTTGTAATTTCGCGCGGTCCTTTTCGCTCGCGTTCCCATCAACACCGCGTTTTCTAAGTAAACTCATCTCCCGCCCAAAGTCTGCCATTTTCTGCGGATCCTCGCCAAATGTGGCGCATTTCCCACGCATCTGAACGAGATTGTTGTTGATCTCGTCTCTCTGGTCTAATAAACGATCGGTCTGTCGATGATCGTACACTGGGATCATCCCGCGAAACTCGCTACCGAAAACTTCGTTGAACATGGTTTCCATCGCCGCGTACTGTTCATCCGCATACGCTCTTTTCGCTTCATTTTCCTCCTCTTCTATTTGCTGCGCTCTTCCGGAGTCGGATTTCAAGCTCGATCCAAATTTAGAGAAAAATTTAGCGGAGAATTTACTCTTCAATGTCTTGTGCCGCCGTTTTGATCTAAACTTTGGAATGTTGGTCAACAAAATCACGTAGTTTTCCGCCCAAACAGAGATCAATTTTCGACTTTCCGGATCGTACGTGTTTACCGATCTCGATTGCTGCACGTCAGGCAAGGCACCAACCATATCGCTGTAGCTGTATTCTACATTCGGATCCTCGCTGACGTCTAAACCCGTCCACCATTCGTGATCGATGGCGACGTCGCGACCGTCGTTGTTTTTCGCGATGGCCGCTTGTACTTCTTGCGCTTGGCGAATGGCGTTCTCGAGAGACGATCGACCTTCGACGACTTTTTGCGCCTCGCTCAAATCTAAGAGGTTTCCGAAGGAGCCTCCTCCAGAACTTGTACGACGATGATGTCCACCACCGGCCTTCCCGGCGGTATTTTGACGAAATTGCTTCTGGGCGAGCTTTTGCGGAGAGAACATTGTTCCGCCGTCGCCGTTCGAATTATTGTTAGCATCCTCTTCTCGACTGGACATTCTGCGATGTGCTTGAGGAGGATTCAATTCGGTTTGGGAGCTCGATCCTTCGTTCGCGCTCATTCCGCTTGAGGTGTTCCTGTTCAATATCGCATTCCTTGCCGCCGCGGCTTCTCGGCTATCTGTTATTGACGAGGTTAACATGTTTACGTCGTCGTCGGTGATGTCCAAAGCGTTCTCGCCGTCTTCTTCGTCGTCGTTATTATTATTGTTAAGATTACGATTGCGGTTATTCCGACCAGATATAGTCCGAGCAGCGCGATTGGCTTGCATCATCGAAGACCCGACCACCGATCGACCTAAATTACCCATATCACCAAAGATGCCAAGGATTCTTCTTCCCGCACCTCGAGTGTTCGCCGGCCGTTCCGCCGGCGCATACCTCGAACTACCCGCGTGTCGGTCAAGCTGTTGCCTCGGATTCATCCCCAGTTCTTCATCGCCGGCATTGACATCGTCGTCTCTAATATTTGCAGACTCCGAAATCGGTCCTGGTGGCGATTTATCGCTTCCCTTTAGAGGACTCGGAGAGTAGTTTAACACTTCATCCTCATCAATAGTAGCAGTTGGAGTACCACCCGCCGGCGACGAAACCATCCTCTCTGCCTCGTCGTAATTAAGGTGTTGAGGCGATGATTTGGTGGGCGAATTCCCTGAGAATAATCCGCCACTACGTTTAGTCACTGATGAGTTCGGAGTCTCCGTCGCGGCGTAGGATTCCAAAGAAATACCCGCCGATGAAGATGGAGACGACGGCTTTTTCGCCGCAACCGACGCGGTCGACGGAGGTGTGTTCGTAATCGTACCCGCAATAGACACACCACCAGAGGACGTGGGGGAGATTGGTTCCGTCTGCTGGGTCACTACTTTCTTAGTTGACGTCTTTTTTTCGTCGCTGTTGCTTCTATGCCCAGCGCCGCCGCCACCACCAGCACCGCTGCCGCCGTATCGAAACAAACCCTTACCATAACCCTTACTTTGTATCGCTCTCACAGAAACGACTGAACGAGCGGAAGGATCGTCGTCTTTGCCAAATGCGAAATTACCACCGTCTTCATCATCTTCCACCGGGGAAGATGGGTTCTCAGAACGGTCTCGTTTTATCAATGAAGCGGCACCCTTCGCTTTGAACGCTTGCGATTTGAGTACCGAGATGGGCTTCGATTTCGCCGATGCGGCCATCTGCATAGCTTTCGATCCGAGCGACGTTGAACGCATTAAAGACATCGATTTCATCAACGAGGATCCCGACCCACGGCCACTATCGCCCCCTTCTTTACTACTTCTATAAATTCCACCACTGCGGCTACTATTATGACTACTGTTGTTATAACTCGTGTTGTTATCGTTGCTCCTAATTGGCGAAACGCCTCCGTATTCAGGCATTTCCTCGCTTCCTCTTCCCGCAGTTGGCGATGGAATACCACTTACGCCCTCTTTCCTCTCGAAAAAAGTTACGCTCCCGCTGTGTCCAGAAGCTTTCACAATTGCCGGCGCGTGCTCCACGTCGATCGAATGCAACTCTCTCGAACGCTGTAAACTCGGCACTGTTAAAGTCCTCACTCCAACCTCCTGTAAATTATCTTGAATCTGAGACACGTCGATCTCATCGGATACCTTTTGACCTTGTTTCACCAATTGCACTAAAATCGATTCCGGTTGATGCACTGCTCTCCATAAGTTCGTGTCCCCTTTAGTGGTTAAATAGAGTTGTCGCAAAATCGAGAATGATTTTACGTGTTTACCCACCAGCCAAACGACGTAGAACATTATCAACTCAAATAAAAACACGTGCAACCACAATAGGCCGGCCTCGTCCGGGACATTTGCCGCAGTCGTTTGCATCAGCACCGAACGAATCGATCCAGATAACGTCGTGTCTTTACCTTCCAAGAGATCTCGTTCGTACTGCGCGTTGAGTTCGCTACATATAGCCATGTGCACTGGAATCAAAATCGCGCACACGACCACCGCGATTGGGAAGAAAATCTGGACCCCTAACTGCGCGACTCTTAAAAACGCAAACCCATCCAACCCGGCGGTTTGGATAAACTCCTTATCGCTCACTCTCAGCACGTGCAGGATCCATCCGTACAAATATTGCACGTACCCTTTCAACTGCTTAAAAAACCAAATCACCCACAAATATGAGTTCGACAACTTCTTCGTCGCCGGTATGCCTTGCCGCCAATCGAACTCGGTTTTATCGTACGGCGGCGGAGGATGCGTGAGGTTTCGCAATCGCAATCGGCCAAAGTAGATTGGATTCGCGTGTCTGTACGCACCGAATAGCGTCAACACCACGAACGAGGCAATGAAATAGTCTGTGTTTTTTGATCGGTTCATAGAGAGTGAGAGAGAAATTAAGAGTGAACGCGTCAGCGCATCTGAGAATATCTAACAACGACATCGCGCAGAGAGCGAAAGAAGACGCTTTGAAAAAAAAACACCATCCGAGAGTCTCGATGGCGCGCAGCTCTCGCACTCGCAAACGCAAAACAACGATGATGACGACAAACTCGCGCGCGCGAGAGAGAGAGAGAGAGAGACTACTACTCACACAGCAAAGAGTAACTGATATCGGTATCGGAAACGTTGAAATGCGCGCTCGTTTGCACCCACGGTACCGGAGGAGGCGGCGACGGAGGAGGCGGAGGAGGCGGTGGGTTTGGAGGTGGCAACGGCGGCGGGAACGGAGAAGGAGGAGGAGAAGGGAGAGAATCCATTTGGGATCGGAGATCTCTGTCTGTCTGTCTGTCTGTGTCTCTGCGATCAACGAGAGCTTTCGCGCGCGCGCGTGTTTCAGAGAGAGAGAGAGAGAAGTGAAGAGAGTCAACGGATCGAAAATAATCTAAAACGCGATTGAGGAATTTTCAAAAAATGTATACGAGTAGGCACAAAAAGCAACATCGCGCTTTTAGCGCGAGCGATACACGCACATCATATTTCAAATGCTCTCGCTTTAAATCTCTCTCTATTTCTTCTAAGCTTCGTCGAGTGCGATTCTCGGACAGATGTTCATACTTTGCAACTCTTGAAACAATAATTTACACGCGTACGGCACTTTGAGCGTCGCGACTTCCGCTTTTACGCCGCAGCTGTGACAACATTCTCTTCCGCTCGCTTTGTCCCGGTAGGCGAGTAAGCCGCACGTGACGCAAACTTGCGCGTCGAAGACGTCTGCGGAAATCATGAGACGCTCGAGTACTAAAGCGGAAGCGCCGTAACCAATTAAGCAGTCGCGTTCCATTTCGCCGAGGCGCAAGCCGCCTTGGCGGGCGCGACCTTCCGTGGGTTGTCTCGTGAGGACGACGCGAGGACCTCGAGCGCGCGCGTGCATTTTGTCGAGGACCATATGTTTGAGCTTCTGGTAATAGACTGGACCGGTGAAAATTCTCGCTTGGAGGTACTCGCCGGTGAGACCACAGATTAAGGTTTCTTTACCATCCGAGGCGTACCCAGCTTTGAGTAAAGCTTCGCCAATTTCGTCGACGTATTCATTTTTGTTTGTGGTTCCTGCAGCCGTGGCGGAGGTAATGTCGTTGCTTGCAAACGCGGAAGCATCCCGGAAAGTGCCTTCTTCCGAGGCAGCTTTTCCAGCGAGTAGCTCGATGAGCTTACCAACGGTCATCCGCGACGGGAACCCGTGTGGATTCATCACCAAATCGGGGCATATGCCGCGTTCGGTGATCGGAAAATCTTCTTGGGGTAAAATGGCGCCGACGACCCCTTTTTGACCGTGGCGAGAGGAGAATTTATCGCCAACCTCTGGACGTCTCGTGTGACGCACTAATGTTTTAACTACGAATTGGTTCTCGTCAGTTACCGTGAGTAAGACTTTGTCCACGACGCAACCGTCCACTTCCGGACCTCGGTAGACTTGCGGAGCTGGACGAAACTCGCGATCGGGAAGCTGATCGGGATTCGCCAACGGATCTCGAGTGTTTTTCGGCATGTGCTTGTTGATGTAAATATCTTTGTTTCGGATTCTCACGCCAACTTGCGCGTATCCGTCGTTGTCCAACACTCGATAGTTTTTCATGCGCTTCATCTGATCTATCGACGGTTTCAACACTTTATCTTGCGTTCGGTTGGCATATTTTTTCATAGTCGCCGAGTACTTTCTGGAGACTTGACATCGACCGAAACCTCGGTCTAAGGAAGCGCGGTTTATAACCACCGCATCTTCGATGTCGTAGCCCGTATTTGATAGTACCGCGATGACGGCGTTTTGGCCCGCGCCTAACCTATCGAATTGAATCAACTCGATTGTTTTCGTCGTCACGAGAGGCTTTTGCGCCGAGCACAAAGTGTACATCAACGTGTCCATTCTGTTCAGCTGATTAAACGCTAAATTACCCATGGCCTGTTTCCCCATCGCGCACTGGTAGGTGTTTCTTGGACTTTGATTGTGATGAGGAAATGGGATGATCCCAGCGCAGACGCCTAAAAGTGTAAATGGTTCGATTTCGCAGTGCGTCTGCGCGCCGGCGACTAAATCCCTTTCGTGCAACGCGATGTACGCGTCGTTTTCCTCGTTCACGTCCAAGTATTCCACGTATCCTCTCTTTAAGAAATCTTCAAACACCCACTCTTTGTTTTTCAACGCATCTAAATGTTTTTGTTTCAACTTCAATCGACCGGTGGTCTCGTCGACGACGATTAAAGGCCGACAGACTCTCCCGCCGTCCGACGCTATGTGAACGAAACCCTTCGTCACGTGAACAGAAACAAACTCGCTGATACGTCCCGAACGACGTAGTTTTCTAAATTTCTGCGCAAAATCGATCGGGTGCGACACCGAACCAAGTATTGAACCGTTTAATAATACCAGTGCGCTACCTTTCTGGTGTAACTCTTCGCCGGCTAAGAATTCGAGGGGTTCGCAACCGAGCGTTTGCGCGAGTTTTCTCAGGGGCAATTCGTCGGAATCAGTCGTGACGTGTGTCATGAGTGCTAAATTTTTCACCAAACCGCAACTTTCGCCTTCCGGTGTGTCCGAGGGGCACAGCATTCCCCACTGCGACGGTTGCAACGCTCGAGGACCACTCACTTTACGAGTTTTTTCAAACTGCGAAGTGATTCGAGTCATCATACCTAGCGCAGAAATAAAAGACAAACGTGAGAGAACCTGAGTCACGCCTTTTCGTTCCATGCGAAAACGTTTGATAGTCCAATTTCCTGTTGATATCGCGTGTTCTAATCCGTTGCTAATCGTATCTTGACGTATGCACTTTACGACGTCAAATTGCTGCGCGCGATTGGCTTTCGATAAAACCGCATCTGCTTGGCGTTTTAAATCCGCGTTTAAACGTTTGAAACAATCTTCAAACAGCAACGCTAGCAATTGTCCAGCTAATTCGAGCCTTTTATTTCCGTAATAATCTTTATCGTCTACTTCCTCGGGGTTTAAATTCGCCAATAATATGCGTCGAATCATCACGCACACGTACGCCGATTTTCCTCGAAAATCGTAATCTTCAACCGGAACGTGGGCTAAAACGACGCCTGCAAAAATATCTCTAGCTTCGTCCGAACGCGTTCGTCTGTTAATGTTGATGTGATTTGCGTTCACGTTGTTCTCTTTTCCAGTTGGTGCGCTTCCGTCGATGTTTTTATTCGCATTCGCTCTGTTATTGGCATTGTTATTCACTCCCATGGTGGTTGGTTGCCCTGGCGTTGGGCCTTCGCTCGCCTCGACTGCCGCGGCGGCCGCCTTCCCATCCTTGCCAGCAATCGCAGCCAAACGCCACTGACTGGCGCGAATTCTTTGTCCACAGTACTCTAAGGCCTCGCTCTGCGTAAACACGTCCAACGCGGCGCATTCTTGTAAACTCGGTGCCAACAAGCTCATACACAACGGATCGCTCCCTCCGGCTGCTTTTTGCATCAACTCTTGGTCGCTTTCTAAACCCATCGCTTTTAACGCGATGACTATGGGGATATCCTCTTGGAACGTGTTGTGCTTTAAATACAGCTTGCCACTTTTTTGCACGACGTTCGTCTTCGATTTACGTTCGTTCGTGCTCGAAGTCACGCTGGCGCAAATCAACCCTTTCGCGTCTAGCTCGATAATCACTCTGTTCTTACTCAATTGCTCTTGAATTAAAATCACTTTCTCCACACCTTTGACGACAAAATACCCCCCTGGGTCTAAAGGACACTCGCCTAATCTCGCCAACTCGTCCTCTCCTTTATTCCTCAAACAACACCGAGAACTCCTCAACATTAAAGGAATCTTGCCGATGCACACGTTGTGCGTCGTAATAATCTCCTTCCCTTTCGTGTACTCCACGTCCACCATCACCGGCGCCGAGTACGTCATATCTCTCAATCTGCACTGTTGCGGCGTGATGTCTTGTTTCACCATCCTCTCGTCCACCGTTTGCGGCGACCCGACCGAAACGTTTTTATACCTCAAATAAAAGTTCGGGTCCGAGTCGCACGTGACTTTGTTGTTCGCCTTGGCGGCGACAATCTTCTTGATTTCCTCGTCGATCAAATAGTCGAACGATTCGATGTGCTGGCGAACTGAAAAAAT
>Ga0255756_1002921_pt1 | contig 17771 bp, 8 predicted proteins | sample 011ome_20_FD_179956 | JGI IMG/M metagenome (GOLD analysis project Ga0255756, IMG submission 179956) | Coastal salt marsh microbial communities from the Groves Creek Marsh, Skidaway Island, Georgia - 011509CT metaG (version 2) | ecosystem: Environmental > Aquatic > Marine > Intertidal zone > Salt...
CGGCGGCGGCGGCGGCGCGGAGCGTGAGGGACCGGCCGGGCGGGGGCGGGGGCGGGGGCGGGGGCGTTTCCGGGTTCGAACACGACCCTCTCGAGTCGGAAAGCGGCGTGCGCCCGAACCGTGCCCTGAACATGCCCATGTGCGAGCGCCTGGACGCGTTCCTGCGCCTCCCCCCCGACGACGCGCTCGCCGCGCTGACGCAGTGCACGGGATGCGCGACGTGCAAGCACGCCGGCGGCGGGGCGTCGCGCAAGAAGAAGTGCGTCCGCGGCTGCGTCGCGTGCGGGGTCGCCAAAGGTGAGCCCTGCGTCGCGCGTCCGGACGCGCCGTGCGAGTGCGCGTTCCACGCGCGGACGCTCGAGCGGTGGGCGGACAAGGCGCGCCGCCGCGCGCGCGTCACCGAGGGGTTCGCGGCGGCGTCGCGGCGCGCCGCCGCCGCGTACGCGAAGCAAGCGTCCCGGGCGGCGGCGGCGGTCGCGTCTCTGTCTCGCGCTGAGCTGGCGTGGAGCGCGCGCCCGGACGTGCCCGAGCTCGGCAGGCTGATGCTTTTCTACTGCCAGATCCCCGAGCCGCGCGTCCGCGAGAAGCTGCTCCCGCTGCTGCTGGAGTGGGACCTGTCGCGCGCCGCGCCGGGCGCCGCGCAGTTCGCGGCGACGGCGATCAAAAAGATGGCGGGCGCCAAGGGCGCGGCGCCCTGGCGGTTCCTGCTCGAGGTGGACGCCGCGGACCCGCGCGAGCGCGCGGCGGCCGCGCGCGCGCGCGAACGCGCCAGGGAGGTGCGGAAGGCGAAGAAGGTCGCCTTCCCGGCTTCCCGGCCGTCTGCGGGTTCGGACGAGCCCTCCTCGGAGCCCTCCGACTCCGCGTCGGAGGGCCCCGGCCCGGCGCCGAGCGCCGACGACGACGACGACCGCCCGCAAATCGAAAAGGACCTGGCGTACTTCGCCGCCAAGCCGCAGACGCGCGCCGTCCGCGCCGAGCTGGTGCGCGCCGCGCTCCCCGAGCTGGTGGCGCGGTTCGAGCGCGGCGGCTCGGCGAGCACCCCGGCGAAGGACGCGGAGGCGCGCGCCGCGGGGTCGGCGAGGGCCACGCCGCGCGGCGTCCCCAAGGCGCGCGCGGCGGACCAGCGGTCCATCCTGGGGTTCGTGACGCCGAGGAAGGACGCCGAGGCGGCGCCGAGTTCCCGCGCAGACATCCGCGAGGGGCTTTCGTCGAAAGGCAAGGAGCCCGCGGCGTTCGCGACGCCTCCCGCGACCCTCGTGGATGTCTGCGCGGCGACCCCCGCCGATGGGGCGGTCGCCACGCCCCTGGAGATGCTCACGGGGAGCTCGTCGGCGTCGCTGGAGGCGGCGGGGATCCCGCCGCCCAAGACGGCGCGGCGCAAGATTCTGGACGACGTGCGCTTCGGTGCGCGCTTGGACGACGGAACGCGCGCGACGGCGTTCCGATCGATCGGGGTGGGCGTGGTGGACCTCACCACGCCCGGCTCGGACCCGGGCGAGAGCAGGAAGGCGCCCGCGAGCGCGCGGACCACGCCTGGCGCGTCGCCCCTGGCGTCCCCGACGAAGCGCGCGAGGCAGGCGGGCATCAAGGCGTTCCTGACCCCGAAGAAGGCGGCGGCGACGGCTCCGGCGGCGGGAACCCCCGCCGCGGAGGTGGTCGACCTGGTGGACTCGGACGACACGCCGTGATGGTTCGAGCGCGAAGGCAAAAAGGACGACCGAGACGAAGAAGACGAACGAGGAACACTAGCTAGCTAGTATCGCGTAGCCACGTAGCCGCACGGGAAGACGAACGCTTACGAAATGGGATATGATGACTGTCTGTGCGAATCGCGCGCGTCGATCGTCGTCTCGCCCGCCCGCGTCTCAACCTCACACCGCCTTGACGTCGCCTTCGGGCTCGCCTTCGGGCTCGCCGGTCACCTCCTCCATAGTGAACCCCCCCCCAATGTCCACCGGCTCCATCGCGTCGCCGCTCGCCTTGGCGGGGTCGAAGCCCTCGCCGTCGGGCCCGGCGCGCTTCTCCTCCTCGGCGTAGAGCCCGCCCAGCTTGGCGAACATGCCGCCGAAGGTCTTGGCGTCCTTCTTCATCTGCGCCGCCTCGAGCTTCTTGATGCGCTGCAGCAGCGCACGCCCCTCGCGGTGCTTATCGTCGCCCTCCAGGAGCTTACGCACGTCGCGGCGCGCCTCGTCGTACTCCTCCACCTCGACGAACGCCTGCGCGCGGCGGTACAGCGCCTTCTCGTTCCCGGCGTCCAGGTCGAGCGCCTTCCCCGCCGACTCGGAGGCGTCCTTCCACTTCTTACGCTTCAGCGAGACGGCGGCTCCGTTCAGGTAGAGGCTGAGCTTGATCTTCTTGGTCTCCTTCTTCTCGTCGTCCGAGAAGCTCTGGTCGTGCTCCACGAAGCGCAGCGCCTTGTCGTACTTGCGCTCCGCCAGCTCGAGCTTGCCCGCCTTGTACGCGTCGTTGCCCGCGGCTTTCGTCGCCTCGCCCGCCTCCACGCGCTCGCCGTTGGTCATCGACCACACGTCCTTCTCCTTCTCGAACGAGGTCAGGGTCACGGCGAGCGTCACCGCGTCGGCGCCGCCCGCGGCGCTCGCGAACGACCCGGCGCACGCCGCGGGCACGCGCGCCTCCGCCACCTCGCCCTGCTTCATGAGCATCACGCACTCCTCCAGGCCCGAGGCGGTCGCCTCGTCGCCCGTCTTGAAGGTGAGCGCCTCGGCGGGCGCGCCGTTCGCCGAGACGGACACGACGCACGTCGCGCCGTCGTTGGGCCGGTCCCAGCCCTCGCCCTCCGTCACCGTCTTCTTCGTGCCGAGCCCGTCGCAGATGGCCTCCACCACGCAGAGCTTCTTGAGCGTCACCACGACGTCCGCCGCCTGCGGCGGCGCGGCGGCGGCGCCGGCGGGCACGCCTTCCAGGTACTGCGTCCCGCCCGGCACGTTCTTCATCTTGTACCGCACGGATTCGCCCTCCTTCATCTTCCGCAGCACCGCGCCGAGGCCCACGAACGGCGCGTCCTTCACCGCGAACGTCGCGTCCGTCTCCGTCGCGATGGCGTCGCCCGCGCCGGCGACGTCGTCGTCCGGCGCGGTGACCGCGTACGCGACGGTGACCTCGTCGGCGTCCTTGGGGAAGCCGTAGCTCGAGGACTTCTGCAGCGTCTTGACGCGCAGGCAGCCGCCGTCGTCGAACAGGTCGTTGTCGGACTTCCAGCTGAAGAGCTCCACCTCGAACTTCAGCGTGGCGTCCGCGGGGATGGTGGGCGGCGAGCCGCGCGCGCCGTACGCGTACTCCGGCGCGCACGTCAAAACGCACTTTTCGCCCTTCTTCATGGACGCGACGCCTTGGTCCCACCCCTTGATCACCTGCCCGACGCCGAGCTTGAACTTGAACGGGTCGCCGCGATCGACGGAGCTGTCGAACTTGGTGCCGTCCAACAGCGTGCCGGTGTAGTGCACGGTTACCTCCGCGCCCTTCTCCGGGCGCTCGTCCCCCGAGCCTTTCGCCAAAACCTTCTTCAAACACCCGCCGTCGCGGTTTTTAGACACATCCTTCTCCTCGCCAACCTCCAGATCTTCGTACTCGATGTCGTCATCGGAGAAGTCATCCTCGGGGGGGGCGCCGCCCATCATCGAGGACAGGTCCATGTCACCCATGCCGTCCATCGTGCGTGTTTTGTGTGTGCGGGAGTGATCGACCGCTGATGATGCGCGCGAAGGGATCGGTGGTGGGGACCGGTGCACGGGTCAGTCGCGCGCGATCGACGAAAGATTTCGACGATCGCGGAAGAAACTTCGGTCTCCGCCGAAAGTTTCGATCGATCCGTGGGGAGACAGGGCCGGACGATGCGAGGCGCGGCGTAGGGCGGGGGCGGTGGATGTCGTGTATCTCAAGGGAATTCGACGCACCTGTGCGAGGTGTCGTGAAGTGCGTTCACAAGTGTCGCGCGGGCTGTGCCGTGCGATCTCGAGCTTCGAAAAGTGACACCGGCGGTTCGCGCGAAGCGTTTTTTGGCGCTTTTTCTCGAGAATATTTTGTTTCGACTCACGACGCAGGCCTGCGAGAATCGACGCTACTGCTGCAGTGCAGAGTTTCGCCGAAGATTCGGGGCGCGCAAACCCACCGTCCCGGGGCGGGTTCGGCAGGTTCTTGCGCGCGCGGGGCGCGCGCGTCTGCTCGGGGGTCTCTGGGTGCGGTGTCGGTCGGCCCATCTACGCACGCAGGATGGAAGGCCTCCCCAGACACACCCCCACGGTGCGTCTCGGCGAGCTCGTGGAGCGAGTCGTGTCCTCGGCGCACGATGATCTGGTGAAACTCGCGTCGAGCGCCCCCGGTCGCGCGGAGGTGGACCGCAAGCGCGAGCTCGCGCGGTACCTACACACGTTGCGGCAGAGGCTAACGCGACTGGCGGTGCTGGCGGAGTGGGCGCCTGTCCAGCGGCGCGCCCGCATCTCCATCCTGTGCGGGGACATGCTAGGGCAGCTCGAGCAGCACGACCGCGCGTTCGCAGACGCTGCCGATCGGCTGTTCGGGCTGCACCAGCACATGGCGTGGGCCAGGGCGCCCCTGTTCGACCTGCCCGGCGCACTGGATGTGCTGTGCAACGGCGAGTACTCCGCGCTGCCGCGCGCCATCGCGGACGTCGCTCCGAAACCCGCGCCGAGCGCGGACGACCCCGAGACGGAGCGGGAGCGTTCGGATCGGCTGGACCTGCAGGCGCGCGTCGAGCGCGAGATGCGCTCGAAGCTTCTGGACGAGAAACTCAGCGGTTCCCTTCCCGATGGCGTGAAGATCTGGAGCGTAGAGGACGGACACGCCGTCGTGGGCGTCCCGGGGGAGTACCGCGCCACGCTGGCGCTCGGGGGACCGCCGCCGCTCCCGCCGCCGCCGCCGCCGCTGAAGCCCGGCGAGGCGCCTCCCGAGCCCGCGGCGCTCGCGCCGCCGCCGCCGCTCGGGGGCTGGCTGGTGAAGAAGGTGGAGATGCTCGCCGGGGCGCGCGACATCGACGACGACGCGACGGCCGAGCCGAGGGCGTTCACGCTGACCAAGCTGGAGGACCGCGTGCTGGGCGAACGCGCCACCGCGCGGATGGCGGGCATGTCCCCGCCGCCGCCGGCGCCTCCCGAGCTCGTCGAGCACGGCGCCGAGGGCCTCGCCGGTTTACACCGCGTCGGGCGCGACGCCGCGCTCAGACTGGTTGCCGCGACGATCGCGGAGCAGACCAAGCGTGTGGCGCTCAAGGGTGGGGCGTGGCACGGCGGCGCGGTGCGCGTGGAACCCATCAAGGCCTCCCCGGACGCCGCCGCGGAGAAGATTCCCGACGCCTCCGAAGGCGTTCCCGCGGAAAAGAAGCGCGGCGACGGCGAAGGCGTCCGCGTGTGGTTCTGGCTTCCCGGCGCTGCGCAGTCGGCGGGCGCGGCGGGGACGCGCCTGGCGGGGGTGGACGTCGGGAGCGTGGAGGCGTCGACGGCGGCGGCGGCGAACGACGCCGCCGTCGCCGGGGGGACGGTTCCGAGAATCGAGCTCGTGTACCGGAAAGGCGTCGACGCGATCGACGGGCGCATCGTCGCGCGCGCGCTCGTGCCGGGTGAGAGAACCGCGGATCCGAGGAACGAGGCGTCGAAAGCGGAAACGCCGCCCGCGTGCGACGTCGAGAGCCTTCCGTTCGACATGTCCTCGGTGGACGTGCGCGAGGTTCTGGCGGACGGCATGCGCGCCGCGTCGGTGCGCCGTCTGCGGAGGGTGCTGGCGGCGATCGAGGGCCCCTGCGCCGCCGCCGGGCTCGCGGCGACGCTCGAGCCGGCGGCGACGCGGCCCGCCTCCGGGGCCGGCGAAGGAGACGAGACCCTAGACGAGACGGGACTGGACGAGGACGGCTGGGGCGCGTCCCCGCGCCCGGCCATCGTCGTCAGGCTCACCGCGAACGGCACCGCCGCGCAGGTTTCGTGCGATAAGCGCGGAGGCGAGCTCGCCGTCGTGGGCGTCTCGCGGCTGGCGTCGCCCGCCGCGGCGGCGGCGCTGGCACGCGCCGTGCGCCAGGGGGGCGTCGCCGCACTGCCGGACGCGCTCGCCAGCCTCGTGCGCGCGGCGCTGGAGAGCGAGCTGCGCGCGGCGATGCGCGAGAAGGGGCTCGCGCCGCACCCCGCGCCGAACGCGGTGTTCCGCGCGGCGCGCGGCGTCGCCTGGCCCGGCGACGGCTCGCCGCCGGCGGCGGCGGCGCCCGTGGCGCCCTCCGGCGGCGGGCTGTTCGTGGCCGCCTTCGTGCGCGCGCGCGCCGCCGGCGGGGGCGCCGCGCAAGCGCACGACGTGTGCCTGGCGCTCGTCCGCGCGTCCCGCGCCAACCCGGCTGCGACGCCCGGCGCGGCGACGTGGGCGCCTCTCTCCGCCGCCGGCGCGCTTCTGGGCGGCGACGGCCAGCCTTCGACGCCTCCCGAGGCGTTTGCGTTTGACGCCGCGCGCGTCGCCGCGAGCGCCGCGGCGTGCGCCGAAACGCAGCGCGTCGCCGCGCAGAGGCTGGTGGTGGCGGAGTGGCTGACGAGCCTGGGCGTGCCGTTCTCGGACACCAGGCCCGTCGGCTCGGAGGACGAGAAGATCGTGCGCCCGACGATCGCGTTCCACGCGGGCGAGGACGCCGCGCGAGGACTAGGACCCGCGCGCGTGGAAATCGCGCTCGCCGGCGACGCGGGCGTCGAGCTCACCGTGCGCTTCCCGCCGGGCGTCCCCTGGTCTGAGGCGCACGGACTGGCTGAAGGTTTCACTGCCGAGGGTAAGGGTCCCCTAAACCTCGGCGCGCCCACCGCGCCGGCTGCTGGAGGCGTCGCGGCGACGACGAAATCGCGGCAAACGCCCGACCCGCTCGTCGCGGCGGTGCGGTACCCCGGCGCCGGGACGCGCGCCGAGCGCGCCGCGAGCGCGGCGTGCGCGGACGCGCACAGGATGCTCGCCGTGCGCGCGTTCGCGAGCGCGCTCGTGACGCATCGCGCGCCGGACACGATCGGCGTTCGCGTGGAACTCGTATCGTGCGTGGTCGCGTGCGTGGGAAACGCGGCGCGAGCGGCGCGCGTCGCGTGGACCGGCCCGCCGGGTCCCGGCGGCGGACTCGCCGCGGCGTTTCTCGTCGCCGGCGCGGACGCGGCGGCGGAGGACGCCCTCTGCGAGGCGGCGCGCGCCGGGGACGTCGACGCGTTCGTCGCGGCGCTGGGGGGGAAGGACGGCGACCACTGAGTTTAAACTCGCCGTCGGGTCCTTTTGGGAGACAGGAGCTCGAGTCGCGCTAGAGTCGGTACGACGCTGATTTCGCGAAAACGTAGTAGTCTACGCGCGGTTCCACAAAACGTTCCACAAAACCGTCTGACTTCGCTTCTACTCCTTTGGCGTGAACACGAACTTGATCCCGGAGTCGCCCGCCGGCGCGGCGTCTTCCGTCTTCTCCTTGCCGAACGAGCGCTCGGCGTCCGTGCGCACCTCGCGCGCGCCCTCGGGCTTGGCGCCGTCCTTGCAGCTGTCCGACACGCACACGCACGACGCGCCGAGCACCTTGACGGTGACGAGCTCGTACCCTTCGCCGCACGCCCCGCCCTGTTCTTCGTACATGGAGTCCACGCTGAGCGACTTGATCCCCTCCGCCTTGCGCTGCGCCTCCATCTCCGCCATCATCGCCGCGTACGCGTCCTGCGAGTTGCCCATCTTGTTCAGGCCCGCGACCGCCGCGCCGGGCGAGGAGAAGGCCACCGCCGCGGAGAGCGCGAGCGCGGCGGTCGCGTTCAGGACCACGCGCGCGGGGTGGCGATCGTCCGCGGACGCTGCCGCGACGGGGCGCGCGGACGCTCGCGAGGCGCGTGACGCGGGCGCGGGGGCGCAGCGGAGCGCCGACGCGTTGGCAGAGACGGCGAACATCGAGATCGTCGAGAACGGGGGTCCTCGGGTGCGACCGCGGGGAGTGACGATGAGGACGTCTCGACGCGCGAGACACGTGTGCGCGAAAACGTGTGATCCGTCCGAGTCACACGCTCTTCTTCGGCGAAAACGGCGGCGAATGGGCCCATCAACCAGGCTATCCACAATCCCCCTCGCTGTGAAGATTCGATGATTCGAAATCTCGACGTTTTTCGCGCGATTTTCTGGCAAATTTCAAAGTGGATATGTTGTCCTTTGGGAAATGACGAGGACGCGCTTCGAGCCGGACGCGCGCCCTCTTTCCGACGCGCACGCGAAGGACGGATCACGCGACCGCACCCACCTCAACGCACCCGACGCACCCGAACGCTCGCCCGTGAGCGAACATGACCGCCATGTAGACCCCCCGGGACCCTGAACACGCGAACGCGACCGACTCAAAACAAAGAAGAATATACGCGGGAGACGAACGCCTGACGTTTTCGAGGTGCGCCGAGAAGACGAGCGGACCGACGACCGACGCGCGACCGCGTTCGACCGCGCACACCGGCGCGCGTGTCCGTCGCCGGCACGCACGCTGACCCACGCTTGATTCCCGCATCGACTCGCAGGCCAGAACGCGCGACTCGCTGGACCCGCTCGACCCCCCGCACGCGTCTTCCCGGTGGCACGATGACGCGCCACTGCTGAGACGATGACCGCCGAGGATCAGCAATCGAACGAAGCACACGTCGCCCACGCGAACACCGACCGTTTCTCGACGCCCGAGGCCAACGAGCACTTGAGCGCGTTGGAACAGGAGAAGGCCAGGCTCGAGAACGCGGTGCGCCACCTGGAACGCTCCAACGAAGAGCTCGGGGAGGCGCTCGAGAGGGAACCGGATCCGGTGTATTCGGAAGCCGTCGAGGAGAACCGACGCGCCGTCGCGAACCGCCAGCGCGAGATTTACAAGCTCGCCGTGGAGATCGCCGGGATCACGGGCGAAGTTGCGCAGGTCACGCCGCCTCCCCCCGCCGCGGACCAGGCCCGAGGCGGTCAGTGGCTGTGAGCGCGTCGCGACGAACGCGTAGCGGAGCGCGTAACTAGTAGGCGTTCCCGAGAAAAGGGCGCGATGGCCACGCTCGCGCCCGCCGGGCTCGTGAAGTCCTCCTCCGCCTCCGGCTCGTTCGACGCGCTGCAGCGCGCGAGCACGCCGGGAAGGCAAGTCCCGACGTCGCCGAAGTCGTCGTCGGGGCGCCTCGACCAGGACGCGTTCCTGTCCGAGAAGTCCGGCGCCGAGGATGGCGCCCGCGGGATGGCGGCGTCCTCCGACGGCGCGCGCGGGGGCTCGGACCGCGGCCTCCCCAAACCTCTGGACCACCTGGACGCCGAGCTCGGCGTCGAGGAACTCATCAGCAAGCTCCCGGACGTGCTGTTCCCGTTCGACGGCGACGAGGAGGGCGAGGCGCTCACGCCGTTCACCGCGGTGTACGGCTCTCCCGGAGGCGGCGCCGCGGGGTACGCCGCCCGCCCGCCGCGCGACCGCCGCGAAGGCGGCGGCGGCCTGTCCCCCGGCGCGGCGGACTTCCTTCCGTTCGGGTCCGCGCCCGCCGCGTCGCATCGCCGCGCGCACGGCTTCGGCGGGCGCGAGGTTGGCTCCAGCCGCGGCGGGGGCGACGGGCGGCTGGGCGCGAGTTCTTCGACGTCGCCGCCTTCGTTCGCGTTTGGGTCGCCGCCGGCGTCGTTCGCGTCGGAGGCGGCCCATCAGAACGGCACCAAGTACACGCCCCCCAACCGGCGAGTGAGCCTGGGGAGCCACGAGCCGTTCGCCCCCCGAAGCCGGCGGCCGCGGGCGCAGCACCCCGCGCCGGTGAAGAAGAACCCCGCGCCCGGGTTCAACGGCGCCGGGTTCCGGAGCGCGCGCGAGATATACGTCGGGAAGGTTCACGAGTTTTTGTGCGCGCGCGCGGCGTTTGGCGCGCCGTGGGCGCGCGTGTCGGGCAAGGACTCCGTGCACGCGCACGCGGAGAAGCCCCTGACCATCCCCGAGACCTACCTGCAGTTCTTCAGGGACCACGCCGTCGCGTTCGAGCTCTCGCCCTGCGCGCGGTACGTCGCCGCCAAGATGCCGGGCGAGGAGCACGCGTGCATCCCCCCGCCGCCGGCGGAGGGGAAGCCGGGGGCGTCCCCCGCGTCCGTGGTCTCGGAGTCCGGGAACGTCTCTCTCGCCTCATCCGTGGGGTCCGACGACGGCTTCGTGCTCGCGGGCAAGCGCCGCGAGCGCCGGAGCTCGGCGTCCGGCAGCCCGCCGGTGCACAGGCTCTGCGCGTACGTTTCCAAGCCGGGGGGGTGCCGCTCCGGCGACGCGTGCAGATTTTCGCACGCGACGTGACGGGGGTGGCTTTTTTGAAAAAGTGATTCGTTCGTCGCGCGCGTCTGACGCGAGCGCGTATGCATTACCATAAAAGGATCACACCACTCGTACGACGACCGTCACCGCATCACGTCTCGTCTCGTTTCGCGTCTCGAACGTCTCGAAGGAAATCTCGAAGGAGGTAAAAAATCACCTGGGGTGCTTGATGAGCGCGCGCAGAAACGGCGCCGCCGCGTCCTGCAGCGCGGCGACTGAAAACGCCAGCGCGGCGGCTGGCGCGTCCCGGCGCACGCCCTCCCTCCACTTCGCGCGCTCCACCTTGGTGTCGAAGATGGGGTAGATCATCCCGCTCGCCGCCTTGCTCTCGTACGTCTCCTGGTCGCGCGCGTCGCCGAAAACCTGCTCGTCGTCGAAGTCGTCGTCGTCCAGGAACTCCTCCTCCTCGTCGCTCTCGTACTCCTCGCCCGCCTCCGCGGCGGCCGCGCGCGCCTCCGCCTCCGCGGGGTCCATGAACTCGCGCACCTGCGCGGCGCGCAGCGCCTCCTCGACGTCCCCGAGCGCCGACGCGAGCGCCGGGCCGGCGGCGCACTCCGCCGAGACGCGCGCGGAAAAGTCGCGCCACGAGGAGCCGTCCGGGTTCCCCAGCGTGCCGTCCGAGCGCGCCTTCGCGGCGGTCTCCGCGAGCGCGCAGACGGCGCTCAGCTGCGCGCGCGCCGCCGCCAGAGGCGCGGACTCGTCCGCCGCGCCCGAACCAGAGGCGGAAGTGGAAGACTTCTTGGAACCGGCGTGCCTCGCCGGTTCCTCGCCGTCGCCGTTCTCCTCCTCGGCTCGCGCGCGCTTGCGGAACTCGGCGTGGATGGTGTGCACGCGGCGTTGCAGCGCCTGCTTGAGCGCGCGCTCGTTGTTGCCCCAGGCGTGCAGCGCGTCCATGAGCCGATCAACCTCTTTTCGCGCGGCGAGCACGCCCCACGCGCCGTCCGTTTCCTCCACGTACACCACGCCCTTCATCCCGCCGACCCCCCACCAGTACGTGCGGTGGTGGCGGTCCTTCCCGAGGCTCCGCGTGCGCACGGAAACCGCGGCGTCCTCGTCCATGCGCTTCGCCTCTTTCTTCCGCGCCTCCTTCTCCTTGCGCTCCTCCTCGGCTTTCGCCTTGAGCCGCTTCGCCTCCTCCGCCTCTTCCCTGCGGAGGCGCTCCACGCGATCCTTCTCCTGCTGCTTGCGCAGCTCCGCGCGCTTGCGCTTTTCGTACTCGCGCTTGTCGATGGCCAGCTGGTTGGACACCTTGTTGAGCTCGGCGCGCCACGCCATGAGCGCCTTGCGGTCCTCGGGGTGCCCCTCGTACTCCCGCAGATGCTTCGGGAGCTCGAAGCTCGGCTCGGGCGAGGGCTCGCGCGGCTTGCGCGGGGCTCGCGCGGGTTTCTTCTCAGGCTCCGGCGTCTCCTCCTTCTCCTCCTCCTTCTCGTCGTCGTCCACGGCGGGCCCTTCGTCGTCGTCGTCGCCGGCGCCGGCGGCGTCGCCGTCGCCCGCGTCGTCGTCCTCGTCGTCCTCGTCCTCGTCCTCGTCCTCGTCCTCGTCCTCCACCTCCTCCCCGGCAGCCATCGCGGCTTCGCGAGCCTCGCGCTTCTGCTGCTTCTCCGCCTTGCGCTTGGCGGCGGCTTCCGCGCGGATCGCCTTGCGCTTCTCCTTGGCCTTGTTCTCGACGGCGCGGCGGCGCTGCGCCTCGGCGTTGTACTCGAGGATGCGCGCGTAGCGCAGCGCCTGCGCCTCCTCGAGGCGCTTGGCGATGATGGCGCGCGGCTTGTCCGCGCCCAGCGCCAGGTCCGCCAGCCCGCGGAGCGCCAGCACGTGCTCGCCGGGGCTCAGGCTCTGCCACGGCGCGCGCGCCAGCGCCTCCGCGCCCGCGCCGCCCACCTTCTTGCGCTCGAGCACGCGCCGCGCAATCTCCGGCCACGTCGCGTCCGAGAGCACGCGGCGCCACTGCAGCGCGTTGCGCCCCTTGCCGATGACCGCCTGCTCCATGCATGGCTTGAGCAGCGCTCGGTAGAGCGCGCGCAGGTCGTCGCCGCCCGGCGCGCGGAGCACCGCGCGCACGCCCGCGGCGGTTCCCGCGCCCTTCGGCGTCTTGAGCGCGTCGCCGAAGACTCCGAGGAAGTCGGCGAGCGCGGCTTCGTCGGCGAGGAACGGCGCGTCGGCGACGGGCGCCGGCGTCGGCAGAGGCTTGTACCCGAGCGACTCCACGGAGACGCCCTTCGCTGCCGCTTCCTCCTCGAACTCCGCGGCGAGCTCGACGTCGGGGATGGGGTATTTCGCCAGTCTCTGCTTGTGCTTGACGGCGTCCTCTTTTTTTTTCGCCAGCGCCGCGCGCTCGGCTTCGCGCGCCGCCGCGCGCGACTTCTTCTCCTCATCCTTGGCGCGGTCGCGCTCCGCCTTCTCCGCCTTGCGCTGCGCCTCGCGCGCCTCCTTGGCCTCGCGCTTCTCGCGCTCCTTCGCCGCCTCGCGCTCCACCGTGGCCTTCGCCTCGTCCAGCTTTCTGCCCTCCATCCGCGCGAGCTTCTGGTCCAGCGCGGCGAGCGCCACGGCGTTCTTGGCGTCCAGCTTCTCGCGCGCCAGCTTCGCCTTCAGGGCCAGCGTCTCCTGCAGCTGCTCGCCGCGCTCCTTGACCAACTCGAGCTCTTTCTGCGCTCGCACAACGCACGCGTTGGCTTTTTCCACGAGGTCCAGGCGCTTGGTGACCTCCGCGAGCGCCTTCTGCAGCGCCTGCGCGCCTTTCGACGCCTCAGCCTTGAGCGCCTTCTTGCGCTTCGCCACGTACGCGTCGCGCTCGCGGTCCACGCGGTCCTTGAATTTTTCCACATCCTTCTTCCACGCCATGAGCTTGTGTCTGTCCCCGGTGTCCCCCTCGTACGCGACCAGGTGCGCGGGGAGCCGGTCGTCCGGGCACGCCGGCTCCTTCAGGATATCGGCGGTGGACTTGATCGGCGCGCTCGCCGGCGCCGCCGAGACGCTTTTGCCGGACTTGCCGTGCCGGGCGGCGACGAACGCGGCGAGGTCCGCGGGGGAGATGCCCGCGCCCATGGCCTTGACTTCGGCGGCTTCCTTCGCGGCGACGCACTTGGCGACGTTCGTCAACTCGCTGGCCAGACCCTTCATGGCCTTCTTAAGCTTGTCCTCCTGGCCCTTCGTGAGCTGCGCGGCGATCTTCGCCTCCATCTTGTCCGCCTCCCTCTGCGCCGCGATCGCGGCAGCCTTGGCGGTCCTCTCCGTCTGCTCCTTGATCTTCGCCGCGACCGCGGCGAGCTTCTCTTCCTCGGTCATCGCCCTGGGCGCGGTCCTGGGCTTCGACTCGGGCTTGGGCTCGAGGGCCGCCTCGGACGCGTCCGCGGCGTCGTCCGACGGAGCCTCGCTCTTCGCTTTTTTCGCAGCCGGCGCATCCGAAGCGTCGTCCGCGCGCGCCGGAGAGAGCTCGCGCTTGGGCGCGGGCGGCGCGACGGGGTCCGCGGCCATCGGCGCGGGGGCGTCGGCGGCCGGCGCGGGGTCGGACATCCCGGCCGGGCTCGCGCGATCGCTCGAAAAACCCGCGCCCTAAGAACTTAAAGGCGGGAAGGCGCCGGCCTGTCGCTCGCCGCCGATCGGTCGCGAGTTTTTCCGCGGACAGTCACGAGCGGTAGAGCTCGAGAAGGCCGCGGTGTATCGATCGGGCGGTGCGGCGCCGCGTCGACTCCGAGCAGTACCTTCCGGACGATCGGCACCCCTGAAAGCACCTCGCCGCCGTAGCACCTCCGGGGAGCCCCGCGCGCTCGGTGCACTGATGTGGACGACGCGAAAGGCAGATGTTTTCAACTTTCGGTCGAGAGAAAAAGTTGCAGGTGGATTTACACGCAAGACCGGTCGGAGTCGGTTTGTGTATATTTCGGGTATAAGTAAACAGTCGCACAATTTGGTAGACGGTCCACCTCATTAACGCATTTCCGAAACTGCGATTCCTGTTAGAAAAGAGGCCACGAATCGCGTAGTCGCGCTCGTCGCTTTACAGTTCACGTGGCAGCCTGAGGATAACAGTGCGCTCGACCCGTCAGCAGCCCCCGACGCCACTCCCCGCGACACCTTCGCCCGGCACACCCCACCTCGACGACAAAGATGGCCTGGTGCGTCTCCCCGCTCGTGTTTGTTTCGGCCGCGGCGACGTCGTTACGCGTCCCGCGCGCGCGACCCACGGCCTCCCGCGCTCGATCGCCGCGGAGTCGCGCGCGTACCGTCGTGCGGAGGTCCAATCGGGCTCTTTATCGTTTGTCCACCCCGCGGGTGACCTGCGATCGGCCCGAGACGACGAGCACGCGCGAGCGCGTCGCGCGAAGCGCGACCGTATCGAACGCGTCGGACGATGCGCTCCGCACCCGACGCCGTCGTCGCGCGATATCGGTCGCTGACCTCCGCCCTCCTCCTTCCTCCCTCGATCGCGACGCTCCGCAGCGCCACCCAGTCCGCGTCGCTCGTGCAGCAGCGCGTGCGCGTCTCCGCCACGAAGGCCGCCAAGTCTTCCCGCGCGGTCGCGCCCGTGCGCGCCTCCGCCGAGCCCTCCCGCCGCTCCGCCGTGCTCGGCGGCGTGGCCGCCGCGGCCGCGGCGCTCGCGCCCGCGGGCCCCGCGCTCGCGCTCTCCGGCTTCTCCGTGGTGAAGGACACGCGCGACGGCTACCAGTTTTTCTACCCGGTGGGGTGGCAGGAGATCTCCGTGGACGGCCAGGACGCCGTGTTCAAGGACGTCATCGAGCCCCTCGAGTCCGTCGCGCTGAACATCTACCCCACCAGCCGCGAGTCCCTCGCGGAGGTCGGCACCCCCGACGAGGTGGCCAAGACGCTGGTCTCCAAGGCGCTCGCCATCCCCGGCGCGCAGGCGAAGGTGCTGAAAACCGCGCAGCGCAAGGACAAGGAGGGCCACTTGTACTACGCGCTGGAGTACGTCACGAAGACCAACTCGTACGAGAGGCACGCGTTGACCATCGTCACCATCACGCAGGGTAAGTTCTACACCCTGACCACCGGGTCGAGCGAGCGGAGGTGGGCCAAGATGAAGGACCGCCTCCAGACCACCGTCGACTCCTTCAACGTGTACTACTGATGGGGTCCACTAGAACGCGTCGTCGCGCGGGGGGGGCGAGCGAAAACGTCGCGTCGACGCGACGGTTCGCGGAGTCGCGGGAGAGAGGTACGAGACGTGAGAATTTAACACTTAGATATTACACGAGCGAAACGCGTGACGAAACGCGGAAACGACGAAAAAAAGAGCGCGTCCTTCGCGAAGAAGAAAGGAAGGGAAGGCTCAAGCGGAGGAGGCGTTCCGGGTGCGGCGGCGAGGTTTGCCCTTCGGGGTGTAATGGCCGCCGCCGCTCGCCCCGCCGCGCCCGCCGCGCCCGCCGCGCGCGCCGGCGCCGCGCCCTTCGCCACGCGCGCCGCGCGCCGCACCCCCGCGTCCGCCGCGCGGCGGTCGATCGCCGCGAGGGCCCGCCGACCCCTCGCGTCCGTCCCTGTCGCCTCTCCTGCCCGCGTCCCTCTCGTCCCCGTCCCTCCTGTCCTGCCTGGCCTCGCCCGGCCTATCCCCGCGGTCGGGCACCAGGTTCCCCTTCTGCAGGTCCGCCGCGCGGATGTCCACGCCTAGCCTCCGCGCGATGCGCGGCATGACGTGCGCCTCCCTGGGCTCGACGATGGTCAGCACCAGGCCCTCGGCGCCCATGCGCCCGGTGCGCCCCGCGCGGTGCACGTAGTGCGTCTCGTCCGTGGGGAGCTCGAGGTTGAACACGGCGTCCACCTCGGGCACGTCGATGCCGCGCGCGGCGAGGTCCGAGACAAGCAGCGCGCGGAAGTCGCCGCGGCGGAACGCCGCCAGCTCAGCGGCGCGCTCCATCTTGTTCATCCCCCCGTGCAGAACGCCGCACGCCATCCCGCGCGTCGCCAGCTTGTCGCGCACGTCCGCCAGCCTGTGCCCGAAGTTCAGGAACACCAGCGCGCGCTCGGCGCCCGTCGCGTGGATCGCGCTGCGCAGGCGGTCCACCTTGTGCCGCGCGTCCGCCACCACCGAGTAGTGCTCGAGGTTGGGGGGCAGCGCCGCGGACGAGGGCGAGCGCTCGATCTCATCGTCGGAAGCGGCGAGATGAGGCGTCTCACCGAGGTGAGGCGCCTTCTCGAACTGCCCCGCGCTGATCTGCTTCAGGTTCGGCGCCATGTACTCGTACTGCTGCAGGGTCTCGCGGCGCAGCGTCGCCGACACGACGACGGTCTGGCGCCCGCCGAGTACGCCCTTCCCGGTGTGGTCGCAGATCCTCGCCATGTCCCGGCGGAAGTTGCTCGCGAGCAGGTCATCCGCCTCGTCGATCACCAGGCACCGCACGCCGTGCGTGCGCAGGATGCCGTTGCGCGAGAGCTCGGCCAGGCGCCCGGGCGTCCCGACCACCAGCAGCGGCTTCTTGCGGCGGAGCGCCTCCTCCTGCCTCCGCACGTTGGCGCCGCCGATGCACTGCTGCGTGATGCTCTTGCCGAACTCGCCCAGCACGCGCTCCACCTGGCGCACGATCTGCATCGCAAGCTCCTGCGAGGGCACCACCACCAGGCAGCGCACGTCCGAGGACCGCTCGCTCGCGGGCAGGTTCTCCTCCTCGACGATGCGCGCGATGACGGGGAGCAAGTACGCCATCGTCTTGCCGCTGCCCGTGTGCGACTGCAACGCGACGTTGTTCCCCGCCAGCAACGCGGGGATGGCGGCGCACTGCGGCAGCGAGGGCTCCTCGAAACCGGTGGCCTCCAGCGCGGCGCACAGGGACTTGGGGAGGCCCAGCTCGGCGAAAGTGGGGGGCGCGTCCGTTTCCGCCGCCGCGGCGTCGGCGGCTTCATCCTCGGAAGGCGCGTCGTCGCTCGGCGGCGGCGCGCTCGACGCGTCGTCCGCGGCGACGACGCCGGCGCTCGAGGCGTCCTCCGGGGCGTGCGCGCTCGCCTCGGCTGCATCGCTGGACGCACGCGTCGAGACGAGCGCGCGGAACCCACGCGAGCTCGCGGATAGCAGGCCGACGGTCAGGGGCCCGAGGCGCGCCCGGGAAGGGCACGTCGCGAATCGTGCCGCCGCTTCGTGGCGCGGGACGAATCTCGCGCGCGCGACCGCACAAGGCGTTCGGGCAAACTCGCGCGCGCCCGGAGGCGCGCGCGCGCGCCCGACGAGCGTGGCGCGCGTCGTCAGGAACGACGCGGCCGCCATCGCTGCTCCTCGCGCGCGGGTCGTGGTTCTTCGTGCGCTGTGGCGCGCCTGGAAAGTGCGCTCCGCCCGTACCCACTTTATCGCGACAGTCTTGCTGATCACAGAGTGGATTCTCGAGCCCACAAAAGAGACAAAGCCTTACCATGATACATATCACTAACAACTATTGCCCCCATCGACGGCACGTTAGAAGGCACCACCCTCCTTTCGGTAAAAATCGCCTCTTCAAGCGTCGAAATCGACGTCGTATCGACTGAATTACAGTTCGGGACT
>Ga0255756_1002935_pt1 | contig 17710 bp, 10 predicted proteins | sample 011ome_20_FD_179956 | JGI IMG/M metagenome (GOLD analysis project Ga0255756, IMG submission 179956) | Coastal salt marsh microbial communities from the Groves Creek Marsh, Skidaway Island, Georgia - 011509CT metaG (version 2) | ecosystem: Environmental > Aquatic > Marine > Intertidal zone > Salt...
ACACGGCCTGGTCTTTGTCGCTCCCATGGGACTGGCCATTGATGGCTGGTACGGTGCTCCCCTGAATGTTCCCGGGGATGCGCCACGCAGTGGTGGAGATGACACACCCACACCAGGCAGAACACCAGAAGAAGAAACACAATACCGCGCACTGAGTGAACAGGATGTGCTCAATGTCATCGACATGGTCAGGCGGGACTACCGGATTGACCCCGACAGGATTTACCTGATGGGTCACTCCATGGGCGGGTACGGGACCTGGTGGCTCGGCCAGAAACACGCTGACCTGTGGGCGGCTATTGCACCCATGTCGGGTGTACTGCCTGACCTGGACTATCACCTGCCCCGGCTGCAGGGTGTTCCGGTACATGTGTCCATCGGCGGTGACGAAAATCCGGCGTGGGTGGAAGCCAGCCGTCAGCAGGTGGAGACCATGAAAGCCATGGGCATGGAAACCGGCTATTTCGAACCTGAAGGCGAGAGCCACGGTTCCATGATTGCCCCAACGGTACCCCGTGCACTGGAGTTCCTGTCCCGGTACAGCAAGGACTGACCAATCAAACCAGAAGACAAAAAAAAACGGGGACAACCCGCAAAGGTTGTCCCCGTTTTAAATTACTGCAGGCTTACATACTGAAATTAAAGCCAATGCTGTAATTACGCCCAATGACAGTATACAGACCAGGCAGCATCTTCAGATCGCACTGGTTCTTGTCAAAGACATTGGATACAGCAAGGTAAATGGATGACTCCGAACCTATGCCCAGGCCTTCCATGTTGTAGGTCAAGCGCAGGTTTGACAGCGAGTGCGAAGGAATATCATTTTCCGCAACATCGATTCCCTCAACCCAGGACACACTGCGTACCGCGTCACTCACCCAGCGTGTTGACCAGGAGACTGACATCGGCCCTGCCATGTAGTTGGCCGTCATGGTGAGATGGAGATCCTGCAGGTCACGTGCACCCACCTGTTCCCTGGTCGGGGAGTTAAACGGCGTGATCGTGGACGAGATCAGGTGGCTGGCAATGGCCCGCACAGAGAAGTTGTCATCCCTGCCGAACCAACAGGCAGTTCCGCGATAGCTTGCCTCAACATCCACACCCTCGGTGCGGGCCTGGCCCACGTTGATGGTGGTGTTGTTGATGGCACTGATCCTGCCGCTGGGCTCATACGAGAGCAGATCACAGAAAATACCATCCTCGAAGCAGTAATCGATGATATTGTTCGTACCCAGGCTGGAAATGGCATCCTTGATCTTGATGTCATAGTAGTCTACCGACAAGGCCGCACCATCCAGCCAGCCAGGCTGATACACAAAACCGTAGGTCAGGGTATCTGCAATTTCCGGCTTGATGTTGGGATTACCGCCGTTGAGATTCTTGGCGATGTAGATTTCATCATCCGGACGCCAGGGGTCATCAACAAAGGCATTCAGGGCCGTGGTATCAAACATCTCGGTCATGTTGCCCGCACGAATGTCCCTGGAACGGGTCAGGCGGAAGCGCAAATCATCATTGATCTGCCAGTCAAGACCACCTTTCCAGGCCCAGACTGCATCGATGGTGGAGTACTTGGTATAACGTGCCGCCAGGGTCGAGCCCAGATTCTGGGCAAAAGCGGCATCCTGCAACAGGGGTATGCTGGCTTCAGCAAAGGCTTCCCAGACGTCAATGTTGCCGCTGTAGGTGGCTGCATTGGTTCTATCGATCACCGGCACCGAGTCCAGGTAAACGGAAGGCAGGCCGCGGTACAACAGGTTGCCATTCTCATCCCTGTCCTGGATAAAACCACTACCCGGCTCAGGCAGCACACCAAAGGCATCGCCTGAACGCTGTACTACCGAGTCGTCTCGCCAGTTAACACCACCGGCCATGTAGATAGGACCGGCCCCGAAACCTTCAAAGACTTCACCGTTGACGACAAACTCGCTGGCACTTTGCTGATAGGTGGCATCGGTGTACATGGAGTCATGAACCCAGTCACGGGCTTCCTGTGTCGAGTTACCGATACCAAACATATTGATTGGCACACAACCATCATTCGGCTGGATCAGGGTAGAAGCACAGGTTATGGCACCACTATTCGGGTCAATGACAGCATCGATAGCCTTGAACATACGGTCTACACGGAAGCCATACAGATCCACGTCGCGATTGTTCTGTGCATGCTGGATGTAAAAGCTCCAATTCCAGCCATTGGAGAACTCACCCTCCAGGGAGGCAGACAATGATGCCACCTCGGTAACCAGGGGTGCACGGCTATTTTTCAACGGATCCAGCGTGTTCGGCACACGTTTGTCCATCTGGAAGGATTCCAGGCCGAGGTCATCCATTCGGGCCTGAACCGACTCCGGCAGGTACGGGTTACCACTATAGATAGTGATAGGCCAGGTACCACTCATGACGTGACCGATTTTCTGGTTATCCGTGGTGGTTCGGCCCACCAGGGCCTGTACAGAGCCGGTCAGGTTATCACTGAACCGGTGTTTGTAGTTGGTATAAATACTGAAGCGGTCATTGGCTGCACGGCGCATATCCCAGCGATCGACCTGGTCGCCACTGCCACCTACCTGGTTACCCTGGATGACACCTCTGGCCAAACCGGAAACTGCCGAACGGTCCAGAATATAGCCATCCTGGAACGGTGCTGCAGTGCCGTCGCTCAGGAAATGGGTACCGGCCAAGGGTCCCTTGCGGATAATTCCGCCAAAGGTTTCTGTGCGTCGAATGGTATTTTCATAACGGACACGGCGCGGTTGCACTGCGGGGCCATAATCGATATCCCCCCAGCTCTTGTACCAGTCGCGGTCCTGGATGTTGGTGATTTCATCACTTTTGAAACCTTCCACACCAAAGACAAAATTACCGTCGTTACCAACGGCGACACCGCCAGCCATGGACAACCTGTAGTTCTGGGCATCACAGATTTCGCTGACGCCGTACTGGACGTTGGCATCGAAACCCTCGAACTCATTGTTGAGGATGAAGTTGGTGACACCGGTAACGGCATCAGAGCCGTACGCGGCAGAGGCACCACCGGTGACCACTTCAGTGCGCTGAATCAACTGCTGCGGAAACAGGCTGATATCCACGGTGCCATATCGGTTGGAAGGTACGAAGCGACGTCCGTCCAGCAGCACCAGTGTTCTGTTGCCGCCGATACCGCGCATATTCAGGGTACTTTGACCTGAAGTACCGAGATAGCCGCCACTGGACATTTGTTCCGTATCGGCAATGACTGAACTACCCAGGAACTGCGGCAGAGCATCCAGGGCATCGCCAAGGGTGGTGGGCGCCAGAATTTCGATTTCATCCTTGTTAATGAAAGGTGGTGGTTTGCCATGGATAGCAAACCTGAAATAACTATAATAAAAGTATGACTGTATACCGCAATATAAAGCCCTGGACACACCTCGATGAATTACATGCGTGACCCTGTGAGAAGAAAAGCCACAAAACCGGCCTGGCGCCTGTTACCACTTGCCGCACTGGTTTCCGGCGCCTGTGTCGGGCAGCCGGAAGTCGACTGGGACCTGATCGATGAATACTGTACCGAGTGCCACAACCTGGATGATTTTGCAGGCAGTACGGCTTTCGACCTGATGCCCAGGGATTCCCTGATAGAGGATGCTGACACCTGGGAAATGGCGATTCGCAAGGTCAGCACAGGCATGATGCCCCCAGCCGGCGAGCCGCGACCACCACGGGCAGCACTGGACAGACTCACCCACAACCTGGGCGCCGCACTGGATGCCGAATATGCCCGCACCCCGAATCCCGGCAGTGAAGGCCTGGCCCGTCTGAATCGTGAAGAGTACAGCAACGCCATTCGTGACCTGCTGAAGTTTGACGCCTCACATATCGTGGAAAGCATTCCCGCCGAATCAGATGGCGAAGGCTTTGACAACAACATCGACCTGCTGAGCGTCTCACCGACATTGATTGATGCCTACGCCAGCGCGGCCATGCGCATCAGCCGTGAAGCAGTCGGTGACCTGACATTGATTCCGTCCGAAAAGGCCTTTGATGCCAGCACCGGCAGCACGGAAGGCCTGCCGCTGGGAACCCGTGGAGGTCTCTCGGTGAATTACAACTTCCCGCTTGATGCCCGATACCAGTTTACAATCGGCAGTGGCCGTGGCGGTTTCTTTGGCGGCAATGCCTTTTGTCCGGACGGTTTCAAGGTCGTGGTCAGTATCGATGGCGAACTGCTGGAGCTTGAAGACACGGGCAGTTTCCAGTTACCCATCAGCGCCGGTCCGCACACTATAGCCGCGGCCATCCAGGATGTGGAACGCTGTACCGGGGTCAATGAGTATTTTGACAGTTACAACCAGGTCGGCTCAATTTCAAGCATCAAGATCAACGGCCCGTTTGAAATCAGTGGGGCCGGTGATACGCCCAGCCGGCGTGCTATTTTCTCCTGCTACCCGCAGTCTGCCGATGAGGCCACGTCTTGTGCACGGGAAATCCTGACACAACTAGCCACACGTGCCTGGCGCAAACCGGTGGCAGCGGCATCTGATGAGGTGGAAGAGTTGCTCGCCTTTTTCCACCGGGGCCAGGCACTGGACGGCTTTGAAGTGGGCATCCAGTACGCCATTGCGCGACTGCTGATGGATCCGCGTTTTCTTTACCAGGTAGAGGATGAACCCGAGGGACTGGCCCCGGGATCAATCTATACCATCAACGACATCGAACTGGCTTCTCGCCTGTCGTTCTTCCTGTGGAGCAGCATTCCGAATGAGGAGCTACTTAACGTGGCTGCCGCCGGCAGACTGCACGAACGCGACGTGCTTGAGGCACAGGTACGCCGCATGCTCAGTGATGCCAGGGCCGAAGCCCTGGTGCGCAATTTTGCAGGACAGTGGCTGATGCTGCGTGAGCTTGATGACGCCCAGCCGGATGACCGGGCCTTCAACCCGCAACTGCTCGATGCCTTTCGCCAGGAAACCGAATTGCTGATCATGGATCTGGTTCGCCAGGATCAGAGCGTATTAAGTCTGCTCGACAGTGATTACACCTGGCTCAATGAGCGCCTGGCCAACCATTACGGTATCGATAATGTGCGCGGCAACTACATGCGCCGTGTTCCCCTGCCCCCCGAGAGCCCACGCCGCGGCCTGCTGGGTCACGGCAGTATTCTTACGGCCACCTCGGTAGCCAATCGTACTTCACCCGTGGTGCGCGGTGCCTGGATCGTGGAAGATATCATGGGTGCGCCAGTGCCCACGCCACCACCAGGTGTGGAAACTGACCTGACACCGGAAAGTGCCCCCAGTGATGCCGTTATCAATACACTGCGTGACCGCCTGGAACTGCATCGCGCCAATCCCTCCTGCGCCGCCTGCCACCAGATCATGGACCCCATTGGACTGGCGCTGGAGAATTTCGACCTGATCGGGCGCTGGCGTACACAGGAAAACGGCTATGACCTGGATACCAACACGCAGTTGATCGATGGCACGCCCATCGACGGCCCGATGGCATTGCGCCAGGCACTGCTTGACCGAGGTGATGCCGTGGCATCCAATATTATTGAAAAACTGCTCAGCTATGCCCTCGGCCGCCACCTGCACTCACCGGACATGGCCGCCGTGCGCAAGATCGCCAGCACCGCGGCTGAAAACCAGTACCGGTTTTCCGATATAGTGCTGGGTATCGTGGAAAGCGAACCGTTTCGCCTGAAGATAGTCGAGACACCTGCCACCGATGTGGCCGGACGTTAAAAGAGACAGGAGACACTCTATGAATTTTCTGACCAAAAAACACCTGTCACGCCGTCATTTCCTGCGGGGAAGTAAAAGTGTCATTGCCTTGCCACTGCTTGACGCCATGATTCCTGCCGGTGTGTCCGCACAGAACCTTGTCACCCCGAGCTCCCGTCTTGCCTGTGTCTATATTGCCCATGGCGCAGTGATGAAATACTGGACTCCAACAACCGATGGTGTTGGCTTTGAGTTTCCGCAGACACTGAAATCCCTGGAACCATTCCGTGACCGCCTGAACATCATCAGCGATATGCGCCTGCCCGCAGCCTATGGCGATGACGCCTCAGCCGGTGCCAACCACACCCGTTCGTCAGCAACCTGGCTGACCAATGTGCCTGTGGGTTCAGGTCCCTCCCCCACCTCCTTTGACCAGTTCGTGGCGCAGTACATCGGCCAGGACACACCCATTCCCTCGCTGGAATTATCACTGGATGACGGCAGTTCCATCTCCTACCAGACACCGGAAACTCCGCTGCCGATGGAACAGAATCCGCAGATCGTGTTCGAGCGCCTATTCGGCGATGGCAGCACCGCCGAAGAGCGTGCCGCGCGATCAGAACTCAAGCAAAGCCTGCTCGATGCCGTGGTCGACGACGTCGCCAAACTGCAGCGCACGTTACCGGCTGCCGATCGCTCACGCCTGGAGCGCTACCTGGAAGACGTGCGTGAAATTGAACGCCGTCTGCAACTGGCCAGCTCGTCCGGCGTCAGTGAACTCGATGTGCCCGGTAAACCGGTGGGCGTACCGAACAGTTTCGTGGAACATTCAAAACTGATGTTTGATCTGCTGACACTGGCGTGGCAGGCCGAAATCACCCGCGTTTCCACCTTCATGGTGGCACGTGAAGTCAGCAACCGGGTGTACAGTGAAAGCGGCGTCAATGAGCCTTTCCACAACCTGTCACACCATTCGGAAGTGCCGGACAATATCGAGCGCCTGTCACAGCTCAACGCTTTCCATACCCAGTCAACCATTGCCTACTTTTTGCAAAAGCTCAGCGAAACACCGGATGGCGACGGCAGCCTGCTGGACCATTCGATGGTGCTGTACGGCAGCGGCATGAGTAATTCCAACCAGCACGATCATGACCCGTTGCCGCTGCTGCTGGCTGGCGGTGCCTCGGGCAATCTGCAGGGCGGGCGTCATATTCGCGCCGGCCTCGGCACCCCCATGGCCAACCTGCTGGCCGGCATGCTCGACAAGCTTTCCATACCTGTCGACTCTTTTGGTGACAGCAATGCGGTACTGACAATCTGAGGACCTTGTGATGAAACGACAATCATTGTGGATCGGCCTGCTGGTGGGAGCACTGCTGCCGTTAATGGCACAGGCAGATGACCGTCTTGCCGTGGCCGCCATGCAGCGGGATTTTGGTATTGTCCGCCTGTTGTTGTCCGAACGGGGCGCCGATGTCGATGCCCTTGGCCCCCACGCCACACCGGCCCTGCACTGGCTTGTGCAATACGAGGAACTGGAACTGGTTGAACGCCTGCTCGAGGCGGGTGCTGATGTGAACCTGCATAATGGCCTGGATCTTCCTGCCCTGAGCCTGGCAATCGAGAATCTTGACCTGGACATGGTGCAGTTACTGCTGGATGCCGGTGCCGATGCGAAGACTCCCGATGCAGCAGGTGAATCGCCACTGATGCTGGCCGCACGCAGCGGTTCAGCGGGTATCGTCAAGGCAGTACTCGACAAGGGAGCCGCCATTGACTACCGCGACCCCCACAATGAACAAACCGCATTGATGATTGGTGTGCGTTCCGGCTCCCCCGACGTGGTGGCCCTGCTGCTGGAGGCCGGTGCCGACGTCAATGCCCAGAGCCTGCCCGGTGAAGCACCCAGCTGGCGCCTGCCGGAAAATGTCCGCGCCTCCCATGGTGTGGGCGTGAACTGGGGCGGTTACCCGGACCATGGCCAGCGCGAAGCTATCGGTGGTGCCAAGACCCCTTTGCTGTATGCAACACGCCAGGGCAACCTGGCAATCACCAAACTCCTGCTGGAGGCCGGTGCTGATATAGAACAACCTGATGCCAATGACGACACACCACTGTTAACTGCCATCATCAACGCCACCGTGGCAGCCCAGCCCGGCCTGTCCACCCAGCATCTGGATGTGGCCCACTACCTGATTGAACAGGGTGCCGATATCAATGCCAGGGACTGGTATGGCCAGTCGCCACTGTATGCCGCTATCGACTTGCGCAATGTCGAGGTGCGCGGCCCTGTTGATGACAATGGCATCGACCGTGAAGCGGTGCTGGGCCTGATCCATGAACTGCTGGAACGTGGTGCCGATCCTGACACCCGTATTGAAGAAGTGCTGCCCGTGCGTCGCTGGATTACCCGCCTGGGCAACCTGCAATGGGTGGACGTTACCGGCCAGACCGCTTTCCATCGCGCCGCCCTGTCCGGTGATGTCACCACCATGAAGCTGCTGGTTGAATACGGCGCCGATCCCAATCTCAAGTCCTACAATGGCACGACACCGCTGATGGCGGCTGCCGGTATCAACTGGACAGTGGCCCAGACCTTTGATGAAGGCCCCGAGGCCCTGCTGGAAGCCGTGAAGCTGGCCCATTCACTGGGCAATGATGTCAACGCCCAGAATGACCTGGGACTGGCTGCCGTGCATGGCGCTGCCAACCGCGGCCTGAACGATATTATCCGCTGGCTTGCCGCCAACGGGGCCAGACTCGATATCGCCGATAACGTCGGGCGCACGCCGATAACCTGGGCCCACGGTGTTTTCCTGGCCACACACCCGCCGGTGGATCGTCCTGAGACAGTCGCACTAATAGAAAGCCTGATGGCACAACAAACAGATACCCGCGTTGGATCCAAGTAGGACCGGCTCACACCAATAACAACAAGCAGGAGAATTTCTATGGATTTCAAACGTCGCAGCATGATGCTGGGCATGGCCGCCATGGCCGCCCCGCTACCGTCTTTTACCCTGGCACAGAATAGCGTGTTGCCCTTGCGCACACCCGGTCTTGACCACCTGGATGTCATCGTGCCGGACGTGGAAGCCACCACGAAGTTTTACATGGGCCTGTTCAATACCGAGTTACATGCCCAGGCATTTCGCGGCGCCTACCGTTACTTCGTGCTGTTAAGCCCGCTGACGGAAAGTCGTGAAGTCGGTTACATCGCCGTTGGCGCCTCAGGCGGCCGCGGCAGCTACATCGGCCATTTCTGTACCTCGATTCATGACTGGCGCCGCGATAGCGAAGCCATCATGGATGGCCTGACGGAAGAGTTTGCTGCCGGTGGCTTTGGTGAGTTTCCCGGTTCCCGAGGCTTCGGTGCCCTGTTCAGCGATCCGGACGGCATCGAGATCCAGTTTTTGCCAGCACCCGACACTCTGGTTACAGCCGCCGAGCCTTCCGAACTCGTCCCCTGGCACCAGGGACTGGTAACTCCTCATGGCGTGCAAAGTGTATTGCTGCGTGTCCGTGATATTGAACGGGCACTGGCATGGTATGGCGTCATGTACGGCGACCACAACTGGACACCGGACAGAAGCCGCGCCTATTTTGAATTTCCGGAGTCGCAAACCCGACTCTACCTGGAGCAGGCCCGCTACGAATTCGGCCAGGAACCCGGCATTGTGCTGTTCGGTATCAAGGTTGATCCTTTCGATAAAGCCGAAGTCACAGAAGGTGTTGAGGCGCTTGGCGGCAAAGTGCTGCCAATGCCTGGCAACACGCCAATACTGCGCATCCAGGATCCCGACGGCAACATCGTGCAACTGCACCCGGTGTAGTACGTCTCCACGTTCAACCGGGCGTTCAAACCCGGTGCCTCCAGACGACAGGCAGGAGTGAATTTCCTGCCTGTCCTTTGCTGAGAACTTCGCTCTCGCTCCTCCCAATTCCCAATTATCTGACCATTAGGCATTGACTATGCCGTTCCTGTCGGATTATTGTTGGAAATATTGTTAACAATTATTCATAGAATTTTGCTTCCTGGTGCTTTCAGGATAGCAAAACCGCCCTGCGGGAATGCGAAAGCGGTAATAAAAAGGGAACTTTCGACAACAACAAGAATAATCAACTTTAACGTAACTCCATAAAAATACTGAAAAAACTCAAAAGAGGAATGCAATAATGCAAAAAAAGGGGCATCAAAGAACAAATAACCGTTACCGCAACCGGGTATTACGCGGTGCGACACCTTTGTTAACAACCTGTATCGCAAGCATCATGTACGCCCAGGCCGGACTGGCCCAAGAAGGCGACAGTGTTGAAGAAATTGTCGTCACCGGCAGTCGAATTGAAGGGGTAGCCCCTGTTGGCGCCACGGTGCAGGTGATGGACCGGGAAGCCATCGAAAATTCCGGTACCGTCACACTGGATCGCATGATCCGTGAATTACCACAGGTGTTTGACCTGGGTTTTTCCGAAAACTCCCGTGGCCAGTCCGGCGGTAACGGCAATGCCACCTATTCCAACTCGGTCAACCTGCGTGGCCTGGGGCCATTTTCCACCCTGATCATAATGGATGGTCATCGCCTGACTACGAACGGTCGCGCCATTGACCCTTCCATTCTGCCGACCCTTGGTGTTGAACGTGTCGAAGTGATCGCCGATGGCGCCTCAGCCATTTACGGCTCTGATGCGGTGGCTGGCGTAGTCAACCTGATTCCACGCCGCAACCTCGACGGTGTTGAAGCCTTTGCGCGCTATGCCCCGACGACTGATGGCGATTTCCACGAATGGAATGCCGGTGTAGCCGTTGGCAAACAATTTGACCGCGGCCAGTTCATGCTGGCCTGGGATCATGCCTTCCGTTCCAACCTCAGTGGTGATGACCGCGATTTCTTTACCTCTGACCAGAGACCATTCGGCGGACCTGACTACCGCGTCAATGCCTGTTCGCCCGGCACCCTGAGTTACGGCGGTCAGACCTATGCCCTGCCGGAAGAATATACTGCAGCCAATGCCGACAGCCTGATCCCAGGTACGGCCAACCTGTGTGACAGCCAGCAGGGACAGGACCTGTTCCCCGAACAGGAATACAACTCGGTGTTGGGAACGGCAAACTGGAACCTGACTGACAACATCGAATTCATCGTTGATGGCTATTACGCCAAGCGAGAATTCGTGCGTAATCCGGGCCATGTCACCAATACCTTCACCGTGCCTGAATCCAATGCCTTCTTCGTGGCCCCACCTTTCTATACACCGGGTTCCGGCGGCTACAGAATCGCCTACAACTTCGAGGATGACACCAATTTCAACAAGCTCCTGGGTTACCAGGAAAACTGGCAGTTTTCCCCGGGTGTGCGTATCGAATTACCCTACGACTGGAGCTTTGATGCCAAGGTTGGCTATGGTGAAGCCGAGGACCGTGCCGATGCAGGTCAAGGGCTCAACAGCAGGGGTGGCGGCTCACCCCTTGCCGTTGCACTGGCCAGCAGCGATCCGAATACCGCCTTTGATCCTTATGGTCTGGGCAGGACTACCCAGTCAACCCTGGACAGCATGTTCAGCGCACAGTCCCAGTTTCCGACCAACAGTGAACTGACCGTGTACCAGGCCGGCTTCAATGGCCCGCTGTTTGAAATGCCTGGCGGCCAGGCACGCCTTGCCGTGGGTTATGACGGCCAGGACTTCACCATGATTCTCGGTGAAGGTACCAACAATGTGCGTTCATACAACCGTACCGTGGATTCAACCTACGCCGAAGTGCTTTTGCCCCTGGTCGGTCCAGGTAATGCCATGCCTGGTATCCAGGACCTGCAACTGAACGCGGCGGTGCGCTACGACAAGTACAGCGATGTTGGCAGCACCACCAATCCAAAAATCGGCATCGACTGGACCATTAACGACACCGTAAAAATGCGTGCCAGCTACGGTACATCATTCCGGGCACCGACTTTCCCGGAAATCTTCGGCAACAGTTCGCGCCTGTATATCCAGGCCTACACAAACCCGGATCCCAGCGGCCCGCCCAAGATCAGCGGTTATACCTACGGTTCCGGCCCCAACCCGGACCTTGGGCCTGAAGAAGCTACCACCTGGACCGTGGGCGCTGACTTCAACCTGCTCGACAACATGACGCTGTCGCTGACCTACTTCGACATAGCCTATGAAGACACCATCTCCGGCCTGCTGTCGAACCTGTCCGTACTGACCCTGGCTGATGAATATGCAGGAACAGACGTGATCCTCTCCGGCCAGGCTGCCTACGACCGCCTCAATGGCCTGATCGCCGAGGGTAAGCCATTACTCCAGTTTCCTGGCACATCCGATACCTGTACTGCGACACCTGATCCGGCCAGCTGTATTTTCGTCGATGGCCGCAGTCTGAACCTGGGTCGCTCGGAAATGAAGGGTATTGATGTCAACCTGCAACACATCATGCCGGTTGGTTCACAGGGAGACACATTGTCCTTGCAACTCAACACCAGCTACCTGACCGACTTCAACGTGGCCTATACACCCGGTGGCGCACCGGTTGACCAGCGCAACCAGATATTCAACCCGATGAAGCTGAAAACCCGTGGTGTTGCCATGTGGGATCACGGTCCGTTCACCACTCGCTTGCAGGCGTCTTATGTAAACAGTTACGTGAACACCCTGATCAACCCGAACCAGGGCGTGGATTCCTACATGCTGGTGGATCTCGCCCTGACCTGGCGACCGGATGACTTCTTTGGCAGCGATATCGCCGAGGAAATTTCACTGACTGCAGAAGTGCGTAACGTCTTTGACGAGGATCCTCCCTACGTCAACGTAGCTCCGGCTTCCAATGGCAGTGGTGGTTATGATGCCACCAATACCAATCCTGTCGGGCGACTGTTGTCAGTGTCGGTCCGCACCAAGTTCTGATCCGGTAACAAGTATGTCCGGATCCCCGGTCCCCCCTTGGGAACACCCTGTCCTGGCCTGGCGGCATTATTGCCAGGTACAGGATGGGTTGTCTTAAGGAAGAGGAAAAAGGGGCAATGAAAGACGAGGAAAAGCAAAGGGATGCATAAGCATCCCTTTTTTTTGGCCTGTAATGATCACAGGTTGCCCGCAAAGCGGTGGCAGATAATGCAAACAATCCTGTTCAGGATTTTTTATAGCTGCCCAACCCCGGTTTGTATGTCTTTTCGTCAATAAACTGCTTGATTCCTTCCTTCCTGCCGGTATTGTCATGAAAGTTGGCAGCCTCCTGGGCTCTTACCAGGAAATCCTCGGCATTGTCATAGGTCATATCCTTGACCCGGCGCACAGCATCCTTGGTGGCTTTCAGGGCTACCGGGTTTTTCTCCAGTATAAGCCGTGCTAGTTCTTCTGTCCTGGTCTGCAATTGCGCAAGCGGCACGCTTTCATTGACCAGGCGCCACGCTGCTGCAGTCTTGCCATCAATGGTATTGCCTGTCAGGGCCATATACATGGCATCACGCATGGACAACAGGTCTACCGCCACCTTGGTCACACCGCCACCGGGTAGGATGCCCCAGTTGATTTCTGACAGGCCAAACCTGGCTTCATCAGCACAGATCGCCAGGTCACAGGCATAGAGAGGGGCAAAGCCTCCACCAAAGCACCAGCCATTGACCATGGCAATAGTCGGTTTCTGGAACCAGCGCAATCGCCGGAACCAGCCATAGGATTCACGCTGGGACTGGCGCACTCCCTTGAGCCCCTTCTTCTCGGTTTCACGAAAATATTCTTTCAGGTCCATACCCGCCTGCCAGGCATCGCCTTTGCCACCCAGCACCAGCACACAGACATCATCATCGTATTCCAGGGTATCGAGTACTTCCATCATGCGACGGTTAAGTGTCGGGTTCATGGCATTTTTCTTTTCCGGCCTGTTAAAAAATACCCAGGCAATACCGTCATCAACAGTATAGGTAACTGTGTCCTTTTCAGTCTTGTCGTTCATCATGGTTTTCTCGCTTTGACTAATGAAATTTTTTATATGTATTTATCTGGTTGTTGATAGCATAGTAAAAAATCAAACAGAGGTATGCCTTATCCAGGAACAGGCCTTGCACAACTGGTGCCCGGGCAAATCCAGGCAAGGCAAGCTGGCAACAGCATTACCAGAATGCTACACACCACTTTTTTAATTTCGCTATTTTTGAGGAGACATTCCCGTTTTTCTTATTATTTTCGTGGCCGGCCGAACACGCAGGGAAATAGCCGCTCAGTAGCAGGCCATTGTCCTTACGCACACCGAGCAACTTGCTATTGTATATAATTTTGTTAACAATTTGGATGGGGTTTTACCTGACATGCGGCCACTGATTTTCCAGGACTGACATCAGGATCCACCCTTGAGTTTGTGAAAGAAACAGCTGGCTAACAGTATTCATTTAACCGGCCCGGAATAACAAGAACAGGCTTTCGCGTTGCTGACACAGTAATACAGCGCATATTCGCCACTCACCGAATCTATCGGAGCCTCATTATGTCCACAACAAAGCTTGTCATCTTTCTTGTGTTGTTGCCGGTTTGCTGTTTCGGCCAACAGGCCAACATCAACCTTGACTGGAATCCACAGCAAAATAAGGAAAACCTTACACCCTACGGTGCGGCAATCAATTCCCCCGAAGTGCATGCGGATGGTCGGGTTACCTTTCGTGTACAGGCGCCGGAAGCCAACCATGTCGAGCTGACCGGAACCTCCCTGCTCATTGCCCTGGGCGAATCCGGTCAAGCTATCCCCTTCAGGAAAGACGATGACGGTACCTGGACCCTGACTGTGGGGCCAGTTCGACCGGATATCTATACCTATCGCTTACTCATCGATGACGCCCGGGTCGCTGATCCGAACAACTCCATTGCCTCCTTTGCTGCGGCCCCGCCGACCAGCAAACTGGTTGTTCATGACGATGGGCCGTCGTGGTACGACGCGCAGAATGTGCCACACGGAACAGTCACCCGGCACATCTACCACTCCGAAGTCACTGCCGGTGAACGTGAGCTTTATGTCTATACCCCACCCGGTTACGACGAGACCCGCACCTATCCCGTGCTCTACCTGCTTGCCGGCAGCAGCTCCCTGCCTTCCAACTGGATCTTTGACGGCAGGGTGAATTTCATCATGGACAACCTGCTCGCCGAAGGACGTGCCGAACCCATGATTATCGTGGTTCCCAATAACCAGGTAGTACATCGTAATCATCCCCGCCATGCGGACCTGACTTTCGATATTTTTGAACAGGAACTGCGCAATCATGTCATCCCGATCATTGACCGCAAGTATGCCACGCAGGCCAATCCCCGGGGCCGCGCCCTGTCAGGCCTGTCCATGGGTGGACGTCATACCCTGTTCATCGGGCTGCGCTCTCCCGACCTGTTTGGCTCACTGGGCATTCTCAGTGCCGGAGATGAAAATTCGGAAGCAGTCCTGGCAGACTTTCTCAATGACCCTGCTGCCAATGACTATTTTGACTACCTGTTTATTGGCCAGGGCAGCGTTGAGGAAGCTCAGGATTTTTTCAATCTTCGAGTGGCCAGCCTGGTTGATGCTCTCAAGGCCCATAACATCGACCATGAATATTATGCCGGGGGCTTTGGTGGTCATGACTGGGTCACCTGGCGTCACCTGCTGTACTATCGTTTTCTGCCACAACTTTGGCGATAACATGAACGCGTTAACAATAACCGGATAAAAATCAGGAAACAGGGAAACCCATGAAGATACGCTATTTATCACTTGCCCTGGGCGCCTGCATGCTTGCTGCATGCAACGCACCAGCGACCAATACCGATTCCATTTCTTCCCCGACAACCGAAGCGGTCAACGCCGAAGTCCTGCAAGGTGACATCCTGTGGTCCGCACGCCTGCCCCAACGCTGGAATGGCACCTTGCTGGTCCACAGTCGCGGCTGGTCTCCTGTGGCTGGTCAACCTGCACCGGCACCTGCCCAGGTGGAAGAGGCACTGCTGGCCCAGGGCTATGCATTGGCCGGATCCAATTACGGCTCGGGTGGCTGGGCACTGGCTGAAGCGGTACCTGCCCAGGAAGCGGTCATTACCGAGTTCAGCCGCCGCTATGGCAACCCGCAGCGCACAATTGCCTTTGGTTACTCCATGGGCGGCCTGGTCACCACGGCACTGAGTGAGCGCCGCAATCCCATGGTTGATGGCGGTATCTCATTTTGCAGTTCCATGGGGGGCTCGCTGGGCATGATGAACATGGGCCTGGATGGCGCCTTCGTTTTCCGCACACTGGTGGCACCCGATTCAGAAATCCAGGTCGTGAATATTGATGACGACCTGCAAAATGGCGCCCTGGTCAGATCTATTGTGGAAGAGGCTGTCAACACGCCCGAGGGACGTGCCCGCATCGCCCTGGCAGGTGTACTTGCCGGCATTCCGGGCTGGACTCAGGCCGATATGCCGCAGCCACCTGCCAATGATGCTGAAGCACAGTTCGAACAGATTATCGGTTCATTCCCGGGCGGTGTGTTTCTGCCGAGAACTGAACAGGAACAACGCGCCGGCGGAAATTTCTCCTGGAACGAGAATATTGATTATGCGGCGCTTCTGGAAACATCGGGACGCCGTGACATGGTGGAACAGCTCTATCGCACAGCGGGCATCAGCCTGGACGCCGACCTGGCCACCCTGGCAGCAGCACCCAGGATCGCTGCCGACCCGCAAGCAGTCCAGTACATGCGCATCAACTACACACCCTTTGCCCAGCCCCGTGTTCCCCTGCTGGGGGTACAGGCTTTCGGCGATGGTATTACTTCGCCCTCACTGCAACGCGGTTATGCGGAATATGCACCGGCCGCGTTAATGGATTCGCAATATGTTGAGCAAGCCGGTCATTGTGGTTTCAACGAAGCCCAGACTCTGGCTGCGATCAGGCACCTGGAAAGCCGGCTCGATAATGGGCAGTGGCCTGATCGCGCTCCACCTTTTGCAGACCATGAACCGGCCCCGATGCTGCGCCCGTGTTTCCAGGGAAAAGTCTGCCAGTAAATTTACAGCAGGGATTCAGCCGGACATACCCCAGCGTGAAACGGTGCGCTTTTCGAGGGTCTTGAACACCAGGTTTTCCACCAGCAACCCGAACAGGATGACGGTCAGCAGACCGGCAAACACCTCGGGGATAAGCAACTGGTTCTTGCGTTCAAAAATATACCAGCCCAGCCCGCCCGATCCCGAGGTTGAACCGAAGACCAGTTCGGCGGCTATCAGTGTGCGCCAGGCAAAGGCCCAGCCAATTTTCAGGCCAGTCAGGATGCTGGGAAAGGCGCCGGGTATGAGAATGCGCCAGACATAACGCAGACCGGTGAGTCCATAGTTCTGTCCGACCATGCGCAGGGTACGACTGACTTCCCGAAAGCCCGAATGGGTGTTCAGGGCCACGGCCCACAACACGGCATGTACCAGGACAAAAATGACACTGGCTTCACCCAGGCCAAACCAGATCATGGCCAGTGGCAACAGGGCAATGGATGGCAGCGGATTGAACATGGCTGTTAACGTTTCCAACAGGTCCGCGCCGAGTCGGGTGGCGCTGGCAAAGGCGGTCAGGGCCGCGGCAATGAGTACGCCGACCAGGTAACCCTTGAACAACAGGGTGAGTGTGTAGATGGTTGCCTGCGGCAGTTCTCCCGACACCATGGCGCTGATCATGGCAACCACGGTACTTGAAAACGCCGGCAGCACTAGGGCATTGTCGAGCACACGGGCATACACTTCCCAGACCAGGGCAATGAGCAGCAACAAGAGTGTTTTGCGCAGCGTGGCGTTGTCCGCCAGTTTGCCCACCAGGGAACGCTCGCGCACACGGATTTCCGTCAGCGCGGTTTCCGGTTCGTAAATATATTCCGGTCTTGCCTCACTCATCACTGGCTCCTTTTTCCAAACGGTTGCCGAACAACAGTTCCTGGATGCGGGTTGACAGCAGTTTGCCGGAGGCATCTTCACGGTCAGTGCCATCACAATTGATTTCCGCCCTCGCCTGCCCGGGA
>Ga0255756_1002945_pt1 | contig 17632 bp, 14 predicted proteins | sample 011ome_20_FD_179956 | JGI IMG/M metagenome (GOLD analysis project Ga0255756, IMG submission 179956) | Coastal salt marsh microbial communities from the Groves Creek Marsh, Skidaway Island, Georgia - 011509CT metaG (version 2) | ecosystem: Environmental > Aquatic > Marine > Intertidal zone > Salt...
GCAAGCGCGACAGCAGGATACAGACGAAGGGCCGGCGCCCAAACCAGAGTAACGAGACATGCTGCCACATTCCAAGACCGATAAACCCAAGACCGCCCCGTTACCCGAGCTCGTCTTTAATCTCATCGTCCTGTCTCTGGCGTTTACCAGCGGCTTTATCATCATGTCTATAGAGCTGATGGGCGGCCGAATTCTTGCACCCTACTTTGGCAGCAGTATTTATGTCTGGGGCAGCATCATCACTATCTTCATGCTGTCTTTGTCCATTGGCTATCTGTATGGCGGCCGATTGTCCGTCAACAATCCTCATCTGGGTCGCTACGGACTGTTTTTCATCGCCGCAGCGATTACCTTGATACCCACCATCGTCTGGAGCAACGCTATGATGGACTGGGTTTTCGTTCGTCTTGAGGATCCACGCTATGGATCTTTGGCAGCCTCGACACTGTTATTTTTTGTTCCCACCGCTATCCTGGGCATGATTGCCCCTTACTCAGTTCGGTTGTTGGTCGCCCATGCCGCTCACTCAGGCCAAATAGCCGGCCGACTGTATTTTATTTCTACCCTCGGCAGCGCACTGGGGACGCTCGCCACCTCCTTCTACCTGGTACTTTGGTTTGAGGTCGATGTGATTCTGATGACAATGAGCGCCGTTCTGGCTACAGGTGGCATTACCGCCATCATCACCCATGCGAGTCAACGCACATGATCCTGCGCACTGCCATCCTGGTCATGCTGATGCTGGCTTCTGCCACGACAGTCGCCATCGAAATCCATCAGGAAAAGTCGCTCTATCGAAATATCGTTGTTCGAGAAGCGGATAACCGGCGATGCCTGTTGTTTACCGTAAAACGTGGCGATCGAAATCAAACCTGCATGGACCTGCAGGACCCCAAGCGCCTGGTATTTCATTATGTTCGAATGGCATTCGGCGGCCTGCTGCTAAAACCTGACCCCGGCAGGATCCTGATCGTCGGCCTTGGTGGCGGCTCAATACCCACCGCCCTGGCAGAGCTTTATCCAGACGCCACCATTGATGTGGTGGAAATCGATGAAGCTGTGGTTCGGGTTGCGCGGCAGTACTTCAATTTTGCCGAGTCGAAAAATCTAAAGGTTAAGGTCAGTGATGCACGCGTCTTTATTAAAAGGGCCCTGTTGCAGCGCCAAACTTACGATCTCATTATGCTTGACGCCTTTACCGGCGATTATATCCCTGAGCATCTGATGACCCAGGAATTTCTTCAGGAGAGCAGAGACCTGTTAAGCATGGATGGTATATTGGTGGCCAATACTTTTTCCACCAGCGCTCTATATGACCATGAGTCAGAAACCTACCAGGCTGTCTTCGGTGATTATCTGAATTTCAAACTGCCGGCCTCTGGCAACCGGGTCATCATTGCTGCACGGCAAGGCTTACCCAGTGACTTCGAGATCAAAAGCCAGGCAATTAAATTCGCCGAACGTTTGCGACCCTATGGCATTGAAGCAAGGGATTATCCTGACCATATGAGCCGCGAGAAGGACTGGAACAGAACCCGTCGAATACTCACTGATCAGTATTCTCCAGCCAATTTGCTTCGTGGCGAAGACTAAGCACAGACCCAGCCTCAGCATACCGATTACTGAAAAAAGTAAGCAGGTTGCTGGCAAGTAGCCTGCTTGCCGACACGCTAGCCGCAAGCGGTCTGTTTGATACCGTTTATAGCAAGCATTTATAGCAAGCCTTTATGGCAAGCTTTTATAGCAAGCTTTAAAACCGCTAGAGAGGCAGCTTTTGATGCGATACCTGAACCTGAAAAACCCGCTTCAGCGGTTTAACTCGATGCGAGCTGCGCAGATCCTTGCCATTGCACCCATACCGGTCAGTACTCTCTTTGCTGCCGGTACTGACCGTTAAGCTGCCTCAGGATGCGAGATTTTTACCCTGACCTTGCCAATAACGGTCTTTCAACAGTCGCTTGTAGAGTTTTCCCGTCGGATGCCGAGGCAGTTCTCGCTCAAAGTCAATGCTTCTTGGGCACTTGATATGCGATAGTTGAGAGCGACAAAAGGCGATCAGTTCTTCTTCAAGTTCGGGACCGGCGTCCGCCATATCTTTAGGCTGCACTACGGCTTTAACTTCCTCACCAAAATCCGCATTTGGCACACCAAACACGGCAACATCCATCACCTTGGGATGATTCACCAGGATATTCTCGGCCTCCTGGGGATAGATATTGACGCCACCCGAGATGATCATATAGCTCTTGCGATCCGTCAGATACAGATAACCGTCTGCATCCATGTAGCCCACGTCACCCAGCGTACTCCAGCCTTTGGCGTGCCGCGACTCCTGGGTCTTGGCCGTATCATTATAGTATTCAAACTCGCCGCCCCCCTCAAAATAGATAGTCCCTGTCTCGCCCTGGGCAACCTCGACCCCTTCATCATCAACGATATGCAATACCGCCGTCAGTGCCCGTCCCACTGAGCCTTTATGGGCGAGCCACTCTTGGGAGTTGATCGCCACAAACCCGTTACCTTCAGAACCTGCATAGTACTCGTGTATAACCGGGCCCCACCAATTGATCATCTGTTCCTTAACTAATATCGGACAGGGCGCAGCAGCATGAATCGCGCACTGCATACTGCTAACGTCGTATTTTAGGCGCACCGCATCGTCAAGCTTCAACATGCGAATAAACATGGTGGGCACCCATTGTGAGTGGGTGATTTTGTAGCGCTGGATCGCCGCCAGCGCCGCTTCCGGTTCAAAGTGCGACATAACAACGCAGGTCATGCCGGCAAGAATAAAGCCCATGGTAAAAGTCAGCGGAGCCGCATGGTAGAGTGGCGCAGGACTGAGGTAAATGCTCTCCTCTGTCGCCCCGTAGAGCATCTGAAACAGGTTAGGTCCGGTATCGACGCCAAAACCCTCGGTTGGCAAGGGCTTGAGCACGCCTTTTGGCCGACCCGTGGTGCCCGATGAATAGAGCATGGAGATACCCAAGCTTTCATCTGCGATCTGGGTTTTCGGCATGGCTGCTGTCGCCTCCTCCCAGCTGTCAAACCCACCGATCACACCATCCAGCATGTAGCAATGTTCGATATTGGGTGCGGACTCCAGTAGACGCTCGACCACCCCTTGTTGACCTCGAGTCGTAATGAAGACTCTGGCATGACAATCCGTGACGATGTACGCGACTTCCTGCTCCTGCAGGCGATAGCTAATACAGGTGAAGTAGAGTCCGGATCGCATCGCTGCCAGACAGATCTGAATGTAGGCCGGATGATTTTCCATCATCACCGCAATATGGTCGCCTCGCTTTAAACCCAGCCGTCGAAATAGTTGGGCTGCCTGGTTTGAGCCCTCCTCAAGCGCCTGCCTAGTAATAATCTGACCAGACTCAGCCATGATATAAGCTGGTTTGTTCGGCTGTTGTTGTGCAAGTACCCCTGGATGCATAATTTTTCCCTTTCAACGGCGACTGATTGAAGCATTAAATCATTAATGGGTCATTCTCTGCGTCAACAATGCCTTCAGATGCCCTAAAACTCAAGTAAACCAAGCTTGATTGTCAGGTTTGACCTTGAATGCTGATTCACTAATTCTGGCCTGCTGCTATTGTCGCGAACATGGAACTCTTCAGCGAGAAGACTGTCTCTACTCTTGTGCCCCGATTTCGCCAAGAGTTTACCTATGAGCTCACTGATTGAAAATCAGCAGTCAGAACCTCTTCAGTACCTGCGTTTCATGCCGACAGACTTGCGAGTTGAGGTCGCCTGGCCGGGTCTTATGGGCTGTTTGAAAGCAGCGCCTCGGGTCGATTGTGAGGCCTTCAGCCCAACCAGCTTGCAATTTACCAGCCCGCTGGGCTTTGAACCTGGTACAAAATTAATTCTGGATCTCGACCTGGCCGACATCCACTTGATGGAATTAAATGCCATCGTCATCAGCAGCCTTCAGATCAAAGACCCTCGATTTATAGACCCTCAATTCATAGACTCTCAATTCATAGACCCTCGCTGGCGCACCCGTGTGCAGTTTTGCTTTAGCAGCAAACGCATGCGACGAGCCGATATCAGTCGCAACTTGCTGCAGATTGAGGATTGCCTGCGCTGCACACCAGGGCGATAAACCTTACCCCTGACAGACACCAGCGATGGCTACCCTGCTATCTCCACTGCCAGCTCTATTAGAAGCTGAAGGCTCTTTATTTATATTAAAGCTGAAGGCTCTTTACATTAAAGCTGAAGGCTCTTTGCATTAAAGCTGAAGGCTCTTTGCATTAAAGCTGAAGGCTCTTAAACCTAAAGCTAAAGGCTCAGACGGCGGTATAACCGCCATCTATGACCAGTTCGCTACCGGTAATGAAAGCCGAATCATCGGACGCCAGAAACAGAATACCCTTCGCAATATCTTCGGCTGTCCCCAGACGTCCAATGGGATGGCGCTCTGTCAGCATCGCACGCAGCCCTTCTTCCGTCATATTGTCCTCATCCATATGATCCACCAAACTCCTGACCAATGGCGTCCAGATGAACCCTGGATGCACTGAATTGACGCGAATGTTGTATCCCATATTGCCGCAATAGACTGCAACTGACTTGGAGAGCAGGCGCACCCCCCCTTTCGAGGCGTTATAGGCGGCGCTGGCACCACCAACCATGCCCATCACCGACGAAAGATTAATGATGGAGCCGCCACCAGAGTCCTTCATCAGCAATACAGCCTTCTGGGTACCCATAAAAACAGCATCCAGATTGATGGTCATGACTTCTCGCCAGGTTGCCAGCGTCGCTTCTTCAAATCCCGGGAGTCCTGCACCATGGACGCCGGCATTGTTCACCAATATATGCAAGCCGCCAAACTCGGCCAGTGTCGCCTCACAGACCTTGTTCCAGGCTCTTTCACTGGTCACATCATGCTGCAGACAAATCGCCTGGCCACCCTTATCCTTGATCGTCTCAACCGTTTCCTCAGCCGTCACCAGATTGATATCTGTGACCACGACGCGAGCCCCCGCTTCCGCCAGCAGCAAAGCCGTCGCCTCACCAATTCCACTGCCACCACCGGTGACGATCGCGACCTTATTGTGCACTTGGTTCAATCTTTAACTCCTCAATAATTATTCCAATGAGCCCACCCAGTTTAGCCCTGGTCGCCTAACGGTCAGGCTCGATATTAACCGCAAAGGGCGGTAATAACAGCCTTAGTCCGAGCCAAACTCTATTTGAAAAAAGAGGCGTAAAACACCCCTATTCCGATCCAGAACGTCGCGACTGAATATTTGATGAAATATTCAGTTCAATTTGAGCGCCTGTTTTACCTACATGTTGTGCTTGCAAAATTATCGGGACACAAGATATAGTTCACACCAGGCCTGAACCTAAATCGCTCGCCTTTCCCCGCCAGGCTGGAAGGACAGCGTTACGAAAACTCTAGACGGCGCCTACTCGGGCGATTCGAGGCCATCAGGAGGCCCTGACCATCGAATCAGCTCGACGACAGTATGAGAGACTGGGTTTCGCCAGTAGCGCCATAAATAAAAATAATCGTTTAACGATTCAGACTACAGGATCACCATGAAATCGACCGCTCCCAAAGCCGAACTCAAAGCCATCTCAAAGTCAGTTTCTGAAATCAAATTTCAGGATACTTCCATCGATATTTGGGAGAACAAGTACTGCCTTAAGACTAAACAAGGGGTCGCCCTGGATCTCACCATGGACGACACCTACAAGCGGGTCGCCAAAGCCCTGGCAGAAGTCGAAGACAAGGGGCTCCAGGATCACTGGCAAGCACAGTTTCTTTGGGCGTTAAGGCACGGTGCCATACCCGCCGGGCGTATTACCTCCAATGCCGGCGCTAATGAACACAAGCCAGCAACCTCGACGATCAACTGCACTGTCTCTGGCACCATCATTGACTCGATGGAGGACATTCTCGAAAAGAATCTCGAAGCTGGTCTGACCCTGAAGGCGGGCTGTGGCATTGGCTATGAATTTTCGACTTTACGACCTAAAGGTGCCTATGTGTCCGGTGCGGGCGCCTACACCTCTGGACCCTTGTCGTTTATGGATATCTACGACAAGACCTGTTTCACGGTATCTTCCGCCGGTGGACGGCGCGGAGCGCAGATGGCCACCTTTGATATTGGCCATCCAGATGTGACTGAATTCATTCGAGCCAAGCGTGAGGACGGTCGTCTGCGCCAGTTCAATCTGTCACTGCTGATCACTCAGGAATTTATGGAGGCGGTCAAGCATGACGCTGACTGGCCCTTGTCGTTCCCTATGAATATTGAAGAAGTGACCTCTGACGGCATAGACCTGAACGACTCAACGCAGGTGTTATGGCGAGAGTTCCCGGTTAAGGACCGGTATGTGACTAACGATGCGGGGCTCGTCGCCTGCAGAATCACCAAAACCATTAAGGCACAGCGGCTATGGGATATGATCATGGCATCCACTTATGATTTTGCCGAGCCGGGATTTATCCTGATCGACAAGGTCAATGAGATGAACAACAACTGGTTCTGTGAAAATATCCGCGCGACCAACCCCTGCGGAGAGCAACCGCTGCCACCCTACGGCAGTTGCTTGCTGGGCTCTATCAACTTGTGTCGCTTTGTCCGCGCACCCTTCACCCCGGACGCGCACTTTGACTGGGACGAGTTTAGAAAGACAGTTGCCATCTTCACCCGCATGCTAGATAACGTTGTTGAAATTAACGGGTTGCCGCTAGAAGAGCAGCGCGTCGAGATCACGCGGAAACGCCGGCACGGTATGGGCTATCTGGGCCTGGGTTCCACTATCACCATGATGTGCATGGAATACGGCGACCGGGATTCAGTCGCCTTCACCGAGCAGGTTACCCGAGAACTGGCCCTGGTGGGATGGGAAACCGGGCTTGAACTGGCTAAGGAAAAGGGTCCAGCGCCCGTCATGGAAGAAGACTTCGCGGTGACGAGCGAGATGCTCTACAAGCGGCCAGAGATGGTGCGCGACGGCTATAAGGTCGGTGATATCGTCAAGGGCAAGGTTTTACACGCGAAATACAGCCGCTACATGCAGAAAATCGGTGGTGAGAACCCTGATTTGATTGAGCAACTGGCTAGCGTCGGCTGTCGATTCACGCACCATAGCTCTATCGCGCCCACAGGAACTATCTCTCTTTCCCTGGCTAACAATGCCAGCAACGGAATTGAGCCGAGCTTTGCCCATCATTACTCTCGCAATGTGATTCGAGAAGGGAAAAAATCCAAGGAAAAAGTCGACGTTTACTCGTTTGAGTTACTCGCCTATCGTGCCATGGTCAACCCCAATGCACAGCCCTACACCACTGACGAGGACTCTCGACTGCCGAGCTACTTCAAGACAGCCGATGATATAGAGCCCATACATCATGTTGATATTCAGGCGGCCGCACAGCGATGGATTGATTCCTCCATCTCAAAAACCGCCAATGTGCCCACTGATTATCCCTACGAAGACTTCAAGCATATTTATCTGTATGCCTATGAACAGGGGCTCAAGGGCTGTACGACCTTCCGCTTTAATCCTGAAGCCTTCCAGGGTGTTCTGGTAAAAGACTCTGATCTGGAAAATACCATCTATCGTTTCACGCTTGAGGATGGAACGGTGGTTGAGGCCAAGGGCAATGACGACATTGAATATGATGGCGAGCTGCACTCTGCCGCTAATCTCTTTGACGCCTTGAAAGAAGGCTACTACGGCAAGTTCTAGCCGACACTCTTTTACCAGGAATTCACTATGGTTATACAAATCAACAAGAAGATCGTCGAGTACAGCATCAAAAAGGACGAGCCAGTCGTACCCGTTGAAGCCACCAAAGATGTGATGCATGAAGAGATTCAGCGTCCCGATGAGCTCAAGGGCTATACCTATAAGATCAAGACACCCTTGTCTGACCATGCGCTGTATATCACCATCAATAATATCGTGCTGAATTCAGGCACCGAATATGAACAGGAATACCCCTTCGAGATCTTCATTAACTCGAAGAACATGGAGCATTTTCAGTGGGTTTTGGCACTCACTCGCGTGATCTCTGCCGTATTTCGTAAGGGCGGTGATGCGATCTTTATGGTCGACGAGCTGAAACAGGTTTTTGATCCTCAGGGTGGCTATTTCAAGAAAGGCGGACGCTTTATGCCGTCGTTGGTCGCCGAAATAGGCGAAGTCCTCGAAACACATATGAAGAAATGTGGACTCATCGAGGATGAAGAGTTGAGCGCCGCACACAAAGCTTTGTTAGTCGAGAAGCGCGCCGCCTTGGAGAGTGTTAACGCCAAGGTCGAGGCTTCAGAGGATGGGGAGACCAGCGGCTATCCGCCAGGCTCGCAACTCTGCAAAAAATGTAACACTGTCGCTATGGTGCTGTTGGACGGTTGCATGACTTGCCTGTCATGCGGTGACAGTAAATGTGGTTGAATTAAAAGCCTAATATGAGCTTGTTAGTGAGCCAATGAGAACCTATCTAAATCAAATCCAGCAAATTCTGGAAACGGGTGTTCAGCGCGGAGATCGCACGGGTGTTGGCACCCTGTCGAATTTTGGTTTGCAAGGCAGATATCACCTGCCCTCAGGATTTCCTGCCGTGACCACTAAGAAGCTGGTCTGGAAGTCCATGGTCTCAGAGTTGCTGTGGTTTGTTAGCGGCTCCGGCAACATCAATGATCTGAAACGTATCTACCCCCATAACAAACTGTGGGACCTGAATTACGCGGACTATCTGCGGCGCCACGGCATATCTGCCTCCGCTGACGCCGATGGCGATATGGGACGGGTCTATGGTCGCCAATGGCGCCATTGGCGGACCGCTGATGGCCGCGAAATCGATCAGCTGCAGGAGGCTATCGAACTGATTCGGCACAACCCAGACTCCAGACGAATCATTGTCAATGCCTGGAATCCCGGAGAGGCCGACCCACGCGACGTCGCGCTGCCGCCCTGTCATGCCTTCTTTCAATTCTACGTCGCCGACGGCAAGCTCTCGTTGATGATGTATCAACGCTCAGCCGACATGTTTCTGGGGGTACCACTGAACATCGCCAGCTATTCGTTATTGCTGCATATGGTGGCCAAGATAACCGGGCTGCAAGCCTGGGACTTTATTCACACCATAGCCGATGGGCACATTTATCTGGATGCTGTCTCCCAGTGCAAAGAACAATTGACTCGAACCCCATATCCGTTGCCGACACTTGACATCAAGGATCGCGGCCAGACCAGCATCGATGATTTTGTCATGACTGACTTCAGTCTGATTGGCTACCAGTGCCATGAAGCAATCCAAGCCAACATGGCTGTATAGCAGCCATGTTGAGCATCTAGATTCTAGATTCTAGAGGCTCGACCCTCGACACCGTTAATCCATCCTTTGATACTCATCACGGCATCCTGTTTGCCCAGCGGGGACAATCGATGAGCGCCTCAATCCTGCGCACCGATTTTTGCATAAGATTTGCACTACACGAGTTTTCACTGCTGATAGAAAACACGCGTAAGCGCAAGCACTCGAAACGTGGGCACAATCGCCATGCCCGAGAACTCAACGTTTAGGTACGAATGTCTTTCGCCCCCGACAACCTGGACCAGGCACTGAACAAAAACAGACGAGACGAATCATGGATGAATCGAATCTCAAGGCAGAACATCAAGCCGCCAACATCGCCCGGCGGCTTGATCAGGCGGCTCGGCGTCGCCCTGTCGCTGACGCCGTACTCGGGGCTGTCGATGGTTGCGTTACCACCTTTGCTATCGTCTCGGGATCAGTAGGTGCAGGTCTGCCCGGTTCCATCGCACTGATTTTGGGCATCGCCAATCTGCTTGCCGATGGCTTCAGTATGGCGGTCAGTAACTATGAGGCCGTCAAATCTGACGTTGACTATCAAAACCATCTTGAGCAACTGGAGCGAACCCACATTGAACTGGTCCCAGCCGGCGAGACCGAAGAGATTCGCCAAATTTTCGCCCGCAAGGGTTTTAATGGCGAGACTTTGAACAAGATCGTTGAAACCATCACTGATGATCAGGACTTATGGGTTAAGACCATGCTGCGCGAGGAGCATGGCATGGCGGACCGTTTAGTCACTCCCATCAACTCAGCAGCGACCACTTTTTTCAGCTTTCTAGCGGCCGGATTTGTGCCACTCGCGCCTTTTTTTGTCGATCTCAACCTGACCAGCCAATTTTTTTTGAGCACCGGATTAGCGGGGGCTGTGTTTTTTGGGATTGGCATGACGAAGAGCCTAGTTATTAATAAACCTATGCTGGGTTCAGGGCTGGCAACGCTTTTGACCGGCGGCACCGCAGCCGGTTTAGCCTTTCTGACAGGTTATCTGCTCAGACAAACATTTGGTGCGATTTAGAGGGCCTGAGCCTGCTCCAGTTCTTCCCAACGGATCATGAGCGCATCCATCTCTGCCTCTTTTTCCGCAACGGCAGCGTAGACTTGATCTTGCTCAGCGCTGGCAGCTTGAAAAAAACTGGGCGCTTCGATCTTAGCCTGCAGGCCGGCCATCTCCTGCTCGAGTTTGTCGATCAGGGCGGGGATCTGCGCCAGCTCCCGTTCTAGTTTCTTCAGTGCAGCCTTTTCTTTTTTGCGGTCCTCAAAACTCGTCGGGCCATCGGCGACAGGGACTTTGGCTGTAGGATTGGCTTTATGAGCCGCCTTTGCCAACGCAGCGAAACTTCCGCCACCCCGCAACCAATCATTATAACCACCAACATATTCAGTGACCTGACCCTGGCCCTCAAAAACCAGAAGACTGGACACAACATTGTCTAGAAAGGATCTGTCATGAGAGACGATGAGCACCGTTCCCGTATATTCGAGAAGTAATTCTTCGAGTAGCTCGAGGCTCTCCACATCCAAATCGTTAGTAGGCTCATCTAACACCAGCAGATTCGTTGGCAATGAAAACAAACGGGCCAATAACAGGCGATTCTGTTCTCCGCCGGACAAGGTTCTAATAGGTGCTCGGGCTTGCTCAGGGTTAAACATGAAATTCGCCAAATAGGTCACCACATGTACATCTCGCTCATTGATCGAGATATACTCGCGACCCTGCGCTATATAATCCTTAACGCTCTGCTCTGGATTAAGTTGCCCGCGGACCTGATCGAAATAGGCAGGCGCAAGCTTGGTACCGGAAATCACTTCGCCAGCATCTATGGCCAGACCTTCCAACAATATTTTTATCAGCGTGGATTTACCGCAGCCATTTGGCCCTAACAATCCGATTCTGTCGCCGCGCTGAATGATCAGATCAAGATCGGAAATGATAGCTTTGCCATCAAACGATTTCGAAACATTGACCAGTTCCTTGACGATCTTACCTGACGCAGAACCGCTATCCACTGCCAGTTTTAACGTGCTTTGCGTTCTTCTCTTCTGGTGCTCTAGTCGAAGTTGCTCAAGCGCCCTGACTCGACCTTCATTTCGAGTCCGCCTGGCCTTGATGCCTTCTCGAATCCAGGCCTCTTCCTTTTTCAGGTTGATATCAAACTTCTTGTTATGGATCTGTTCCACCTCGCGCTCATGATCACGACGTTCAAGAAAGGTTTTGTAGTCACAGTCCCAACGCACCAGATTGCCTCGGTCCACCTCTACAATCGCCGTCGCAACAGATTGCATCAATTCACGATCATGGGTCACAAACACGATGGTACCCTGAAACTCCAACATGACCTCCTGCAGCCATTCGATTGTAGGAATGTCCAGGTGGTTGGTGGGTTCATCCAATAGCCAAACATCGGGTTCGGTCACCAGCGACTTGGCAATGGCGACCCGTTTCAACCAGCCTCCGGAAAGATTGGTCAGCTTTTCACCAGGTTCAAGCTTCATTCGCTGCAATACGGCTTCGACTCGGTGATGCAGCACCCAGCCATCGATGGCCTCAATCTGGGTCTGCAACTCAGCCATGCGCTCTAGCGTATCCTCATCAAAAGCACCCATAGAGACTCGCGCATACTCCGCGAGCAGTTCACCAGCCTCACTGAACGCGGAAGCCACAGCAGCAAAGATTGTTGTGTCGTCGCCGGTGGGCAAATCCTGCTCCAAGGTAGAGAAGCTCAAGGCCTTCTCTCGCCAGATATTGCCCTCATCCGCCAAAACTTCACCACACAACAGGCGCATCAAGGTGCTCTTGCCACTGCCATTTCGGCCAGTGAGACAAACCCGCTCTCCCTTGGCGATATTAAACTCGACCTGATCAAGGATAATGTCCGTACCGAAATGAACACTGACATTTTTTAAACTGGCTATCGACATATTGAACTCTTAAAAGTGAACCTGAAAAGTGGGTCTGAAAAGTGGGTCTGAAAAGTGGATCTGAAAAGTGGATCTGAAATGTGGATCTCAAAAGTGGGTCTGAAAAGTGGATTCTAAAAAGTGAACTCTGGAAAGCCACCTTTGCGCAGTGCGTCATGCAGTGACTCATTAAGCAGTATCAGACAAATCTTGAACCGAAAGATTCGAATTGGAGCCGATCGATTGCCTTACTTCAGACATCTGTCGGTTTATTCGCGGCAAATGCGGCCAGTTGCGCCGCTGAGGCTGGCGCTTGGTGGAGTGCCTTCCATTCCGAATAGGGCATCCCGTAAATTCTTGTCCTGGCCTCTTCATAATCCAGCGCAATTCCTTTATCCTCAGCGGCCGCTTGGTACCACTTACTGAGGCAGTTTCTACAAAAGCCAGCAAGATTCATTAAATCAATATTTTGTACTTCTGGATGCTGGTCGAAATGCGCGACCAGTGCGCGAAATGCAGCGGCTTCCAGTTCCATTGCTACTTGAGCGTCTGAAGCAGGTGAGTATGAGGTCTGTAAGCCTGGTGCGTCAGACCCGGAGTTCTGGGAATCCGGGGCGTTTGGGTTGATTGTTTGCTCACTCATGATTTTACTCTCCATGATACATTTTTAAGCGATTGTTAAACGATCACTCGGCGATCGCGACTTGCCAGTCTGATGAGTGACAACACCCAGGACTGACCCCAACACTTGACAGCGAATCCCCTAGCCCATGAATGCCTTTCAACTCGATCAAAAATGGATTAGCACCGCTGAACCTGAACTTGGCATGGGCAGAGTCACCCAGTTGAGCCCGCGAACTGTCAGCTTGACCTTTGACCGGATCAAAGAGGACCGCACCTACGCGATTGCGAAGGCGCCACTGGTTAGAGTCAAGTTCAGTATCGGTGACCTCGTCACCAACCGTGACAATATTACCATCTGCGTCACCTCGATCGAAGACAAACAGACGCTATTAACCTATTCAGGGCCCGTACAGGGCATTGACAGTGACGTCACTCAAACGGAACTGGTAATCAACGAAACCGATCTGGACCCAAATATAAGATTCAGCAAACCCGAGGATCGCTTGCTGACTCACCAGTTGGACGAGAATGCCTGGTTCAATTTGAGGTTTGCAACCTTGACGGCTCTGGCAGACCTGGCCGTGGCGCCCTCTCGAGGCCTCTACGGGCCGAGGGTCGCTTTAATTCCACACCAACTCTACATCGGTAATGAGGTCGCCGAACGCTTTGCACCTCGAGTATTGCTCGCTGATGAAGTCGGACTGGGTAAAACCATTGAGGCCGGCCTGATCATTCACCAGCAACTGATCACTGGCCGCGCTCGGCGAGTACTGATTATCGTGCCACCTGCTTTAAGCTTTCAGTGGTTTGTCGAAATGATTCGACGCTTTAATCTGCACTTCACCCTACTTGACGAGACTCGGTGCCAGAATATTGTTGCTGACAACACCTCAGCGACTGACACTCAGGTCTCGACGGCAGCGGGGTATAACCCCTTCGAAGCCCAGCAACTCATGATTTGCAATCTCGAATTATTCCTCGACAATCCGCAACGGCTGGCGCAGGTGTTAAACACCGAATGGGACCTGGTCGTTGTCGATGAAGCCCATCACCTGCAATGGGCACCCAGTCAGGCCAGCCCGGCTTATGAGATTGTCGAGCGCATTTCTGCCATAGCTGCCGGTTTATTGCTGCTGACAGCGACACCCGAACAGCTGGGGCGCGCCGGACATTTTGCCCGTTTACGCCTGCTAGACCCGGCTCGCTATGATCAATTTGACCAGTTTCTTGTTGAGGAGGAAAGCTTTGTGGCGATCGCATCACTGGTCACCAATCTGCTGGAAGCCTCAAAGACCCAACAGCATCAGGCACGAACCGCAATCAAAGCTCTGCTGGGGCAGTCTGATGAGGGACTGAGTGACTCAGACTTGATTGATGCAGTACTGGATCGCCACGGTACCGGCCGCGTCCTGTTCCGCAATGTACGCGCCTCTGTCAAAGGTTTTCCGCAACGTCATGTTCTGTCCTACCCCTTGCCGGTTGCCAAAGAGTTCAGCAACGTCATTGGCTACTTTCCTGAACAGGACTTGCCAAATTGGACCCTCCACGACCCTCGCATCTCCTGGCTGGCGACCCTGTTACATAGCCACCCGCTAGAAAAATTCCTTCTGATCTGCGCTCATCAGCAGACAGCGCTGGACCTTGAGCAGTGTCTGCTGACTCTGCTACCCATTCGCACCACCGTGTTTCATGAAGGTATGGATCTGGTCGCTCGAGATCGAGCGGCCAACTATTTTGCGGAAACTGATCGTGGCGCTCAGCTCATGATTTGCTCAGAAATAGGCAGCGAGGGACGCAATTTTCAGTTTGCCAGTCACCTGGTACTGTTTGATCTGCCCTTGGGGCCGGATCTTTTAGAACAGCGAATTGGACGCCTCGATCGTATCGGTCAAACCGAGGATGTTAAGATTCATATCCCCTACCTGAAAGGCTCCGCCACCGAGCGCCTGTATCAGTGGTATGCCGAGGGGCTGGATCTGTTCGTCGGCCCCAGTGCTGTTGCACAAGGTATCTTTGACGAGCTGCTGGCTGAGTTTACAACCGCCGACCTGGCCACCTTCATTCCTCGCTGTCAATTGCTAAACCGCGAACGTTCTGCCTCTGTGCAGCAGGGTCGTGACCGCCTACTGGAGCTGAACTCTCATAGGCCCGTCGTCTCTGCCAAAATTATTGCGGACATACAACAGCACCAGGGCGGCCAACGGCTAGAGCAGTATATGGAGCGCTCGTTTGCCATGTTCGGTCTGGAGTCAGAGCCGCTGGGTAATGAGATCTACCTTGTAAAGCCCGGTGCCATGATGGTCCGGCATGTTTCTGTCAGTGCTGAGACTCAAGCTCATTTTCACTACCCGGAAATCCCTGAAGAAGGTCTCAGAATTACCTACGATCGCGAAACCGCTTTGGCTCGAGAAGACGTCCAATTTCTCACCTGGGAGCATCCATTAGTCCAGCAAGCCCTTGACCTGGTAGCAACTGATACCCATGGCAACAGTACCATGATCGCTGTCAAACACTCGGCACTGGCCGCAGGGACTCTGCTGCTGGAAACCCTGTTTGTCGCCGACTGCATAGCGCCTGCCGGGCTAATGGCGGATCGCTTCTTACCACCGACCGTGATCAGGGTCCTGATAGAACCAAAACTATCTAATATTACCGCGCTGCTAGACTGGTCTGACTTTGAGACGGAACAATTGAGCATTTCAATCCCAACATTGCAAAGCATTCTCGAGTCCCAACGAGACGGTATTAAAAGCATGCTTGAGACGGCCAAACACCAGGCTCAGGTACAATGCAGCGATTTGCGCCTTGCGGCACGGTCGCGCGCCGACGCCTTCTTGAGCGGAGAAATTCACCGAATGACTGACCTACAACGCTTGAATCAGAATATCCGACTTGAGGAAATCAAACACCTGAGGGAAACCCGTCGTTTAGTCTTGGAGGCCATTGATGCGGCCGATATTCGGCTAGATGCTATTCGTGTGATCGTCGCCGCTTGAGCCGTTATGTGCTGTGCCTGGTCGCACCAAAACACGCCAAATATTCAAAAGTTCCGCCAGGGGTCAAGATTGATCGGCGTCCGCCCTCGCGATCGCCATGAGCTCCAGTTCGTCAGCATTGGCTTGCCGAGCCTCAACGATTTTCAACTCAAAGTGGAAAGTTACCCCTGCCAATGGATGATTGGCGTCAATGGTGACGCCATCTTCCGTCACCTCTAAGACGCGAACGACTTCGGCCTCCTTGCCAGAACCTACCTGAAATATCATGCCTGGCTGCAGCTCATCTACATTGGCCTGGATCGTCTCATGGGACACTGTTCTGATCAGGGATCGCTGTGAAAAACCATAGGCATCTGCCGGCGCTATCGTCACGCTGAACTCATCCCCTTCGGTACGGCCCACCACCGCCTTCTCAAGACCCGGCATCATAGTGCCATCGCCGGCAATAAACGCCAGCGGCCCACCGCCTTCAGAGGAATCTACAACTTCGCCAGCAGGATTGAGCAAATTGTAATCAACGCGATAAAACATCACCATCAACGAAGGCTCCAGGATTACTTGAGTAGGCCAGCAGCGGCTTTCATACCTTTGACCGTGCGGGCCGCGAGTATAATCTATTATTCCGCGTCGTTCGCAAAATATTGCCCCTCGCTTTCCGTCGGCAGGCTAGTGACAGCTTAAGTTGCCTGCCAGACTCGACGCCTCGGCTAACCCGTAGTTCATGATATCGCCTGCTCGAGCCACCTTGTCGATTTTTGCCGTTGATAGCCGGCTATTGATGGCACTGTGACGGTGAAATGGTATCCGCAAGTCCTGCGCATTGTGTAGAATAGCCGCTGTTTTTTGATTTGAACGGATGAATTATGGCAGCAATGGTCATTTTAGGAGCGGGTCAAGGCGCAGGACAAGCTGCAGCGAGTTTTCGTCAGGAGGGCTATGAGGGTGACATCATCATTCTTGGCGACGAGCCCTTTCCACCGTATCAGAGACCACCGCTATCCAAGCAATATCTTTCCGGTGAGATGCCGCTGGAAAGGGTCTATGTCCGCCCGGAAAAATTTTACGCAGACAGGCATATTGATCTGCGCACCAACACTCGGGTTGAGAAAATCGACACCAACGCCAGAACCGTGACCACTGCCAAAGGCGACACTATCGCCTATGAAAAACTCCTGATCGCAACAGGCAGTCGCCCTCGCAAGCTCAGCATTGCGGGTTCTGATCTGCCAGGTATTCATTATCTGCGAACCATCAGCGACGTCGACGGCATCAGTGCTGCCATGAAAACTGCACGCAAGGTCGTCATCGTCGGTGGTGGCTATATCGGGCTTGAAGTCGCGTCTGTGGCTGTGACCAATGGCCTTGATGTCACTGTACTGGAAATGGAACAACGGATTCTGCAGCGGGTCACCACTCCGGAGATGAGTGCCTACTATCATCAGCTTCATACAGGACGTGGACTGAAGATTCTGACGAATACGACCGTCAGCGGCTTCACGGGACAGGATCATGTGGAACAGGTACTTTGCGGCGATACACGCATCGATGCCGATCTGGTCATCGTCGGCATAGGGATTATTCCCAACATCGAACTCGCCAAAGATGCGGGCATCAACTGCGAAAATGGCATCTTCGTCGACGATCACTGTCAAACTTCCGTGCCGGACGTCTACGCCATCGGCGACTGTACCTATCATCCAAACCCCATACTCGGCCGTCGACTTCGGCTGGAATCTGTACCCAATGCGCTGGA
>Ga0255756_1002950_pt1 | contig 17602 bp, 11 predicted proteins | sample 011ome_20_FD_179956 | JGI IMG/M metagenome (GOLD analysis project Ga0255756, IMG submission 179956) | Coastal salt marsh microbial communities from the Groves Creek Marsh, Skidaway Island, Georgia - 011509CT metaG (version 2) | ecosystem: Environmental > Aquatic > Marine > Intertidal zone > Salt...
ACTGTGGATACAAGGAGTCAGGCACTGTCCTTCCAGTCGAATATGTGTCTTCCGCTTTGGTGAAATGCGAGAGCATAAAAGACAGCGGCACGTATGGTTTTAGAAACGTCGTCGTGGGTCGAAGAGACGATCTCGAAGGCGCGCTGCAACTCGAGTTGTCTGCATCGCCAAATACCACAACCCTTGTAGGTTTAGTTGGTACTTTTGGCGTGCAGCAATACAGCACACCCACGGTGACATCGATTTCGCCGTCGGGCGCCTCGGCGAGAGGCGGAATGATTGTCGGCGTCACGGGCGCAGAATTTCACATCGCCAGTGGTGCCGCCAGGTGTGCGTTTGACTCAATCTTCGTCACCGCGGCAGTGTTCAACTCCACCTACGTAGAGTGCGTCTCCCCAGCATCTTACCCGATGAGAACGTACGCGTTCACAATCTCAACATCTGGAACGGCGGCGCAACGCACGCTCGACGCGGGATACCGCTATGCAAACGGCACAAGCCTCACATTCGCCGTCTTCTAGCGCATGCATCCATGACACTGGATGCGATGCATATATATATAGTCATCGTCTTAGACAAAATAGCGTAGTTAGCGCGCATTCGATCGCTTCGAATTGCACTGTATCATCAGAACGCGACGTAAAGTCCCGCGCACCTGTGTCGCATCCCCGCCTCACTTCTCAGCGCGCACCCATCCTTGTGTGCACGATGGCGAACCCGATGACGAACATTTGCGCAAACTTTGACCAAGTTGGTCAGGTACGTTCTCGTGTCGCGCGACGCCCGTGCCCCACGCGCGCACCCGCAAAAGGGCACACGCGCTCAGGATTAATCGCACGAGAGACAATGCGCGCGATGACGCCCTTTCGCACGCTCATCCTGACATTTCTCGCGTCTTTTCGCACACACAGGCGTTTGCGCAACACTACTACAACACCTTCGACGCCGATCGCTCGCAACTCGGTCCGTTATATAACGACACGTACTCCATGTTGAACTTTGAGCACTCCAACGAGCGCCCGGGGCAATACAAAGGCAGCGCCGCGATTGTGGAAAAGCTCAAGTCTCTGCCATTTCAGCAAGTGAAACATCGCGTGGTGACGTTAGATACCCAACCGTCGCCAAACGGTGGCGTCGTCGTCGTGGTGTGCGGTGATTTGTTGATTGATGGTGAACAACACGCGCAAAAGTTCAGTCAAACGTTTCAACTGATGCCGACGGAAGCCGCCGGGTTGGCGCCGGGGAGTTACTTCATTTTCAACGATATTTTTAGATTGAACGTGGGATAAATCTCTACACATCACATCAATAGAACACTATAGCTTTTTTGCTCTTTTGTAAGTTTTCGCGCGCTCGCGCGTACAAACAATCAAATCAAACACTTTTCACTCGCAGTCGACGCGAGCACTACTATTCACGTTAGCATCAAATCGCCGTGCGTCCGGACAAGCACAAATCAACCTTTTCTAGTAAATTGGCGTTCTCCAACGCCGCGGCGACGCGCTCTTTATCGTTTAATTGCTTATTCACTGCGCGTTCGCTCGCGTGCGTCCCAGGCGCGATGCGGACGTCAACCTTGAAACGCCGCGGTAAAACTCTGAGGAGCTTGACACGAATGCTCAATCCAATGAGCGTAGCCATGGAGCAGTGAGGTACTGTTGGAGTGAATTCTACTTTGATCCGACATTTTGCGTCGTCGACGGTGATTGCGTCGGGGTTTACTACGTTTAACTGTACCGACGCGAACGCGGGCGTCAGTCGCGACGCTCACCTTTCATCGCGCGCCTGCACCGCGCGTGCGCGATATCGCTGCGCACATCAAGACACGCAAGCGCATGCGCACGTTCAACACGCACCTGCTCTAGACTATACGGGTGCTCGGGATCATTAATGTCCCGAACGTGCTCAAAAATTTCCTCGGCATCGAACGCGTCGCGCACAGACTCATCTCCTTCCGCGCGGCGTCTCGCGTTCGCGCTCGACGACGACGCGCGCGCGTGAATCACCGGCACTGGATTAATGAACCGTCCACCGTCGTCGTCGACGTCATCGTCGTCGGTGTCCATCGCCTGGGCGGCCATGGCGCGCGCGCTCGAGTGCGGTGAAGCCTGGAGCCTCTCCACTTCTCGCCTCGCCCGTTCGCGCGCGTACCGGAAATCGAGAGCCATTGCGCGCGCGATGTCGATCTCGATGCGTTCAAGCGCGAGCGCGAGCGCGAGCGCGAGCGCGAGCGCGAGCGCGAGTGCGCGCGCGGTGGCGTCGACGCGACGCGGTGGTCTGAGTAAGTTTGCGTCACCTTCAAAGGCGCAGAGAAATTGGAGCGTGCGGTGCGCAGCAGCGCCGGTAGACGCAGGCCAGTGCTCGACGAACGACGCGCACGATGGATTCGACGTCACGCACCGCACGGGGCGATGTGAAACGTCGACGCGGCGTCATGCGTTGGTGGGTTTGGCCGCGTTCGGGGCGTGGACCGTGCGAGACGCTCGCGCCGCGGATGACGACAGTGACGCGCAAATCGCGGATACCGTACGCGATAACGACGTCATCGATGACACATCATTGACACCGTACATAGATACGAAGTTTGCGTTCGAGTTGAAGTATCCTTCGTCGTGGGTGGTGGCGTCAAAGCCGGGCGCGCAGGCGTTGTTTAAGAACCCAGACGCAAAGTACAGTAACATTGGCGTAACTGTATCGCCAGTGACGATTAATTCGCTCACTTCGTTTGGAAGCGTGACCGAAATCGGCTCAAAGCTTGCGGAGGCTGAGAGTAAGAAGGAGAGCACGATACCTGGAGGAGTGTACGTGTTGAGCGAAAACGAACGCGTCGGGCCAAAATCGGGGGCGACGTTTTACGATTACGAGTATCGTTTAATCACGACGCATGGTAACAAACGAATTTATACATCGGTAACTATCGTGGATAGTACGCTATATATTCTCAACGCGCAAGTGTACGAGTCATCTAATCCAGAAAATCCAACGGATGAGCAAAAGGCGTTTGATGAGGAGAGTGCGGCGTTGTATCGGCGCGTGGGCGCGACGTTTGACGCGTCCAAGCGTATTTTCGATTGATGAATACATTTCTATACCTTAGCTACATTGAATTAAAACGAAAGACTATTATTCTGGCGCACACTCGACAAATCCCTTTGCAGTGTCGTAGTACCACCACTTAAAACGGTCGGTGAACAAACGCTTGACGTGTGAATACCAAAGATTGGACGCCTCGCAAAAGTACATGTCGTTCTCAGCATCATAGACATATCCTTCAGGTACGGGTGCCGGCGCACACGCTTGCGCACGCTCGACCAACTCACGTTTCTCCGCGATGTTTCCCTCGACGCTTCCTCCATGGGATTTGATGTAGCACTTTAGTTTGCTGACGTTCATCGACGAAAAGTCGATACCAGACGCCTTTGCAGGTTCTTCTACCTTTGCCTTCTTCGATTTCGGTTCGATTGCTGGCGCTGATACATCGACTTCATCGTCGTCACTATCGGCGAACATGTCTTTGGTACCGGCATCGTTGGTAATTACTGGTGGCGCGTATAACGCCGCCGCCCGCTCGAACGCCTCCTTTTGAAAAGTATACACTTCATACTCTCCATTACTCATCAACGCACTCGAAAGCTCAGTCAAAGTGTCAAACGCCTTCTTTTCTTCCCCACTCATTACTTTTGGCGGCTTTTGCGGCGCTCCTCGACCCTTTCTATTATCAGTCTTTCCGCCGCCGAGTCGCTTCAAAGCGCCGAGCACCGTCTCGCCTGGTTTCAAATACGCCGCAATATCTCGCTGCATATCTGCAATTTCTCTCGAACTCATCGCCTTGGCGTTCTCCTCCTCTTCTAAGATTGCCGTGCTACGCTTAATCGCGCCCGTGGCGAATCTCTCGTCTACTTTTGCATCCTTTTCCAACCACAAGTCGGTTTCATCCTTCTCCTCGGCGTACTCTACGTAGTTGCCGTCGTCATCAAAATATCCCTCTTTACGTTCTTGCTCCAAATTGAACGGCTCAAACTTCTCACCGTCATCACTCACGTCACCCGTTACCGCTTCTTCAGCCTGCTCGACGCTCTCTCTCGCGTCGACGTCGTCCGCGTCGCGCATGTTTGCCGCCATCTCTGACCTCAACAACGCGCGCTTCTTTGCCGCACCTTCGGCTTTAAGTGCTAAATCCTCTTCGTCGTCGTCGATGTCCGCGAAGGCGACCTTTTTACCACTACTTTTGTCGCTGTTCGCTCGCGGTTTGTCGTCATCGGAATCGTTGCCGCTCGGGAGCACCGTCGCGCGCGCGTCAGAAGATTTCTTCTTTGAGCGCGCGTCTTGCGCGAGTACGTTGGCGACGAGTTCGGCGGTCGACCCAGGGGCGTGCGCCGGGGCATCGTCGTCTGAGTCCCCTTCGCCGTCGTCCATGCGCGATGGTTTGCGTTTCATCGCGAGGCATGCGGTGGTATGAGGTTTTTGATTTTACTATCAACGTGTTGTTAAATATTTTACAACGCAGCTTTCTATGCTCGAGCGCGGTCCATCGCGCGCTCATCTCATGCACCATCCGCGGTTCTATTTCCACGTGATGAGCGCGTTGAAAAACTCATCGTACGAGAGCGAACCGTCGCCGTCAGCGTCAAAGACGGTAAAGACTACGTCGATGAGTTCGTCGCTCAAGCGCTCGCCGGCGACGCGCTTGGCGAGTGATTTGAACTTGGACCTGGTGATTTCGGTGCCCGCTTCGTCGAGCTCTTTCATTTGTTTTTGGAAATCCGTACCTCCGTGTTTAGCGATGCGCGCAAACGCGAGGAAGTCATCACGCTTGATACGTTTCTTTGATTCGTATCCAGGAAGTTTCTTCACGGCTTCGAGAAAGCGTGGCAAAACATCCATCTTTGCTTGGCAAACTAAAGAGTACCCAAAGTCTCTGAGCGTGAGTGTGTTAGTTTTGTTTGTATCGTAGTGCGAGAACTCCAAGTTATCCATCTCTTCTCTCAAAGAGCTCAAGAACTTGTTGAACTTTGCAAGCGTCAACGTCTTGTTACGCTTGGGCGTGAACAGGTAGTCCAACAACCCGTCGCCAATCGCGTCCAAGTTTGTCACGCCCGTTTTCAACCCCGTGCGCAAACCCGTGGCGTTTGTTTGAGACTTTCTCATCGATCTCATCATGCACACGAATTCATCCGCATCCAAGTACCCGTTGCCATCCGCATCAAACTTATGAAACGTCACGTTGGCCGTCTCGCGGTCAATCGTGAGCAACGTGTGAAAGAACAAAAACTCCGAGAAATCAATCAATCCATTGCCATCGGTATCGAACAGCTTGAAGAGTTGACTCCTTAACGGCTCATGTGATTCCTCCGAGCTTGCCATCTCCCCGTGTAAGTGTCCAGCGCGCGTTTTCGTAGACCCGACTGCCGGGTGCAACGGCAACAATGCCCGCACGAGGTCGCTCAACGTCATGTACGTCCCGCTCGAGCGCTGCTCGCTCGCAAAGTAATCAAACACCTTCTCAAGTGGCGAAAACGAACGTAACCGTTTCTCATAGCTAAAGAATACATCTTGCTTGTATTCTTTCGACAGCCCAAGCGATGCTTTCGATAGAGCTCCGCCGTAGAATTCCTTGCGCGCGAGCGCCCAATCCTCCCACGATTCTTTCCGCGTCGACGCGGGGCCGTACGTGCTATCGACGTAGTACGCCACGCCTCCGAACCCACTCAACGTGATGATGGTTCGCACGAGCGACGACGATCCAGACGCGCGCTCACCGGCGGACGCTCGCGCGGTGGCTGAAAACTGTTGCGCGCGGCTCACGTGCGCATTCGAATGCGCACCGCCTTGTCGCGGCCGAAGTGCGCGCGAGGACGCGCGGAGTGCCTGCCGAAACATGTCCGTGCGTGCCCGTGCGCCTGGGTGTGCCTGGGTTCGGGGTCGTGATGCGCGCGTGCGCAGAGAAGTGCGGCGATTGGATTTGGATCACCTGTTGGCTCCCTCTCCCGCGGCGTTTGGGACGCGGCGCGCTCGAAAACAAACTAAAACATGTGATACAAATGAGAAACTACCTAGAGTTTACGCACGCGATGGGGCTCTGGAATCAAAGCCTTGGTACGCGCGAGCCTGGCGATGCAGACGAGCTTGTTATCGATCGATATCGATGGATCCGCGAGCTCGAGGACGTCGGCGCGCACGGTGCGCCATTCATTTTTGGAGAACAACCCGTGGTAGCGTTGAAGCGCCAAATAGAGGGAATTCAAGGCGTAAATCAACATACCTTGCTGCACCGATCGCCGCTCGGCAATTTTAAGGTTGCAAAGCGCGCGCTCGGCTTCGGCGAGAAGTAAACGCATCTCTTCGCGTCGTTTCGCACGTCGACGATGAAACGTCATGGAGAGGTACGCCTTGACGGCGACGACGGAGCTGTACATCGCGAGCGCGGCTGGAAAGCACGCCATCAATGAAAAATTCAACCGATTGGCGCGCATGATTTGGTCCATTTGCATCAACGCGTTTTCCATCTCAACCTTCATGACTTGTGTTTGTAAAAGCAGTAATTGCATCAAGTCGCCCGCGAGCATATTTGTTAACGGCGACTTGAGCTCCTCTTCAACGCGCGCGGTGACGAGACGCATTGGATCGGGCTCGGGTTTCTTCTCCTCCCCTGCGACGTGTTCTGAGCCACCGACAGATTTATAGGCGCGATAAAGCGATTCGGAATACCCCGGACGCGACGCTTGCTTGGTGTATTCTTCGAGCATGCGTTCCAACGACGCCTTGCTCTCCTCTAACAATTCGTTGGCGTCGTCTGGGCGGTCAGAGACAAAAGCCGCGCGAAGTTCGTCGCGCAACTCTTTCACCGGGTCGCGCAGATTTGCTTTCCAGAACGAACGAATGGCCGCTTTACCGGCGGCGATCATTTCATCCAATTCCGTACTACCGCAGAGGTGACTGCGTCGAACTGTCATGTACGCGGCGACGGCGACGAGCGAGCCACCCGCGGCGTAGAGCATCCAACGCCTCACGTGCTTACTTGGTTTCGCGTGTAGCGCGAGAGCTTCGTGCGAGGCATCGCGCACGACCGTCCACTGCGCCTCCACGCGCTTCAAACCCTGCCAGAGCGTGTCGTTTACCTTTGGCAACGGGAGATTCTCACCATCCACTCGAATTTGCTGTCGAAATCGATGCGTGACTTCGCCGTCAATCTTGGTCAAATCCATGCTGGCCAATCGCTGTAGTCGACTCGTTGGACGCTTTGGGTCCGTTGCACTCGGCGTAAATGGTCCTTGTCGATCACCATCGACGCTCGCGCGCGGCGACCGCGGTGTGGGTTCGGGTAAATCCGGCATGAAATCCCGTCTCAACCCGGGAAATCCCTTCAACGCCTTTGACAATAATTTCGGGCTCTCGGCGTTTATCGTCACCGTGCTCACCACTCGCTGTAAATCTCCAACCTTCTTTTTACTCTGCTTGGAATACTTTGCGACTTGTTCTAAACACTCGAGCAATCCATTCGTGGCTGTCATCAACGTCGCGCGCGTATCTTCTCTCGAATGCGACGTCCCCACCGCGTTGGCGATGGCGTCGGCGTGATGGTGCACCTGCCCGACGACGCTCGCCAAGCTCATCTGCAATTCAGCCAGTGCATTCACGCGCCCATCGATGATGACGCGCGCTGACGCGTTCGGCAACGCAAACCTCGCTGGTTTCCCAGACACACCGGCGGAGACGTGACACCAAAAACGATACACTCCGTCTCGCGCGAGCGCGCAGAAATTTCTCGGCCCGGTTTGCGTCAGCAAAAAACGCGCCTGCCCGTGTCGTTGATCTCGAACGAGTTCCCAAAAATTTAACGACCTCGTAGCGACGTGTAAATCAGTGAGTAATTCTCTAGAAATATCCTGCGCAAAGAATAGCGTGGCGCGCGCGGCGTGTCCCAAGTCGCTGTCTTCGGCGGCGGTTTCCGCCGAACCCGCGTCGCCGTCGAGCGCCGCGCTTACCGCGAACGCATCGCGCCACCACACCGCGCTCGCCCCAGTGCGCCCATCCTTATCGAAGAACACCGGTAGAGACTTCACGGCGTGCGACGATGACGACGATGACGACGCCGCCAGCGACGTCGCTGCGCGCTTTTGAACTTCGCGAGCCACGTCCCAAAACGACCTCAGCATCTTTGACGCCGTCGAGCGCTCTTCGATGACTTTATGCACCGCGTCGCGGAACAGCGCGCGCTTGGGGGTGTCCGCGCTCGTCGGCGATGTCGTCGCCGACGTCGGCGTCGGCGCGTCGGCGCTGGCGTCGTCGGGCATGGCGCCGACGACGGGGAGAGACTGACGTGCGTCAGCGACTGACGCGCGCGGGCTCTCGCGCCATGTCGCTCGATGCGGTGCCGGTGGCGCTCGCGGACCGCGCGTACGGGGCGCTCGCGCGCGTTCGCGTCGCGTGCAACGCGCCGTTGCGCCCGAGCGCGCGCGCGCCCGAGCGCGCGCCGCCAATGTTGAGCGATAAAGTGCGCATCGCGGGCGCGTGCGCAGAGATGGAGTACGAGGATTTTATCGCGCGAGAGGGCGTGGCGCGCGCGCTGGGGGAGCATTTGTGCGAGCCATTGATTATTCGCGGTGGGGCGGCGATGTGGGGCGCGCGTGGGTGGACGCTGGAGGGCATGGTGAGGGAGTTTGGGGAGTGGAGGTGCGCGACGCGGGTGAACTCTTCGTCGACGCGCGCGGGACGACAGTTTACGTACGTCGAAAGCGCGCATGCGGACGTCGTCAGTGGAGTTTTCGATGCGCCGTCAACGACGGAGGTTATCCCGTTCGCCGCGGCCGTGGCGCGGGTGTTGAGATGGCATGGGAATGGTGGGTACGTGCAGAGCGACGCGTCGGAGGAGATGTCGGCGATGTGTCGAGGAGGCGCGAGCGAGGTGTTTGCATCCGTTCCTGGATGGCGAGAAAGTCAAAATCAGCGGCTGTGGCTAGCGCTAAGTGGAAGCGTGTCAACCATGCATTTTGATGCGTCGATTTCGACGCTCACGCAGGTGAGCAAGGGGAGTAAACGCATGTTGTTGTACCCACCAGACGCTTTACGGCTCGTCGGATTGTGGCCAAACTCACATCCGTTGCGACGGCGTGGAAAAGTGGATTTGGCATCCGACAATCTCGAACGTGACTTTCCAGAGTTCGCGGAGAGCGCCATGGCGTTCGAGGCGATCATTCATTCGGGGGATGTGTTGATTTTTCCGCCGCGGTGGGCGCACTATACGGAGAGCTTGGGCGACGACGTCTCAATGTCAATCACACAGCGTTTTCGACAAGGTCGACAAGGATCCGGGACGAGATCCGCTGCGTGTGTGCAATGGCTAAAGTATCGACATTCGCCAATGGCATTATCGCGTCTTGTGTCAAGCGGTCTAGTGAGGAATGACGTGGGCATGAAACTACTTCGGGATGCAGTTACGGGAGAGATTGAACAAGACGTCAATGGCTGGGGCGATCCCGTGAATGCAGCCTTCCGACAGGCTGCGATAGATTGTGCCGATGAAATTATACGACTCATTCCACAATCTGACACAGCTGATGATAATGTCATTGGGATTTACGTCAGAGGTTCAATCGCGCACGGACGCGCCGTCGCTGGCGTATCTGACGTTGACTTGATTGTCCTGGCCAAGAGACCGGTCGATGAAGACGCCGTTCGCGAAGCTTTGCGCCAGAATTGGCTTCCGAAGTGGAATAAAGTCATAACGAAAGCTGATGTACGATATGAGTACGTCGACTGCGAAGTGACTACTTTGAAAGGTGATGAATTATTGACAGCTTTGTCGAATTGTGACGTCGACGTCTTCGTCCTCGCCACGCAGAGCGTGACTTTATCGGGACTTGACTTGCCAAACATTCTACCATCACGTGCGCGCATTCCACAAGAGAGAGTTCTGCAAACGTTGTCTTCGGACGTTGAAGAAGCTCTACGTTTTGGAAGTCAGAGGGCGTACACATGGTGCTTGAAGCGTCTCATTCGCGCCGCATATGAAAAATTCGTGTTAGGAAACAACACGGCGGTGTATACGAGAGATTTATATAATTGCGTTGAATTAGCTATAGAGTACGCGGATGTGGACGTTAGAAGTGATCTGGCTACCGCCTTATTAGCCATCGTGCAAGGTCCGGATGCCGTTTGGGGCGCACTTTGGCCCGCATACGGCGCGGCGATATGTCAAAGGCTCGAGACTAAGATCAACGGCGCGGCGCGCCGTTCTTGCGCGTAGAAAGCTCGCACGAAGAAAATTGTATTGTAGTTGAATGTATTTGTTTTGATTTGTTGAGTATTTCATTAAAGCGTGATAGTTATGAATGACATGAAAGACATAGTTTTTACATAGCCTTCATGATGCGCGTGCGGTCTTCATCATTCATCCCCTTGAGCTCGGCGACGAACTGAGCGACCTTTGCGTCACGACCCTTTGCCATGACAGCGCTGACAACCTTTTCACTGTCTTTGGCAAGCATCGCAACAACTGCGTTGTCATCGCTCGCATTGGCAGTCATGCTCGCGATAACATCTTCGACGTGGGCCTCTAGAGACTTTTCGAGTTCAACGTCTCCGAGTTGCTCTCGGATTCTACTAGCTAACGCATCCACTGCGAGGCGGCGCTGCAATCTCGCGTGGAAATATCGGCGAGCGTCTTGCCACTCCACAACGTCGCGAATGACACCCTTCGCCTTCATGCGGCCACTACGATCGTGCAAGTCGGCAAACTCGTGCGCAACTTGCGTGTACATCGGCAGGAGGTTTGCTTCGCGCTTCTTGATTTCCTCCTTGTTCTTCTCTGGATCTTCATCCAAAGTAGCGAGGATCGGGTCGAGGCGATGCATAGCCGAAATTTGGTCCTTGGAACGGAATTTGACTTCGCAAATACCTGGTGGTTCGAGGATACCACCGCGCGACTCCACATCTGCGTACATTTCCATCTTCGCTTCGTTGATGGTCGGGTCGACGACGACCCACGCGCCACCGCGAAGCTCACCATTCGGCGGAATGTACACAAACACCGGGTGACGGTAAACGCGAAGTTCATCGACAATCATCGCACCAAACTTCAAGATTTCACCGTACATGTCCCGAGTACCACCACTGAAACCACGCCAGTTCGCAAAGATGAACAAAGGCAAGTTTTCAGCGTTGTTGAAGTCACGAATCGCGGTCGCCGTCTTGTGCGCACTATCCGGGAACCAGACTTGGCCCGCTTGGGCCAAGACCGCTTCGCGAGACTCAGGGTTGGCAGGGTCAGCCGGGATACGCTGCTCCATCAAGCGCGTTTCAACGGCGATGACACCACACGGAATGCCACCGAGGCGAGCGCGGCCAGTGACGACAGACTTACCCCAGTCGGGCAAAGTCTCAGTCCACGAGTTGACATCGAAGAAACCCTTCGCGAAACCGCCTTCGGTTTTGACACCGGCAAGCATGTTACGGGGATCATACGGCGTCTTCGTCGGCATGAACTCAATCTTACGATCAACTGGATCAGAAGACTTAAGTGCCGGGGACTTGGACTTCGACGTTGCGGGAACGTACGACAACCACTTAAGGATAGACTTGACGCCTTCTTGGTCATCGGCAACTTGCAAGTGGGACACGCCGTTGGGCATCATCACTTGCGGACCGCCAAGTTGGTCTTGACTTGTGTACACTTCACGTCCGAGGAGCTTGTTCAACGCCAAGTAACCAGTGAGGATGAGCGGGCCGTTTGTCATTTGGATGTTACGTTGGCCGAGGCGACACAAGTACGCACCAATCCCGACGGAACGCCCAGTGACATACGAAAGCGTGAAAGCATCAGCGTATGCAGCAGACTGCTCACCAGCAATCATGCCCGAACCGCGCAAGTTTTCGACACCAATGCCATGGATTTGGCCGATGATATCAGTGAGCTTCATACGCGTTTCGTTGCCGTCGATGATTTCTTGCGCCGCCACGGTGCCCTCAGGGAAGGCCTTGTAATCCTCAGGAGTGAGGTAGAGGTATCTGAAACCCATGCTCGGATTAGATTCATCAATCCAAGCAACTTTGAAGTACGGCTTGAGCTCCTCGACGAGGCCAATGCGCGCACCAGAGTTGGAGGCAATGTACACACGCGGCAAACCAATTTTGCGCGCGTATTTGGAGATTGCATCATAGTAGTCGTCTTCCTTGACACCAAAAGAGCCAGACATGAACGTGCAATCGTTACCAACAATAACAATTTCGCGACCCGCCGGATATTCCGGGGTCTTCATGCGAATGTGCCAGCCAACCATACCGACGTTGTTTGAACCAGCCGGGCGATCTTGCTTTTCGAGCTTGCCATCTTCACCCAAGACGAGTTCGCTGGCGCTGAAGAAGTCGGCAGGCATGACGCCACCGACGTCAGCAACGTGCTGACGCCAGTCTAGAACGAGAGCCTTCTCGAAAAGACCGAGGAAGTCGAAGATGTACGTCGTGCCGATGGCGCGCGCAACAGCACGCTTTTGTTGAAGCGCACCCGGTTGCGGGTAGGGCTCCAAGAAGCAAGCTTGTTCTTCGCCGTTCGGGCCAAGAATACAGAACTGTTCCGCTTTACCAGTGGTAGGCTCCAGGTACTCCTTGTACATGTCAACCTTCAACCACTGACCGGACGTGGAGGTTGCCATGAGGCGCAACGGCACCTTCTCCTTGCCGACGCGGACACGAATTTCAATTTCATCAACGCGTCGAGAGAGCAACGAAGCAGATTCGCGGCTAATAAAGTCGAGAAGCTTCGCCTTGAGCTGCGTGACAGCGACACCGAAGTTTTCTTCTTCTAAGAACGGCAAAAAGTTGACGTAAATTCTGGAGGAAGACACTCCCTTTGAGCGGCTGTCCATCATCGATAAAGACAAAGCTTCAACGGCTTTGTTCAAGACGCGTTCCAAACCACCGTCCATGGCATCCTTAGAATGAGAAAGACGGCGAAGCAACAAGTGCTTGGCGGGCCCACGCTTACCCTTCATCGCGGACGATTCACCGACATACATGTGCAAGTCGCGGTTGACAGTCGGGAGACGAGTCAAGTCGTAGTTCTCCAGGCGGGCAAGTTCAAGCAAGTGAGCCACGGTCGGGCGTTCACCACGGTAGAGCTTATCTTCCGCGAAGTCCTTGGAAGAGTGGAACGTGTAGTACGACGGCAACTCCAGGTTGGCGTACGCGAGAACGTTCACAAACTTGACGCCGAGAGCGTCAAGGCGGGGCTTGTGCGTAGCGATGAAGGCTTCCATGTCGGCGGGCAAAGACGCATCCGCAGCTTGCTGGCACATGGCGATGTGAAGAACGTGCATCTTCTCACGAGAAACACCAGTATCGGTGATGGACTTTTCAAGACGATCCAAGATGGCGGTGAATCGCGCCTTGGCTTCAGCCAAGTTTTCGACGCGAGCCAAAAGACCGCATCGGAGCGGGCTCTCATCTGGGTACGTGTTGAACTTGAAGTTCCAGCCAATGGAGGTCATGCCATCGTCACGAGAAACGTTGGAGCTGATGACGTTGTGAGCACGATAGACACGCTTAGCGTAGACTTCGAACGCAGCATCTTGGACGGCTTCATCCTTGTCCGAGAAGAGCGCCGGGAGAAGATCGACGGCGAGCGTCGGCGACTCAACCAAGGATTGGAGGTCACCGGCCTTCGCCTTGCCCCAAGCGCGGCTCAAACCCTCAGAACCCATAAGAATCTTACGGAGTTCGTCCAAGCGCTTATCGATGGACGGCAAACGGCGCTCAAGCAAAATGTTAGATGCTTCAAGCGCAATGTCGCCATATTCCGGACCGCGAAGCTTGGACAGTTGCTCGATGCTCTTGCGGAAAGAATCTGAGATTGGTGCGTGATCGTCCGCCCATGAAATCGGGCCACGAGCAATTACTCGCTGCGGCAAAGTCGGCGCTTGCTTTAATAGAGACAAGATAAGAGCTTGACGTTCCTTGGAGCGCGAGTGCGCGCGAACTTGCGCCAACACCGGCGTCAAGTTCTTGCTGTTGGAGCGAATCAATTGCGCCATCACAGCATCCATCTTCTTACCCGCAAAGACACTTTCGACAGCAAGGTAACGCTCAATGATTTGTTCGAGCTCAGACGTGGCACGCTCCCAGCGACCTGCGTCAGCGGGGAGAGCTTGAAGGGCGTTGAACAAGTCGGCGACGCACGTGTCGGCGTCAAGTTCATAACCATCCAAGAATCTGTGGACGCGATGAACCGCAGCGTCAAGAACTTCTTGCGGCGTCGCGCTGTTGTCCGTGTCAACTGGAAGGCGAAGTTGTCCCTCGAAGGCGCTAATCTTCTTCACCTTACTCGGGTCCTTCAGCGTGAGAGACGCAAGCAAGTCGCCTGCTTCAATCACGGCGCCAGCAGACTTGGCGTGCGAAACCTTACCACTTTCCGTCGCAATGAGAGGCATAACCATCTTCATCGCTTCGACTTCCGCAAACGGCTTACCAGCAACGACTTCGGCGCCATCGTCTTGAAGGAAGCGAATGAGCTTACCGGTCACGTCCGTGCGAAGTTCAGACGGATCAAAGATGTTCGGCAACAACCAAGTTTGGCCGTCGAGAATCATTCTCAAGCCAAGCGGTTCCTCCAAACCTTCGATTTCGTGCTGCTGACCACCGAAGAAGGCCACGAGCGCACCATCGGCACGTTCGCGAATCTTGGCTTCGATCGTTTGGTCACCCATCTTGACGACGAAAGAATCCGGGCCCGGTCGCGTCACTTCGAAAGAGTACTTGACGTCTTGGTACGTAATTTCCATCGGGAACTTGATCATCTTTTCAATACCCTGCACAGATACTTGCCCTTTTTGCCAAAATTCCGTAAGAGCCGTCTCTTCACTCTGGGCCATTTTGAACGCGCGGAACAACGTGGCGCCGAGAACAATCATGTGCGGGTCTTGCTTGTTGGCAATTTCCTTCTTCGCAATCAAGCCATCCAACCAAGAGGTATCGATGGTGTTAGCCTTGAACTCATCAGTTTCAAGCAATTGAACCAAGTATTCGACGGCTGTACGAATCTCACCACGAACAACCATACCCTTGAGCGCGAGAACGAGCGCCTTGCGCGCCTCGTTACGCGTCGGCCCAGAGGCAAAAATGTGACCAAACTGAGAATCAGCAAACTCGTGCACACCACCATTGGCACCAACAGAGAAATAACCCCACACGTTCGGCGTGGACTGGAAGTGCACGCGTTCGATGCCACCAGACGTCGGCTTGAAACCTTCATCAGGGTTCTCGGCGGTGATGCGCGCCGCGATGACGTGGTTCTCTGGCAAGTGGTAGTCTTCCTCCATGAAGTCGATGTCATCCTTGGTGTTCACGTCACGACCGTAGAACTGACGGATTTCCGGGATTCGCGAAAGAGGAATACCCATCGCAACTTGAAGCTGCGTCGCCGGAAGGTTAACACCGGTGATACCTTCCGTCACCGGGTGCTCGACTTGCAAACGAGGGTTGAGCTCGAGGAAGAAGTACTTGTCAGTCGCCGCGTTGTACAAGTACTCGACGGTACCAGCACCAATGTAACCAATGTTCTTCGTCAAGCGCTGCGCAGCCTTTTCCATTTCTCTGAAAATCTCCGGCTTGGCAACAATCGGCGGACCTTCTTCGAAAATCTTTTGGAAACGACGCTGCGTAGAGCAATCGCGCCCGTTGAGCGCGATGGCATTGCCGTACTCGTCGCCGACGATTTGCACTTCCAAGTGACGGGCTTGGGTGCAAAGCTGCATCATAAACATGGGAGAGCCTGGAACTTCAGCCTTGACCTGCTCAAAGTTGACACGAAGTTGCTCTTCATCCTTGCTCATACGAATCCCCTTACCGCCGCCACCTTCAGACGCCTTCAACATAACCGGGAAACCAATGCGGTTCGCCGCGGCGACGCACTCTTCCACGGTCGTCACCATAGCCTTGTTGAAGATTTCCTCCGGAATCGTACCTTCAGCGGTGAGCTCGGCGACGAGACCGTCACCAGACCACGGGATTGAGGGCACCTTGGCGGTTTGCGCCAAAATGTTCGCCGCAATCTTATCCCCCAACACGCTCATCACCGGCGCGGTGGGACCGATAAATTGAACACCAATAGCCTTCAAAGACGTCGGAAGCTTTGGATTTTCGGACGCGTGACCCCACCCAGGCCACACAGCGTCGACACCTTCGCGTTGCGCAATCTCAGTGATGAGGGGCACATTCGCGTAGTTGTTCTTGTTGGACCCACCCGGCACCTCGACGTAGTCGTCGGCGAAGCGAATAAACTCAGCGTTCGCCGCCAAATCTTCCGGCGTCGCCATGGCCAAGAACTGAATCGCATTCTCATCACCAAACGTATTGTACGCCCACCGACGCATAGAGAGAATACTCTTCGTCGCCGCCATACCGTTATTCGCGATGAGCACCTTGCGAATCACGCGCTTACCCCCGCGCTCCGCCACGTACTTGGCGAGCGCATCCGCGCTCGACGTCCCAGACGTACTCGGCGACGAATCCGCCACCGCATGCACTTGCTGAGCATCCCCTCTGTGTGCTTTCGCCACGGCCAAACGACGGATAGAATCCGCACGGCGCACAGACGCGCGCGCGGATACCGCGCCTCGTCGCGCGTCGCCCAAAACTGCGCATTCGAACACGACGCGCGCGCGCATTGAAAAGTCAGTCTCTCAAACCCCATCACGAGCGCGTCTCCGCGCATGTACACACACGCGACGTGTCGCATATCACGCGTCACGACGCGTCACGACCGCGTCATCACGCGCCATGGCGATCTCAACCGCGTCCCGTCCGGACTCACGACTCGTGAAAACCTCCCTCGTTAGGTTACCCCCCGAATCAAAAGTAACGACTTCGTCGTTATCCGAGTCTCCGTTTAAACCCACGCACGACGCGCGGTCGCCGGGTATCGCCGGCCGTCGTCGGCCGTCGCGTCGCGTTCGACACGCGCGAGTTCGCGTATTAAATCATTCGCATACGTACATGTATTTTTCGTCGCCGCGCGCGACGGCACCGCCATCGCGCTCGGCGTCGTCGTCAGCGCCATCGTCGTCGGCGATCCTACGGTCGCGAAGATTGCGCGGGTTCGGGTTAGTGTCAGCCATCGTCGTGCCATTATCGGTGCGGCGGTGCGTCGCGCGGCGTTCGACGCGCGCGTCACGACGCGCGAAAACGACGGAGAGATATGGTGTGATATATCCCGCGCGTGCGTATACGCCACCGCCGTCGTCGCCGTCGTCCACGCGCGTCGAACGCGCGTGGTTGATTTTCCGACGCGGCCTGGGGCCACGCCACGTGCGTGTGCGTCGTCCTCGCCGCGCGAACCGCCGTCGCCGCCGCCGCCGCCGACGACGACGACGCGCGACGGCGCCGGCGACGACGACGACGCGCGAGACACAATCGCATTCGACACGCATTCGACACGGCGTACCTCAACAATCAACGACACGACGCGCGTGGAGCGATGTCGCGACGACCCGCGCGCGAAGGTCCGCGGTCCTCGTCACGCGGGGCGTGGCTCGATCGTACCAACGACACAACGTTTTTTTATCATCCATGTCACACCGTATTGAGCATCCATTACATGCACTCGGCGCGC
>Ga0255756_1002963_pt1 | contig 17537 bp, 16 predicted proteins | sample 011ome_20_FD_179956 | JGI IMG/M metagenome (GOLD analysis project Ga0255756, IMG submission 179956) | Coastal salt marsh microbial communities from the Groves Creek Marsh, Skidaway Island, Georgia - 011509CT metaG (version 2) | ecosystem: Environmental > Aquatic > Marine > Intertidal zone > Salt...
CCCGAAATGATCGCTGGCGGCATCTGTTCCTTTCCCAGCATAGAGGCCGCGTGCAATGCGGTGATTACCACCATTCAATATGGCATTCCGGTGGCGCGGATTGAACTGCTTGACGCGGTACAGGTGCGTGCCTGCAATCTTTATTCAGGGCTGGATTTGCCGGAAGAGACGCTGTTGCTGCTGGAATTTCATGGCACTGAAAATAGCGTGCGCGAACAGTCGGAAATATTTGGCGAGATCGCGGCTGAACACACGCCGCACCCTTTCAAATGGACCACCGATCCGGATGAGCGGACACAATTATGGAAAGCCAGGCATGATGCGTTTTGGGCGGCGTTGGCGCTGCTGCCCGGCGGGGTTGGCATCTCGACTGATGTCTGTGTGCCGATTTCACGTCTGGCCGAATGTGTTGAAGACACCCGCCGTGATATCGAAGAAAGTGGCATTATTTCGCCGATTGTGGGTCATGTTGGCGATGGCAATTTCCATACGCTGCCAATTGCCATGCCGGATGATGATGCAACATGGGCGCGGATCAAGGCCTTTTCAGAAAGGCTCTCGGAACGCGCCATTGCGATGGGCGGCACCTGTACGGGCGAGCATGGTATTGGTCAGGGCAAGATAGATTATTTGAGACAGGAAATGGGGCCAGCCGTCGATGTGATGATGGCTGTTAAACAGGCGCTTGACCCGCATGATATTTTAAACCCGGGCAAATTATTCATCAAATGAGGCGGCGCAGCTGTTAACCAGCAGGCTCTGGCAGGGACAGTTTATCCGCAACCCCATGCGCCGCAAGCGATGTTTCGATAAACCCGTCTTTGATGGTGGCGGCGATCAGATCATTTAAAAATTGCAGAACAGCTGGATCTGTTTTTTTAATACCGACGGCCTGTTTGATGGCGGTAAAGCGGGGCGCGATCATACGGTGCTGACCTGCTGCCAGCTCCATTTGCAATCGGGGTTTCAGGCTGGCCAGAACATCTGCCTCGCCGCGCAAAAACAGATCATGCGACTGTTCAATCGAATCGGCGGCAAGCAAGCTTGCATGGCGCAGATTGTCCCGCAGCCACAGATCATAAGCACTGCGATAAAAGGCGGCGATTTTGACATTTGGCTGGTCAATATCTTCATTGCTGGTGAATGGTGAATCGGCGCGCACCAGAAAATGTGCATCAATCAATACATAAGGCTGGCTGAAATCGATAAGTCGCGCCCGTTCAGGCTCATGCGCGATATTGCAAATATCCCACACATCATCTGTCGCCGCATCGGCAAGCTGGCCGGGCGTTTCAAACGCCACAAACTGACAAGGCACGTCAAGAATCGCGGCAATATGGCGTGCCAGATCAGGCGATACACCAGCCGGTGTTCCATCTGTATTCTGGCCCGATACCAGCAGGAAATTACTGAGATTTATGCCAGCACGCAACGTCCCGGTTGGGGCAAGCGCATCGCGGAGGCGCTGGTTAATCAAGGCCAAGCACCTTTTTCTTGGCTTGCGCCCAGCTCAATAATGTCATGTCAAAGGTAAGCGCCATTAACGCCACACAAAACCCAAGAACAAAATTTTTGCCAAGATCGGTGCCGGCAAGGGTGCGTTGCAATTCCTGTCCAAGGTCTTGTGTGCCAATAAATGCCGGAATAATAATGAATACAGAAAGAGCAAACATCGGGTAATACGAATTTGGTCTTCCTGGGTCTTTCAATGTGCTCTCACGTCATAGTCCGGTTTAAAGTTTTTTTGTCCCTGGGAAGTGTCTTTATGCGTAGGAGATTTTAAGGATGACAATCTTACCTCGCTGGGTCAGATCTTCAATTGTTATTTTGTGGCCTATGAGCAAACTTTTTCATAAATCTCCTGATCTTGCCAGCTTGCGATGGCTGTCATGTCGGTTTTTGGCACAATCAGGTCTAATCAGACCTTTTCTTGCTTCACGTTTGTCGTCACAGTTGTGTGGTAAGGAGTCGGATATATGCGGTTTTCAGGATTTAAAGTCATCAGCGAAGCGCTCCGCGGCCATAAAGGGTGGGAAGCCACTTGGCGTGACGCCACGCCAAAGTCGCATTATGACTATATTATCATCGGCGGTGGCGGTCATGGGCTAGCGACAGCTTATTATCTGGCGCGGCGTTATGGCAAAGCGAATATCGCGGTTGTTGAAAAGGGCTGGCTTGGCGGCGGCAATGTCGGACGCAACACCACCATCATCCGGTCAAACTATATGCTGGACGGTAATGAGCCCTTTTATGAATTGTCATTACAATTATGGGAAGGTCTGGAACAGGATCTGAATTATAATGCCATGGTCAGCCAGCGCGGTATTTTGAACCTGTTTCATACCGACGCCCAGCGTGATGCCTTTATCCGCCGCGGCAATGCCATGCTATTGAACGGGGCTGATGCCGATCTTCTGACAACAGAGCAAATCAAGAACCGCTATCCGTTTTTGAACACCGACGATGCCCGCTTTCCGATCAAGGGTGGCCTTGCCCAGCATCGCGGCGGCACGGTGCGACATGACGCGGTGGCGTGGGGATATGCGCGGGCGGCGAGTCGTCTTGGTGTTGATATTATCCAGAATTGTGAAGTTACCGGTATTGATATCAAGAATAATAAATGCGTCGGTGTAACAACCACCCGTGGCCCGATTAAGGGCGGCAAAATTGCCTGTTGTGTTGCCGGGTCGTCAAGCCGGGTGATGGCGATGGCAGGGATGCGCCTGCCGATTGAGAGCCATGCGTTGCAGGCATTTGTTTCAGAGGGATTAAAGCCGTTGATTCCCGGCGTCATCACTTTTGGTGTGGGGCATTTTTACTGCAGCCAGTCGGATAAAGGTGGTCTGGTATTTGGCGGCGATATCGACGGGTATAATTCCTATGCACAGCGCGGCAATCTGCCAGTTGTTGAAGATGTCTGTGAAGGCGGCATGGCGATATTGCCGAACCTGGGGCGGTTACGCTTGCTGCGGATGTGGGGTGGCATTATGGATATGTCGATGGACGGCTCGCCGATCATTGATAAAACGGCCATTGAAAATCTGTATTTCAATGGCGGCTGGTGTTATGGCGGCTTTAAGGCAACGCCGGCATCGGGCCTGTGTTATGCGCATCTTCTGGCCACCGACACCCCGCATGAAACAGCCACGGCCTATCGATTTGACCGCTTTGAAAAAGGCCTGATGATCGATGAAAAAGGTCAGGGCAACCAGCCAAATCTGCATTAAAGCCAAACCTGCATTTAAAAAGGCCGATGAGATGATTATCAACCACCCCCTATTAGGGCCAAGAGATGCCGCTGAATTTACCTATCTTGGTGATGCCAGCCTGATCAACCGGCCGGATGGCATGGCTGAAAATGCACTGCCGGCGTTTATTGATTATGGCTATCTGCGCGATAATGTCGCCGGAAACCACCGTGAATTATGGTTCCATGAACAGGGTGACAGATCATGGCTTGTCGTCACCCGACATACAGTGACACACGAGATTGTTAAGGTTGAGCTTGCGGCTGATGTGGCGCGCAAAGAAGGGCGGTCAAAATGACCCAGACACGCAGATTATCAGGCGGCTTGATTAACCGGCAGCGGCCGCTGAATTTTGAATTTGATGGGAAGAAATTTTCCGGCTTTCAGGGCGATACGCTGGCCTCTGCGCTGTTGGCAAATGGTGTCCAGCTTATGGGGCGGTCATTCAAATATCACCGCCCACGCGGGCCGTTTACCTCTGGCTCGGAAGAACCAAACGCCATTGTCGAATTGCGTGAAGGTGCGCGCAAAGAGCCAAACACCCGTGCCACCACGATTGAGCTTTATGATGATCTGATTGCGAAATCGCAAAACAGATGGCCATCACTGGGGTTTGATATGATGGCGGTGAATGATCTGTTTTCAAATTTCCTGACAGCCGGATTTTATTACAAGACATTTATGTGGCCAGCGGCGTTTTGGGAAAAACTATATGAACCCATTATCCGCCGGGCTGCCGGATTGGGATCTGCAAGCCTTGAGTCTGACCCGGATTGTTATGACAAAGGGTTTTTGCATTGTGACCTGCTGATTATCGGTGCCGGGGCGGCGGGTCTGGCGGCAGCTTTGGTGGCAGGCCGGGCGGGTCTGGATGTCATTCTGGCGGATGAGGATTTTGTGATCGGCGGTCGGCTTAATCAGGAAAGTTTCAGCATTGATGATCAGGCCGGGTCTGCGTTTGCCGCATCAACATATGAAGAACTGGCCAGCCTGCCGAATGTAAAAATCATGACAAGAACCACCGTCATCGGGGCGTTTGACCATGGCATTTACGGGTTGGTCGAACGTGTTGCCGACCATTTAAAGGCTCCAGCTGACGGCCAGCCCCGCCAGCGTTTGTGGCGGGTATATAGCCAATCTGCCTTGTTATGTGCGGGGGCGACGGAACGTCCGATCGCCTTTGAAAATAACGACCGGCCGGGGATTATGCTGGCCGGGGCGATGCGGGCCTATGCCAATCGCTGGGCAACCGCTGTCGGTGACCGCATTGCCATTTTTGCCAATAATGATGATGCGCACCGTACGGCGCATGATCTGCATCGACTTGGTGTTGAGATTGCAGCGGTTATTGATAGCCGTCCAGAGGCACCAACAAGCGATCATTTTGAGGTCCTGCCGGCATCCGAAGTGGTGAATACGCATGGGCGGCTTGGCATTAATTCGATTGATGTGAAGACTCCGCAAGGGCTGCGCCAGATGCAGGTGAGCGGGCTTGGGGTGTCCGGTGGCTGGAACCCGAATATTCATCTGACCTGCCATCAACGTGGGCGTCCACAATGGGACCCGGCGCTATCCGCATTTGTGCCGTCGGCTGATTTGCCAAAATCACTGCTGGTCGCGGGTGCTGCCAATGGCAAAATGACCACCGCGGCCGCCATGCAGGATGCGGTTACAATGGCGATGAAGATTGCCAAAGATTTGGGTCACAAGCCGAAATCACTGAAGCTGCCACAGACATCAGATGAGTCGGTATCGGTAACACCATTCTGGTATGTGACAGGCACCCAGCGTGGCTGGGTTGACCAGCAAAATGATGTGACGGTCAAAGATATCAAGCTGGCGCATCAGGAAAATTTCCGCTCGGTCGAACATCTGAAACGCTATACCACTCTGGGCATGGCAACTGATCAGGGCAAAACATCAAATGTTCTGGGTCTGGCCATTATGGCGCAGACAGCTGGCCAGTCGATTCCCGAAACTGGCACGACAATTTACCGTCCGCCCTATAGCCCGACAGCGATCGGGGTGTTTGCCGGGCGTTCGCGCGATAAGGATTTCCGGCCGGTACGCAAGACCCCAAGCCATAAATGGGCAGAAGAACAAGGTGCGGTATTTGTCGAGGTCGGCATGTGGTACCGGGCGCAATGGTTTCCGCAGGCTGGCGAAACGCACTGGCGACAGTCGGTTGATCGTGAAGTGAAAACAACCCGCGAATCAGTTGGTATCTGTGATGTCACCACACTTGGCAAAATTGATGTGCAAGGTGCCGATGCCGCGGCGTTTTTGAATAAAATTTACTGCAACGGTTTTGCCAAGCTGGATGTTGGGAAAACCCGCTATGGTCTGATGTTGCGTGAAGATGGTATCGCCATGGATGACGGCACCGCGGCGCGCCTTGCCGAAGACCATTTTGTTGTCACCACAACAACGGCAAATGCGGTCAGCGTCTATCGTCATATGGAATTTGTCCGCCAGGTGTTATCGCCTGACATGGATGTGCAACTGATTTCAACAACAGAATCGTGGGCGCAATATGCGGTAGCCGGGCCAACTGCGCGTAACCTGCTGCGTAAAATTGTCGATGCTGAGTTTGATATATCGAATGAGGCGTTTCCATTTATGGCCTGTGGCGCCATCACGGTTTGCGGTGGGCTGCGTGCGCGTTTGTTCCGTATCTCGTTTTCCGGTGAACTGGCTTATGAAATTGCCGTGCCGACCCGTTATGGTGACGCCATGATCAGGGCACTGGTTGAGGCTGGCGAGGAATTTGGCGGATGCGCTTATGGCAGCGAGGCGCTTGGCGTGATGCGTATTGAAAAAGGCCATGCGGCCGGCAATGAGTTAAATGGCACCACCACAGCATTGAATCTGGGGATGGGCCGGATGGTATCAACCCGCAAAGATTCAATTGGTGCGGTGCTGTCGCGCCGTGAAGGCTTGTCGCAGGATGACGCGCTAAAGCTTGTTGGGTTTAAACCGTGCCGGGCCAGCGACCAGGTGCCTGCCGGGTCACATCTGATGACCAAGGGCAGCCCGATTGACGCCAAACATGATCAGGGCTATGTGACATCGGCATGCTATTCGCCGACACTTGGCCACCATATTGCCATAGGATTTTTGAAATCGGGTGATCAGCGCCTCGGGGAAACTGTCCGGCTTGTGAGCCCGCTGACCAATATCGAACATGATGTCGAAGTGGTTTCAGCCCATTTTGTCGATCCGGAAGGAGATAAACTCCGTGTCTAAATTACTTGCCGTATCACCTCTTGGATTTACCACGCCGCACACAGAGACGGTTGGTGCCTATAGCATCAGCGAGGTCACTGACCGGGCGATGGCATCTGTCACCGCCCGCAAAGATTGTGGCGCGGCGGTAAAGACCATTTTAAAGAAAATTCTGCAACAGCCAGCACCAGAGGTTGGTGGTTATTGTACTGGCGAGATTGAAGCCTTCTGGACGGGGCAGTCGCAATGGATGCTGGCCGCAGATTTTGATACGCATGAAGATATCGTTGACAGTTTTGCCGGCACATTCAAAGGCAAGGCGTCGCTCACCGAACAAACTGATGGCTGGTGCCGCTTTGCCATTACCGGGCCAGATCTTGACCGGCTCTGTTCGCTGTTATGCAACATAGATATGCGCCAATTGACAGCTGGCAAGGCCAGCCGTACATCGATTGAGCATATTGGGTGTTTTGTGCTGCGTGCTGCTGATGACAACATCCACATCATTGGGCCGCGATCAAGTGCAGCCTCGTTGCATCATGCCATTTGTGCGGCTGCCAAATCGGCACCGTTTTAGCCTGCTGTCTCATCTGTCCATAAAGATGGCAGGGAAATATTGCCTTCGACACGGTAAAGGTTAATTTGCCGGCGATCATCTTCCGGGCTGGTTGTGAAGCTGGCCTGATAATGCCGGCGAAAAACGCGGAGTTGGCTATAGCCAAGCTCTTCGGCAATGATGGAAATTTTTTCATTGGTATAGAGAACAAGCTGGCGCGCCGCTTTCATGCGCAAGGTGCGGTAAAAGGCAAATGGGCTATGGCCTGTTGATGATTTAAACAATCGTTCAAGATGCCGACTGGTCAAGCCAACGGCGTCGGCAATATCCTCAATCGCCAGCGGGTCATTGATATGGGATTGCATCAATGCGATGGCATCGCTCACCGCTGCCGGCAATGATTCCTTGGTGAAGGATTCATCTGGTACCGGGGTGATTTGCCGAATACCGCTTTTGCGCATCATCGGATGCTGGAACCAGCAGGCGACTTCGGTCGAGACATGTGAGCCAAGCCGTTCTTCGATAAAATTCAACACCACTTCAAACCCACCGGCCGCACCAGACGCGGTGATGAATGATTGTGCGACCTCAATGATCTGATCGGATGCCAGATAATCTGGAAATTCTTTTTCAAAGGTGGCGCGATAACACCAGTGAACAGACAGCGGCACCGCTGAAACCAGCTTGGTTCTGGCCAGCGGGAACACGCCGCCACTTACCGCGCAAAATACACAGCCATGACGCGACAAATGACGCAACGCGCCAAGCGATTGTTCATTTTGAAAATGCGCCTTTGGAGGGGCTAAAAATACCAGATAGTCAGTCTCGGTGAGTGCAGAAACAGCTGCGGCAACGTCAAAGGTGATGGCCGCACTTGCGGTCACCGGTGCGCCATTTTCGGATATAAGTTGCCAGCTAAAGCTGTCGGTGCCGGACACCTCATTGGCAACACGCAGTGGCTCGATCATTGAGGTGAGGCACGCCATCGGAAACCCGTCAAAAATTAGGAAGCTGATATGGGTGGTTTTCACGTTTGAATGGCCTGTCGTTTGCGAATAGAAATTTACTCGGATGTAGTAAATAGGCTAATTTGTAACTGATGCAACTACACGTTTCAGGATAAGGCTATGTCAGCGTCTCAGCAATCAACAAAAATAGCGCTTGGGCAAGACCCACACGCGACCAGAGATGGCAGTGAAAAGGCGCTCGAAGTTGCTATCGGCCGCGAAGTCCATGCGTTTCGCAAACAGCAGAATATTACCGTGGCTGAACTCGCCGCGGCGACCAATTTATCAATTGGCATGTTGTCTAAAATTGAAAATGGCAATACCTCGCCATCGCTGTCGACATTGCAGGTTATTTCAAATGCGTTATCGGTGCCGCTGACCGCATTTTTCCGGCAATTTGAAGAACAGCGGGCGGCGGTTCATACAAAAGCCGGGGCCGGGGTGCAGATTGAACGCGAAGGCACACGCGCTGGCCACCAATATAATCTGCTTGGTCATATCGGCGGTAATTCCAGCGGTGTTATTGTCGAGCCCTATTTGATTTCGCTTGATAGCGAATCCGACACATTCAAGACGTTTCAGCATAGTGGCATTGAAACCATCTTTATGCTCGAGGGTGAGGTTGACTATCTGCACGGCAATAAGATTTATCCGTTAAAGCCGGGTGATACATTGTTTTTTGATGCGGATGCGCCACATGGGCCGGAAAAACTGGTCAAACTGCCGGCGAGGTTTCTATCAATTATCAGCTACAAGCAGAAGCCCTAAGTGTTGCAATAATCAAGCCTCGAATTTTATCGCTTTGGAAAGCAGTCCTTCTGCACATCCAGAGTCCCACAAAATACGTAAGATGGTTAAACACGACATCAATGCTTACTAGCACAATAATTTGCATGAAATGAAAAAAAGTTTCCTGCTAGTTGATAAATGCTATTTTTTGCAGTAATGCTGAATCATAAAGAGAAAAACAACCAGCTCGAACGGAGTTGCTAAATGTGTGGAATTGTAGGACTTTTCCTGAAAGATAAATCGCTTGAGGCTAATCTGGGCCAGATGCTGTCCGAAATGCTTGTCACCATGACCGATCGGGGGCCAGACAGCGCTGGCATCGCGGTATATGACGCACATCAGGCCGGGCAAGTGAAAATCACCGTGCAGGCGGATGACCCGCAGACGGATTTTGATGGGCTGGATAAAAAGCTGGGGGCGGCGATTGGCGCCAGCGTGCAAATGGATGTGCGGGACACGCATGCGGTATTGACCATGCCGCAAGCAAGCCTCGATTCAGCGATGACGGAACTGCGCCAGTTAGAGCCGGTGATTCGGATCATGGGCCGCGGTGAATCGATTGAGATTTACAAGGAAGTTGGCCTTCCGGAAACCGTGGTGCGCCGTTTTGATATTGCCAAGATGTCTGGCACGCATGGCATTGGCCATACCCGCATGGCCACCGAATCAGCCGTGACAACCATGGGCGCGCACCCGTTTAACACCGGTAGCGACCAATGTTTGGTGCATAATGGGTCACTGTCGAATCACAATTCACTGCGGCGGAAATTGCGCCGGGAAAACATCCGAATCGAGACCGAAAATGATACAGAGGTGGCAGCGGCCTATCTGACATGGAAGCTGCAAACCGGTTCTTCGCTTGGCGAGGCGTTGGAAAGCTCGCTGAACGATCTTGATGGATTTTTCACCTTTGTCGTTGGCACAAAGGATGGATTTGGCGTTGTCCGCGACCCTATCGCCTGCAAACCTGCGGTGATGGCAGAAACCGATTCATATGTGGCGTTTGGCAGCGAATATCGGGCATTGGTGAATCTGCCAGATATTGAAAAGGCCCGGGTGTGGGAACCAGAACCAGCAACTGTTTATTTTTGGAATCACTGACATGGAAAAGCTAGATTTACAAGCACTTGGACTGCGTGCATTAAATGAGCGGCTGCAAAGCCAGACAGACGAAACAAACCAGAAAGACTGGGAAATCATCAACCCACGTGGCAGCCATGCCATCGCTGTTGGTGTTGATGCGCAGATTAATGTCACGGTGCGTGGGTCGACTGGCTATTATTGCGGTGGCATGAACAAACAGGCGCATATTCATGTTGACGGGTCTGCTGGCCCGGGCGTGGCGGAAAATATGATGTCTGGTATTGTCACGATTGACGGCGATGCCAGCCAATATGCCGGGGCAACCGGGCATGGTGGCACCCTTGTTATCAAGGGGAATGCGGCGTCACGCTGTGGCATTTCGATGAAGGGTATCGACATTGTTGTGCATGGCAACATTGGTCACATGAGTGCCTTTATGGCGCAATCCGGCAATCTTGTTGTGTGCGGTGATGCGGGTGATGCGCTTGGCGATTCGATCTATGAAGCCCGGCTGTTTGTGCGCGGATCGGTCAAATCGCTTGGTGCCGATTGTATCGAAAAAGAAATGCGTCCGGAACATCTGGATATTTTGCGCGACCTGCTTGAAAAAGGTGGGTGCGATGCCAAGCCGGAAGAATTTAAACGATATGGGTCGGCGCGACAGCTCTATAACTTCAACATTGATAATGCGTACTAGTGGGGATAAAAATCATGAGTGATAAGAAACAAAATTCCATCCCACAGACTGTTCCTGTGCAGTCTGCGACATTCTCGCAATCGGTAAATTCTGAAATACGCCGCGCTGCCGCCACTGGCATCTATGATATCCGTGGTGGTGGTGCCAAGCGCAAGGTGCCACATTTTGATGATCTGCTGTTTCTGGGCGCGTCGATTTCACGTTACCCGCTCGAAGGCTATCGCGAAAAATGTGAAACCAAGGTGACATTGGGCACCAGATTTGCCAAAAACCCGATTGAAATTGATATCCCCATTACCATTGCGGGTATGAGCTTTGGCTCATTATCTGGCGGCGCAAAAGAGGCGCTTGGTCGCGGTGCCAGCATGGCCGGGACATCAACCACAACAGGTGATGGCGGTATGACGGTCGAGGAACGCGGTCATTCCAGCAAGCTTGTCTATCAATATCTGCCATCGCGCTATGGCATGAATCCGGATGATCTGCGCAAGGCTGACGCCATTGAAGTCGTCGTTGGCCAGGGGGCAAAGCCCGGTGGCGGCGGCATGTTGCTTGGACAGAAAATTTCTGATCGCGTGGCACAGATGCGTAACCTGCCAAAAGGCATTGACCAGCGGTCTGCCTGTCGTCATCCGGACTGGACCGGGCCTGATGATCTGGAAATTAAAATCCTTGAATTGCGTGAAATCACCGGATGGCGTGTGCCGATCTATATCAAAGTGGGTGGCGCGCGTCCTTATTTCGATACCACATTGGCGGTCAAGGCCGGTGCCGATGTTGTTGTGTTGGACGGTATGCAGGGCGGCACCGCGGCAACGCAGGATGTGTTTATCGAACATGTCGGACAGCCCATTCTGGCCTGTATCCGCGAGGCTGTGCGTGCCTTGCAAGACCTCGATATGCACCGTGAAGTGCAATTGATTGTGTCGGGCGGCGTGCGCAATGGTGCGGATGTGGCAAAATGTATGGCACTTGGCGCCGATGCTGTATCGATTGGTAGCGCGGCATTGATCGCACTCGGGGATAATGACCCACGCTGGGAAGCTGAATATCAAAAGCTTGGCACCACTGCCGGGGCTTATGATGACTGGCATGAGGGCAAAGATCCGGCAGGCATCACCACGCAAGATCCTGAATTGATGAAGCGGTTTGATCCGGTCGAAGGTGGGCGCCGCTTGAATAACTACCTGAAAGTTATGACGCTAGAGGCACAGACCATCGCGCGTGCATGCGGAAAAAGTCATGTACATAACCTTGAACCCGAGGATTTATGTGCGGTAACTTTGGAAGCAGCAGCGATGGCAAGAGTGCCGCTGGCTGGCACTGACTGGTGGCCGGGAAAGCCGGGCACATCTTACTAGACGGGCCAGACGGGCTAGACTGGCCAAACCGGCGGTTTAGAATAAAGCAAATGGGAACACACACAGCACGCTGCAGACAGGGGGAGTCACAATGACAGTTGATCTCGCATCTTATGCCAAAGAGCATGGTATTAAATATTTTATGATCTCGTTCACCGACCTGTTCGGGGGACAACGCGCCAAATTGGTGCCGGCACAAGCCATCGCCGATATGCAGGAAGATGGCGCCGGTTTTGCCGGGTTTGCGGCATGGCTGGATTTAACCCCAGCCCATCCGGACATGCTTGCGGTGCCAGATCCGGCATCGGTCATCCAGTTGCCGTGGCAACCAGATGTTGCATGGGTGGCAGCAAATTGTGTGATGGAAGGCAAAGGCGTTGATCAGGCACCGCGCAATGTGTTGCAGCGTCTGATTGACGAGGCCGCCGCCGAAGGTATGCATGTCAAAACCGGTGTCGAGGCTGAATATTTTCTGCTCACCCCGGACGGCAACCAGATTTCTGATCCCTTTGATACGGCCGAAAAGCCATGCTATGACCAGCAAGCGGTGATGCGCCGTTATGATGTGGTCAGGGAAATCTGTGATTACATGCTCGATCTTGGCTGGGGCCCGTATCAAAACGACCATGAAGATGCCAACGGCCAGTTTGAAATGAACTGGGAATTTGACGATGCTATGGCCACGGCGGACAAACATAGCTTCTTTAAATTCATGACAAAATCGGTTGCTGAAAAGCATGGCTATCGGGCAACCTTTATGCCAAAGCCGATTGCCGGGTTAACCGGTAATGGCTGTCACGTCCATATTTCGGTATGGGACAAACCGGGCGCCGCCGCCAAAACAAATGTGTTTGCGACCACGCCATCATCAGAAAATCAGGCAGCAGAACTTGGCTTGTCGGAAAATGGACGCCACTTTCTTGGCGGCATCATGAAACATGCCAGCGCATTGGCGGCGATAACCAACCCGACCGTCAATAGCTATAAGCGGATCAACGCACCGCGTACCACTTCCGGGGCCACCTGGGCGCCAAATACAGTGACATGGACAGGCAATAACAGAACCCATATGGTGCGGGTGCCCGGCCCGGGACGGTTTGAATTGCGTCTGCCGGACGGCGCGGCGAACCCATATTTGTTGCAGGCAGTGATTATTGCCGCTGGTCTTGATGGCATCCGTAGCAAGGCAGAACCAGGCAAGCGGCATGATATCGACATGTATGCGCAGGGCCATACGGTCAGAGGCGCACCGAAACTGCCGTTAAACCTGCTCGATGCATTGCGTGAATATGACAAGGACAAATCACTCAAAGCGGCGATGGGCGATGAATTTTCAGCTGCCTATCTGAAATTGAAGCAACAGGAATGGAATTCATTTGTGTCTCATTTCACGCAATGGGAAAAAGACAACACATTAGATATTTAATCTGGTGGCTGAAGAGAACTGATATAAAAGGGCCATAGTGATGAAATTGAAACCCAGCCTGACGCTGGATGTTGCCAGTGCCATTATGGATAGCGCGCTGGCATATGGCCGGGCTGAAAACCTGCTGCCTTTGACAGTCGTCATGCTTGATGCTGGCGGTAAAATGATTGCCAGTAAAAGCGAGGACGGATCAGGCATCATGCGGTTTGATATTGCCCGCGGCAAGGCGTCGGGCGCGCTTGGCATGGGCATATCCAGCCGTTTGATTCGTGACCGCCTGTCTGCCCGTCCAACCTTTGTCACGTCACTGGCGGCGGTTGCTGATGGCCGGTTTGTGCCCGTGCCGGGGGGCGTTTTGATTGAAGATGCCGAGGGCTTCACCATTGGCGCGATTGGTATCAGCGGAGACACCTCAGAAAAAGATGAATATTGCGCCATTCGTGCGGTACAGGATGCTGGTTTGCGGGCTGAACCAGCGGAAATAGACCCGCAGTGGCAATCGTCCAGCTTGTCTGATCACGATCAATAACAGGGGTGATGATGCGGGCAGGCAGGCGCGTGACCGCTAAATTGATTTTACCGGGTTGGCCAATCGTCCGATTTTTTCAATCTCAACCTCAACAACATCACCATCCTGCATCCATAGGGGCGGTTTACGGCCATGCCCGACACCAGATGGCGTCCCCATAACCACAATATCGCCAGCATCGAGCGTCATCGCTTCGGTAATATAGACAAGCGTCTCGACGACCTTGAATATCATCATATCGGTGGTGCTTGACTGCACCGTCTGTCCGTTCAGTCGGCATTCAATTTTCAGCCCGTCTGCCGCTGGCGGCAATTCATCGGGGGTAACCAAAACCGGGCCAAAAGGGCCAGTCTGGTCAAAATTTTTGCCCATTGTCCATTGAATTGTATGGCGCTGATATTCACGCACCGAGCCATCGTTGAAACAGCTATAGCCGGCAATCACATCAAGCGCATTATCAGCCGTGAGATGTTTACATGTCTGCCCAATAATGACGGCCAGTTCGGCTTCATAATCCATGCTGTTTGACATGCGCGGCGCAAGGATTGGTTTGTTTGCCGGCACCAGTGATGTCGGGCTGCGCATAAAAATCGCCGGAAATGGCTGTTTTTCGAACGGGCCTTCGGCAATGTGATCCATATAGTTCAGCCCAAGGCAGAGAATTTTGCCGGGCGTGGCAACGGGCAGTTGCAAGTCCAACTCGTCGAGCTGATGATGAACGGCACCATCTGCGCGCGCCAGAATGGCCGCAATATCGGCTAGTTTTCCGGCCTTGACCACCGCCCCAAGATCAGTTGGCGCGGCGGCATCAATGCGCGAGAGATTGACAACACCCGCATCACTCAAGGCGCCAATGCGGGGCTGATGCCCCTCGTTAAAAGCCAGTAAACGCATGATGTCTCCAATTTAGTTTTGCGCCGCTAAACCACCGTAACGACGAATGGGTCAAGCCCATCAACGCGGCATTCCATAACATCGCCTTTGTGAATGGGGCCAACCCCGGCCGGTGTGCCTGACATGATCAGATCACCTGCGGCAATATCGTAAAAGCGTGACAGATAGGCAATTTGTTCAGGCACTTTCCAGATCATCTGGTTCAGATCACCATTTTGACGGATCTCGCCATTCACCGAAAGAGAAATGCCGCCAGCATCAAGATGGCCAGTTTCAGCGGCGGGCACCAATGGGCCGATGGGCGCTGAGCGTTCAAAAGCTTTGCCGATTTCCCATGGGCGTCCCATTTTTTTCATTTCACCCTGCAGGTCGCGGCGGGTCATATCCAGGCCAATACCATAGCCAAACACATGCTGCATCGCGTCTGCTTCGCTGATATTGGCACCGCCACTTTTCAACGCCACAATCATTTCAACTTCGAAATGCACATCATTTGTCTGCGGCGGATAGGGAAACCTGCCGCTGCTATCAATATTGTCGCCATTTTTCTGAAAAAAGAACGGCGGTTCTTTGTCGGGATCATGCCCCATCTCAATGGCATGGTCGGCATAATTGCGTCCGATACAATAAATCCGGCGTACCGGGAAACGGGCATCTGTGCCGCGAACAGGCAGGCTCGGCTGTGACGGTTGAGGAATTACATAATCAGACATTTTTCACTTCCTTTGACATAAAACAACCTCATATCGAAACGGCTGGAAAGCCCGCCGTGCTGCATACACCGTGCTGCTTAATAGGCATCCCAGTGTAAATATTTTGCGCTTTTCGTCTTGTATCGCAATTGTTCTTTGTGTCGATGCGATGACATCACGCACCTGAACAACCTACGATTTATTAAATATTAATCAGTGTCAATCTTAGACGATGATTGATGTTTTGGACGTGCAGTCTGGTTGTTTGGCTTGATGCGACGTGCAATCAAAACTGACTGGACGCGGCGGTGTCTTTGGGTCATCGTTGATGTGGGCGTCATGATGTTTCGCGGCGCTCCGGAAATGACCGGCCCCAAGAAGGATACAGCATGACGGCCATCTTTCAGTTCAATGGCATTTATACGCCAATTGTTACGCCCTATCGCGACGATGGCACGGTGCATTGGGATGCGCTGGCAGATGTTGTGGATTTTTTGCTGGCGGCTGGGGTGCATGGGGTGATTTCCGGCGGCTCAACCGGCGAAAACTACACCCAAACAGTTGCCGAGCGCGTGGCGCTGGCGCAATTTGTGCAGGCGCGCATTAACCGGCGTTGCCCGTTTGTGGTGGGAACCGGCGCCATGCTGACTGATGAATCGCTGGCATTGGCGACGGCGGCGCGTGAGATGAAAGCCGATGCGATTTTGCTGGCCAGCCCGCCCTATGCGGTGCCGACAGACCGGGAAAATGCACTGAATGCACTGGCCATCGACAAGGCTGCTAATTTACCAATTATGCTGTATAATTATCCGCACCGTACCGGCACCTTTATGGGGCCGGAATTTCTTGACCGGGTTGGTCGGTCACGCAATTTTTGCGGCATCAAGGAAAGCTCTGGCGACATTAACCAGCTGCATCTGTTGGCGCGGGACTATCCGCATATTCAGCTTGGTTGCGGCATGGATGATCAGGCACTGGAATTTTTTGCCTGGGGTGCGCCGTTCTGGGTGTGTGGCGGATCCAATTTTTTGCCGGATGAACATATCGCGCTTTATGATGCCTGTGTTGGCCGCGGTGATTTTGCCACCGGACGCCGTATCATGTCGGCCATGTTGCCGCTGATGCGGGTGCTTGAACAGGGCGGTAAATTTATCCAGACAATCAAATATGGTGTTACGCTGAACGGTATTGAAGCTGGCGCGATGCGACGCCCGCTGACGGCGCTGAACAAGGATGAAAAACGTAGCCTTGAACAGGTTGTGCGGGTTCTCAAAACAACAATCGCGGCAATCACAGCGGAGGCATAGGCGATGGATCTGTTGACCAAAGATGAATATCAGGCAATCGCAGCCAGTCTCGAATTCCCCACCGAAGCCTTTATTGATGGCGGGTTCCGCCCGGCAAAATCAGGCCAAAGCTTTGCCTCGATCAATCCGGCAACGAGCGAACAGCTGGCGATGATTGCATCTTGCGGCGCTGGTGATGTCGGTCTGGCGGTGGAAAAGGCGCGTGAAGCCTTTGACGATGGCCGCTGGTCACGCCTGCACCCGACCGCCCGCAAAGATGTGCTGATTCGATTCAGCAAGCTGTTGTTGCGCCACCGCCATGAACTTGCGGTTCTGGAAAGCCTTGATAGCGGCAAAACCATTTATGATTGTGCCACTGTTGATATTCCGGAAACCATCCATTGTCTGAAATGGCATGCCGAGGCGATTGATAAAATTTATGATCAGGTCAGCCCGGCGTCCGATGATCATATGGCACTGCTTGTGCGTGAGCCGATTGGTGTTGTGGGACTTGTTTTGCCGTGGAATTTCCCGCTTTTGATGTTGGCCTGGAAGATTGGCCCGGCGCTGGCGGCTGGCTGTTCGGTTATTGTCAAACCGGCGATGGAAACCACGCTGACGGCGCTGCGCGTTGCCGAACTGGCCAGCGCCGCCGGGCTGCCACGTGGGGTGATGAATGTGCTGCCTGGTGACGGGCCGACGATTGGCGAGCCGATTGGCCGGCATATGGATGTTGACCTTGTG
>Ga0255756_1002983_pt1 | contig 17488 bp, 14 predicted proteins | sample 011ome_20_FD_179956 | JGI IMG/M metagenome (GOLD analysis project Ga0255756, IMG submission 179956) | Coastal salt marsh microbial communities from the Groves Creek Marsh, Skidaway Island, Georgia - 011509CT metaG (version 2) | ecosystem: Environmental > Aquatic > Marine > Intertidal zone > Salt...
GCATCGTGTGCTCGAGGCGCGCCGGGTACGCGTCCTCGAGCGCGTCCGCGAGGGGCTCCATGCCGACGAGGGGGATCGCGCACACGAAGACCTCCGACGAGGAGGAGGAGGAGGAGGAGGAGGAGGAGGGGGACTCGGCGACGCGTTCTCCGCCGCTCGTCGCCGTGGGCACCCTAATGGTACATCGCGATGATGCGCTCGCGCTTCTCCGCGAGCGTCGCGCCCCCCGCGGTGACGACGGCGCCGCCGCCGGCGCGGCCGCGGCCGTGGCGAGCATCGTCGCGCGAGCGCGCGCGCGCTCGGCGGCGTCGCGGCGTCCGCGGGCGCGCGCGCGAAACAGTGCGAGCGACCGGGTGTTTGTTTTCGTCGGCGCCGAGAGCACTCCTACTGATGCTCCGATCGCGTCGAGTTTCGAGACGCGATCGTTCGCGGCCGCTCGCGCACACGCCGACGCGCACGCCGCCGTCGCGCATCGCGCCCCCCGCCGGCTTCCCCCAGATGCCGACCCCGGCGGAAGAAGCCGCCGACGCCGCGTCCGCCGCCGCGGCGTTCCTCGCCGCGCTCGCCGACGTCGGCGTCCCGACGCACCTCGTCGCCAAAGTCCGCGCCGCTGCCGACGGCGCCCGCGGCGCGGTCTTCTTCGAGGCCCCGCTCGCGGCGGTCAAGTCACTCGTGAACGTCTTGGGGATGAGCGGAGAGCGCCCCGCGGAGCAGAGGTACAGGCCGTTCGTCGCCAAGTCGCGCCTGCTGACGCGCGCGGACGTCGTGAACGCGGTCGGCGTGGGGCTCCCGGACGAGCACTACGGCGTCGTCCATCGCTTGTGCGACGGCGCGAACGGCGGCGGCGGCGGCGACGACGACGACGGCGCGGACGGCGCGGACGACGCGGACGCGACGTACGCGGTGATCGTATCCGTCGCGCTGTCGTGCGGCACGAACGTCGTCCGCGGCGCGTCGTACGCCGCGACGCGCGACGAGGACGCCGCCGCCGGCTTCGCATCCGTCGTCGCAACCGTCGATCCGATCGTAATCGACCCCGCGGCGCCGTCCACGTGGGCGATGACGCCCAAGTCCACGCCGGAGAGCCCCACGAAGGACGAGCCGTGGATGTGGTGCCTCGCGCGAGGGCAAAAGCGCGCGGACGCGCTCCCGCCGTTCGCGTATAAAGAGCTCAAGCCGCACCCGATCATGACGCCGAGAAACGCGTTGCATCTCCGAGACGTCCCCGCGGGGGTGAAGAAGGCGCGTTCGCGTTCACACTGGTCCCCGTACGACCCCGTTGGCGTGGTGAACGCCGTTCCTTAAGGAATTTCGCCGTCGTCTATCTCCGCCCACCCCTCGCTCACAATCCCCGCCCTCGACGCCTTTCGACTCCGCTTCTGACGCCTTTCGACTCCGCCCCGGCGTCGCCTCGCGCGGAACGACCCGCAGCCCGACTACGCCGAGACCGCGGAGCCCATCTCCGAGCAAGAGTCAAAGCTCCAGCAGATTTGCGTGCAGTACTCCCCGGAGCAGATCAACGTCCTGCGCGAGACGTGCGTCGTCGCGCGCGGGGCGTTGGACGCGGTCGTGCGCGCGGCGCGCGTCGGCGTGACGACGGAGGAGCTCGATAAGATTTGTCACGCGTACATCACCGCGCACGGAGGCTACCCGTCGCCGTTGAACTACTACAACTTCCCCAAGTCGTGCTGCACGAGCGTGAACGAGGTCATCTGCCACGGGATACCGGACGCGCGGCCGCTGCAGGACGGCGACGTGTTGAACGTCGACGTCACGGCGTACCTTCGCGGCTACCACGGCGACTTGAACGAGACGGTGTGCGTAGGGAACTGCGACGAAAAGTCGAAGAAGCTCCTGATGACGGCGTACAAGTGCCTCTTCAGGGCGATCGAGGGCGTGAAGCCCGGGGCGCGGTATCGCGACATCGGCGAGGAGGTCACTCGAGTCGCGCACAGGAGGGACGCGAGCGTCGTGAAGAGCTACTGCGGGCACGGGATCGGGACGTTGTTTCACTGCGCGCCGAACGTGCCGCACTACGCGAAGAACAAAGCCGTCGGCGCGATGAAAACCGGCCACGTGTTTACGATCGAGCCGATGATAAACGCGGGCGATTGGAAGGATGCGACGTGGCCGGACGGGTGGACGGCGGTGACGAAGGACGGGAGCAGGAGCGCGCAGTACGAGCACACGATGGTCGTGACGGACGACGGCGTGGACGTGCTGACGGCGAGGAACGAGAAGAGTCCGCGGGTGTTTCCGTGGACGGATCCGGATCATCTGAGCACGGAGCCGTAGCCGCGACGACGACGCGAACGCTTTGCTTTTTTTATCAAGTTGTAGAAGTTGCATCTCATCGATGATAAGATGCAGCTGGCTCTTCGGCCCAGCGCTCGAGCGCCGCGCGCGCGCGCGGAATGAAGTTAAACGTGACCATTTTTCGTTGACTTTCAGCCAGCTGTGTCGTCAATAGATTCCAGGCGTCATCACGTCGTCCGAGAGACGCGACGTCGTCGGCGCGCCACACGTCATGGCGCAAGTGACGCCTCGAGTCGCGGTCATCGGCGCCGGGATCGCCGGTCTCAGCGCGGCCGCCAAGCTCAGCGAGCGATGCGTCGTCGAGCTCTTCGACATGGGCGGCCGCGGCGTCGGCGGTCGCGCGTCGAGCAGCCGCCCGGCCGGCGAGACGACGCCTCCGCTGACGTTCGACCACGGCTGCCAGCTTCTGACGGCGACGGACGCGAGCTTCCGCGCGCGATGCGCGACGCTCGAGCGCGCGGGCGCGATCGCGCGATGGGACGCGCGGTTCGGCGTCTTGCGCGCGCGCGACGGCGCGTTCATCGCCAAGGCTGACCTCCCGACGAAGACGTCGTCCGATGATCGCCCCCCGGACTTTTTCGGAGTGCTCTCCTCGGAGGACGTCTTCGTCGGAACGCCCACGATGGTCGGCGCGAGCGACGGCCTCCTGAGCGCGTGCTCGATCGCGCGGACGACGCAGCGGCAGCGCGTGTGCGTCACGTCGCTGACGCGGTCTGCGAAGACGCGATCCTGGCGCGTCATGGGCGTGGACGTGGGACGAAAGCGCGTCGACGCTAAGGAAGCCGCGGCGAAGATGGGCGAGCGCGACCTCGGGAGCTTCGACGCGGTCGTCGTCACGGACGTAATGTGCGCGACGAGCGGCACCCCGGGCTCGTGCGCGCTGACGTTCGAAGGCGAGGATGGCGATGGCGACGGTTCGGATTCCGACGGTTCGGATTCCGTCGCGGCGGCGTGTTGGCGAGAGATGTCGGCGCTTCCGCCCCAGTCGCTCTTCTCGCTGATGATCGCGTTCCCGACGCCGCTGACGGGCCCGCCGTTCGACGCCGCCGTCGTCGAGGACTCGGACGTCGTGCAGTTCCTGTCGCGGGACTCGAGCAAGCCGGGGCGCGGCCGGGACGACGGCGTCGAGTGCTGGACCGCGGTGAGCACCGAGGCGTTCGCGAGAGAGATGGTGGCGCGAGCGCCGCTGAGCGTCGACGGGAAGTATAACCCTCAGACCGCGGAGTACCTCGCGCAGATCACGCCGACGATGCGGGACGAGGTCTTGCGGCTGTTGCGTGGAAGCTGCGGGGGCGGGACCCATGGGATTGGTGCCGGTTCGGTTCCCGCGCCGGTTCACGTCGCGAGTCAGCGGTGGGGGAACGCGTTTCCCTCGACGCCCATCGCGAGCGGCGGCGGAGGAAGCGGCCCCGGGTTCGCGCACGACGCGACGCGAGCGTTCGCCGCGTGCGGTGACTTCGTCGGCGGCGCGGGGGTCGAGCGCGCGTGGCTGAGCGGGACGCGGGCCGGGGAGGCGGTGTCCGAGGCGTTGCTCGCGCGAGGCGGGCGGCGCGCGAGTTTGTGATGGACAGCGGCCGGCGGCGGCGGTCGCGTAGAGACGTTCGAGTGACTTGAGTTGAGACATGAAATATCGCAGCTTTTCGCGTCTCGAAAAAGCGCACCACGCGTCGATCGAAATGCGGCGGGGCCTGACACCGCACGTCGCGCGCGCACGCTCCGCGTGAACCACCCGACCCGACACTCGTCGCCGGCGACCGAATATGGCTTCCGCTGGCGCGCTCTCCTCTCGGCCGCGCCTCGCCGGCCGCGCGCTGCGCGCCGACGCGCGCCGCGCCCATCGTGCGATCGCGTCGCGAAATGCCGCGCGCCTGATGCCGGCGAGAGCGGCGCATCAGCCCGGGGTGAACATGCCCGAGGGTTCCGCGGACGACCTGAACAAGTGGTCGCGCAAGATCACGCAGCCGAAGTCGCAGGGCGCGTCGCAGGCGCGTCGACAGTTAGCGCGCCCTCCCGTTCCTGGCGTCGCGGTCGTCCCGCGCCGCCGCCGCCGCCGTCGTCGTCGCTCGCGTCGATGGCGCCGAAACCCTCGCCGGCGAAAACCTCGAACTTCTATACACTGGTCCCCATACGACCGCGTTCGCGTGGTGAACGCCGTTTCTTAAGGACTTTTGCCGTCGTCTCTCTCCGCCCAGCTCTCGCTTTCAATACCCGCCCTCGACGCCTTTCAACTCGCGCCGCGATCGATCCCGAGCCGACCTCACCCGCCCCCGACTGATCGCTCCGTCTCTCTCTCTCTCTCGCTCTCCTTCAGGCGATGCTCTACGCGACCGGGATGGAACCCGAGGACATGAACAAACCCCAGGTTGGGATCTCGTCCGTGTGGTGGGAGGGGAACCCGTGCAACAAGCACCTCATGGACCTCGCGGCGCGCGTCAAAGAGGGCGTCGCCGCGGAGGACATGGTCGGATTCAGATTCAACACCATCGGCGTCTCAGGTGCGTTCTATACAAAAGTTTTTCACCCATCGCCCGGTTTCAACACTTGATCGCGTCCCCTTTCAACTGACCGGTGAACCTTTTTTTGTACGGAACGACCCTCAGACGGCATCTCCATGGGCACGCCCGGCATGAGCTTCTCTCTGCAATCCCGCGACATCATCGCGGACAGCATCGAGACCGTCATGGGCGGGCAGTGGTACGACGCGAACGTCTCCCTCCCGGGCTGCGACAAGAACATGCCCGGGTGCATCATCGCGATGGGGCGTCTCAATCGCCCGGGTCTCATGGTCTACGGCGGAACGATCAAGCCCGGGTACTCCTCGAGCGGCGAGCCGCTGGACATCGTCTCCGCGTTCCAATCATACGGGCAGTTCGTCACCGGCGCGATCGAAGAGGAGGAGCGCGCGGACATCGTGCGGAACTCGTGCCCGGGCGCGGGCGCGTGCGGCGGCATGTGCGTCTCGTTTTTTTTTCCCCTTTTTTCTCTTCTCCCCCGACGGCTGGCTTCCCGCGCGTACACACGACCTTTCGCCACTCTTCGCGACGACTTCCTTTCCTTTCCTTTCCTTTCCTTTCGACGCACTGTGTGTTTCACCGGCGAGACGCGCGACTGACCGATAGAAAACGAAACGAACGTCGACCCTGTTCGACCCCGACTATCATACCTATAAACCTCTCAGGTACACCGCCAACACGATGGCGTCCGCGATCGAGGCGCTGGGCATGTCGCTTCCGTACTCGTCGTCCATCCCCGCGGAGGATCCGCTGAAGATGGACGAGTGCTTCATGGCGGGCAAGGCGATCAAGCACATGCTCGAGATCGATCTGAAACCGCGGGATATCATGACCAGGGCGGCGTTTGAGAATGCCATGACGGTCGTCATCGCGCTCGGCGGGTCCACCAACGCGGTGTTGCACCTCATCGCGATGGCGCACTCGGTCGGGATCGAGCTCACGCTGGACGATTTCCAGGCGGTGTCGGATAAGACGCCGTTCATCGCGGATTTGAAACCGTCGGGGAAGTACGTCATGGAGGACGTGCACAAGATCGGCGGCACCCCCGGCGTGCTCAAGGTGCGGCGCGCGCCCTCGACTCGTTTTCCGTCTCTTCTTCCAGTTTTTCGACGCGTCCCCGGTTCGAGCGCGTGATGAAACTTATGGATTCCCCTTCATTAGCCCTCGGGCGGTGACGATAAATCCGATTAACAGTCCTGACGCTCGCGCCGCGCTCTCGTCGTTTCGGTTTCGCGGACGCCGAATCGAGCCGATAGATCGATCGATCGCCCGCTGACCTCTCCTCCCCGCTCTCTCGCGCGCCTCGAATCGCAGTACCTCATGAAAGAAGGCTTCATCGACGGCAGCTGCATGACGTGCACGGGGAAGACGCTCGCGGAGAATCTCGAATCGTGCCCGGACCTCAGCGAAGGCCAGCAAGTCATCATGCCGATCGATAAACCGATCAAAGAAACGGGCCACCTCCAGACGTTATACGGTAACATCGCCCCCGACGGCTCCGTGGCGAAGATCACCGGCAAAGAAGGCCTCTACTTCAAAGGCTTCGCGAAGGTGTACGACTCCGAAGAAGAGATGCTCGACGCGCTCGCCGAGGACGCGGACTCGTTCAAAGGCTCCGTGATCGTGATTCGATACGAAGGACCGAAAGGCGGACCCGGGATGCCCGAGATGTTGACCCCGACGTCCGCGATCATGGGCGCCGGCCTCGGGCAAGACTGCGCGCTCATCACCGACGGCCGCTTCAGCGGCGGCTCTCACGGGTTCGTCATCGGCCACGTCTGCCCGGAGGCGCAAACCGGCGGCCCGATCGGCTTGATTGAGGACGGCGACATCATCGAGATCGACGCGGAGAAGCGGACGATGAACGCGCTCGACATCGACGACGCGGAGTGGGAGGCGCGGAAGAAGAAGTGGACGGGAAAGCCGCTCGAGGCGACGAGAGGGACGCTGTACAAGTACATCAAGTGCGTCGGCACCGCGTCGCAGGGGTGCATCACGGATCTGTGATGAGACCTCGCCGCGGTGGCGTTGGGATGTACATACTAAACGTATCATCATAGCCGTTTCTTCTAATATTACGCACCATCACGTTCACGACGACCTGCTATCTAAATAAGCTTACTGTATCCTACGCATCGTGAGGCGTCTCGCGACGCCTTCACGCGTCGACGCCGAAGGTGTACACGTCGTAGTGATGATTCAACGTCCGCTCCTTTTGCAACGAGTACGCGCCGCCGCCGAGCGCGCCGTGCCTCGCGCTCGGGATCGCGTATATCACCCTCCGAACGCGCGAGTGCGTCAGCGCCATCGCGCACATCACGCACGGCTCTCGCGCGCAGTAGACGTCGTATCCGGTGCATAAATACCCCCGACCGATTTCGGCGGTCATCTCCGCGAGCGACGCCGTCGGCGCCCTCCGCCGCTTCTCTCCGACGCCGCCGAAATCGTCGTCGTCGTCCGGCGGCGGCGGCGGCGGCGGCGGGAGAGGCGAGGACGAGGGCGGGTCGCGCGCGAGGTCGGCGCTGGCCGCGGCGTCGATCGCGTCGAGAACGGCGTGTCGAAGCGGATGCCGTCGCGCGTCTTCTTCGTCTTCGTCTTCGCCGTCCCGCCGCCGTATACGCCACCCCCCGGTCGCGTCGCGCCCCCGCGCGACGACGCGGCCGCTCGCCGGATCCACGATCACCACCGCGTTCGCGATGACACACCCGCCGCCTCCCCCGCGGCGCGCGTCGTCGATCGCCTCGCGCGTCCACCGACGCATGGTCTCCGCGTCGGCGGCGGACGGCGACTCCGCGGGCTCCGCGAGATGCGACATCGGCTTCTTCCACGAGATGGGCCAGCGCGCGTTCCACGCCTCCCACTGCTCTCTCGTGCGCGGGGCGTGCGCGGGGACGGTATCGCGCTCGAGCGGGGGCAGCGCGTGGCGCGTCACGAGCGCGCGCGCCGCGTCCGGGACGTCTCGGTCGTCGTCGAAGGAGGAGGAGGAGGAGGAGGAGGACGCGATGCACACGACGAGGCGGAGGCGGTCGTCGCCGTCGTCCGCCTTGCGCACGCGCTTGACGTGCGCGAGGGCGTCGGGGAGAGGGATCTCCGCGCACGCCTCCTTGAGCTGCGACGGACGCGACGAGGGAGAGATGGCGGAGGAGAGGGCGTCGTCGGGTCGGAGAGAGCGCGCGGGAGGGACGACGGACGGCGTCGAGCGCGAGGAAGAAGACGACGGCGGTGCGCGAACGAACGGATGGACGGACGGACGGACGGCGCGCGCGCACCAAGAGCGAGCACGCGCGCTTGTCCACCCGCGTCGTCCACACGTCCGCGAGCTCGAACACCGGCGGCGGCGTCGCGGGGACGTGCGTCGGTTCCCCGAGCGCGACGTCCGCCATGCCCGCCGCGGCGGCGCGGCGAGACACTGACGAGGAGGACGCGTCGGGGCGATGTTGAGATCGACGGGAACGCGAGACGAACAGAAGCGAAGACGCAGACGCAGATGGATGAACAGAATGATGAGCGCGCGTGACGACCATCTTATATTCAAGGCGCGGAAGCAGGCCAGTCAACACAACACGAGTCACCAAACGCCCCCTCCTCCTCCGCATCCTCCTCCTCCTCCTCTCACTGCGCGGCCGCCGCCGCGGGCGCCTTCTTCGGCGACGGCAGCGGCTTGGCCGATTTCGTCGGCGGCTTCCTCGCGACGGTGAAGTACATCACGGTGTAGATGCCTTTTTTGCCGCCCGCGACGAGCCCATCCGCGCCCTTCTTCAAAAACGACGACACGCTCATCGTCCCCTTCGGCGCGATGCGCAGCGTCTCGAGCGCCCACACGAGGTAGTGCGTGATCCCGCGCCCCCACCTCGTCGTCTTGAAGCTCCAGAAGTCCCGCCACGGCCTCCAAGAGCGATCCGGATCGATGGGCTCGTACCACGACACGTCGGCGGTTTTCACGAGGTCGATCTCCTCGATGATCTCGAACCCGGACTTTTTAAGCGCGTCCAACACCTCGCTCGTGTGCCTGGCCGTGGGGAGGCCGTTCCCGATGAGAATCTCCTGACGGATCTTCCTGTGCTCCTCGTTCTTCTCGTCGTACTCGTCCGTGAGGCACCACTCGTACGACGCGAAGACGCCGCCGGGCTTGAGCACGCGGAAAATCTCCGAGTAGCATCCGACCGCGTCCGGGGCGTGGCACGTCGCCTCGATCTGGTACACCGCGTCGTACGTCGCGTCCTTCTTCGGGATGTTCATGAAGTCCGCCTTGACGAAGTCGCAGTTATCGTGGCGTCCGGTCGCCGCGTTGAGCTCCGTCCCGCGTTTGATCTGAAACGCGTTGTTGTTGAGCCCGGTGACGTCGGCGCCGGTGAACGCCGCGATCTCTCTGAGCGGGCCGCCGACGCCGCAGCCGACGTCGAGGACTTTGCTCCCGGGACCGACGTTGAGCTTCGACGCGAGGAAGTGCTCGTGGCGAACGATCGACTCTCGCAGCGTCTCCCACTTGTACCGATGCGCGAAGTGGAACGACTCGCCCCAGCCGTACTCGTAGAAGGACGTCGCGAGGTCGTAGTACTTGTTCACGACGTCGGTGTAGTTCCCCGTGCGCTTGCTGTCGTCCTCCTCCGCGAAGTAGTCCTCGTAGTCCTTCGTCGCCTTGCCGGTCTCCCTGCGGCGATGGATGGGCGGAGGACGACGCGGAAGACGGTCAGGTCAGCGCGCGGAAGACGTTCGGAGGGTCGCAGGATCGAAAAACGACGACGCGCGGTGCGGCCGCGATCGATCGAGCGATCGGTCGACCGATCGGCGCGGCGCGCGCGACGCGAGGATCGCGCGACGCGGGAACGACGGGCGAGGACGCGCGGCGACGCACTTGGAGTCGAGGTTGCCGGCCATGTGCCGAATGTTCATGCCGCTCTTGTTGGACGCCATCGCGAACGCGCGGCTCGAACGTTCGGCGCCGCGGCGATAGGAATGGCGCGCTCGGTCGGCGTCTCGTGGGCCACACACAGCAGCGCGCAGCCGGAGTGGATCACGCGAGCGAAGAATCTGGCGCTTCGGTAGTCGGTCAGTTGGGAGAAGTACGGGTCAGTTTGACCGGCGGGATTGATCTGGGAGTGGTTTCAAACTCAGGACTGGACAGACACGCGCCACGCGCTATTTTCGGGCCGTCATTTTGAAAGTTCGCGAGCGCGAGATTCGCGCGTCACTCGGCGACGCGCGAGCCCGCCGCGCGAGGAACGCGCGCGCACCGGGGACGCATCGCACGCGCACGCACAGACGTCGCGCGCGCGCACGGGCGGTCGCGCGGTCGGCTCGCGAAGGAGAGCGAGGAGAGGAGAGCGAGGACGCGCGAGCGCGTCGCGTCGTCTCGACTCGCGCGCGGGTGCCCAGAGTTCGCCGCGGCGCTCCGAAGCGATGGCGCGCGGGTCCACCCGCGGGTCCAACCCGCGGTCGGAGCCGGACGGGAAGGAGAACGCGATCGTCGTCAAGAGAGGCATGATCCAGCGCATCGAGTGCGACAACTTCAAGTGCGTCCTCCGTCCTCCCGCCGCGCGTCTCCGCTTTTCCTCCTCCGCGCGCGTCTCCGCTTCGGACGCTGACGAGATCTCCCCCCCGCGCGCGCGCGCGTCCCTCCCTCGCTCGCTCGCAGGTCGTACAAAGGCCATCAGGTCATCGGCCCGTTCAAGCAGTTCACGTCCATCATCGGGCCCAACGGTGCGCGTCGATCGACCCGACCGACCCCCCGCGCGTCCGCGCGCGCGCGCGTCGACCCGCGCCGCGCGACGCCGGGCGTCGTTCAAAAGACCGCCCGCCCAGATCTCATCCTCCGTCGTTCGTTCGATTTCGATTTCGATTCGATTAAAGACCCGCCGCCTCTTTCTCCTCTTTCTGACCCTCCCTCCCTCCTCCGCCGGCGCGTCCACAGGAAGCGGCAAGTCGAACCTCATGGACGCCATCTCGTTCGTCCTCGGCGTGCAGTCCGCGCAGCTGCGAGGGACGCAGCTGAAAGACCTCGTCTACGCGTTCGACGTCGCCGACAGAGAGAAGAAACGCGCGGCGTACGTGCGTCTGGTGTACGAGACCGAGGAGGGCGAAGAGATTGTCTTCTCGCGGCACATCACCCCCGCGGGAACGGGCGAGTACCGCATCGCGAACAAGGTGGTCACCGCGGAGGCGTACAACGACCGACTGAAAGACTTTGGCATCCTCGTCAAGGCGAGGAACTTTCTCGTGTTCCAGGGCGACATCGAGAGCGTCGCGTCAAAGTCGCCGAAGGATCTCACGTCTCTCGTGGAGACGGTGAGCGGCAGCGAGGAGCTCAAGAAGGAGTACGAGCTCGCGCGCGTCGCGAAGAAGGACGCGGAGGACGCGCAGCAGGTGGCGTTCACGAAGCGCAAGGGTTTGCAGACGCAGCGCCGGCAGATGAAGGAGCAAAAGGAGGAGGCGGAGAAGCATCTGCGGATGACCAAGGAGCTCGATGACGCCAAGGCTGAGCGTGCGCTGTTCAAGCTGTTCCACATCGACTTCGACGCGAAGCGGCACGAGGACGACATCGCGGAGGCGTCCGGCGCGCTGAAAGAGCACGATGCGAGGGTCGAGGCGTGCGCGAAGGACGTGGAGGAGAAGCGGTCGCTCAAGGCGACGCACGCGAAGAAGCAGCTGATGCTGGAGCGTAAGGCGCGTTCTCCTCGCACTGGTCCCCGTACGACCGCGTCGGCGCGGTGAACGCCGATCCTTAAGGACTTTATCTCCCGGCGTCTCTCTCCGCCCAGGGTCCCTCGGTTTCAATCCCCGCCCTCGACGCCTTTCAACTCCGCTTCTGACGCCTTTAACTCCACCCCGACGTCGCTTCGCGTGGACCCTCGACCCTAATAAGATCGCCAAGCACAAAGCCGACGGCGACAAGAAAAATCCGCACGCGGTGCGCGTCAAAGAGGAGACGTCGCGGACGAAGAAGAGGCTCGAGCTCGCGACGAAGCAGCTGCAGCGGCACGCGCAGGACGCGGCGGAGAGCAAGGCGGACGTGGAGCGCCTCACGCGCGACCTCGAGAACGTCAACGCCGCGGAGAAGGCGTTCGAGAAGGACTTCGCGGAGAGACAAAAGAAGAAGAACAAGGACGGCGGCGACCTCGAGCTCGGCGCGAAGCAGATGGACGAGTACAACCGACGCAAGGAAGAGGCTGGCGCGAAGACGTTCAAGCTGCGGCAAGAGCGCGACGGTCTCGCGGCGGCAGCGGCCGCGGAGGAGCTGACGCGCGCGCGGCACGCGAGCAAGGTTGACGAGCTCGCCGCGCGGCTCGCGGTGCTCGACGAACAGCTCGAGAGCGAACGGGCGCGCGACGCCGCGCTCCGAGACGGCGAGGCGAGCACGACGGCGGAGCTCGAGGACGGGCGCGAGCGCGAGAAGGCGATCACGGACGAGAAGCGCAAGTCTCGCGCGAAGCAGGAGAACCTCGCCGGGAAGGTGGAGGAGCTCAGCGGGAAGTTGCGCGAGGCGAAGGCGGACCGGAAGGAGTCGGAACGCGAGACGCGCGCGGCGGAGGCGGTGACGTCCTTGCGTCGGATGCTCCCGGGCGTGCACGGGCGCGTCACGGACCTGATCAAGGTGTCGCAGAAGAAGTTTAACCTCGCGGTGATCACGGTGCTCGGGAAAGACGCGGACGCGGTCGTCGTCGACGACGCGGCGACCGCGAAGGAGTGCGTGCGGTATCTCAAAGAGCAACGCATCGCGCCGATGACGTTTTTACCCGTCAACCAGCTCAAGGTGTTCGAACCCGACGAGCGCCTGCGTCACCTCGGCGGCACCTCGAAGCTGTGCGTCGACGTCGTGTCGTTCGACGAGAGCGTGAAGCGCGCGATGATCTACGCCATGGGCGGCGACACGCTCGTGTGCGACACGCACGAGGAGGCGAAGAGGCACTCGTTCGGCGCGGGCGACCGGCGCCTGAAAGTCGTTTCGCTCGACGGCACGATGATCAAGAAGAGCGGCGAGATGACGGGCGGGAACTCCGGGTCGCTGGAGGCGAAAGCGTCGAGATTCGACGCGGAGGAGATCGAGCAGCTGCGCGCGGATCGCCAGGCTGCGGAGGAGTCGCTCGCGAAGATCAAGCCCGTCGCCGCGCTCATCGCGGAGGAGCAAGAGTCGGCGGCGCGATTGGCGAGGCTCGAGAAGGACCTCCAATACGCCGCGGTGGACCGCAAGATGTGCGCGGAGAAGATCGAGAAACTCACCAAGGACGCCGCGAACATCAAGCGCGAACTCGACGCGACGTACCCGGAGCTTAAAGCCGCGGAGAAGGCGTGCGAGAAGGCGGCGGCGGCGGTCGAGGCGGTGGAGGCGAAGATTCACGCGGCTGAGGACGCCGTCTACGCCGAGTTCAGCGCCTCCGTCGGCGTCGCGAACATCCGCGAGTACGAGGAGAACAACCTCGCGATGCTGCAGCTCGGCGCGGAGGAGCGCGCGAGATTCACGACGCAGCGCGCGAAGCTCACGGAGCAGCTCAACTACGAGCAGTCGAGGGACACGGAGGGGCCGAGGGCGAGAGCCGCGGCGGACATCGAGCGGTTTGAAAAAGATCTCGAACGTTTACTCGCCGAGGCGGAGAAGGCCAAGGCGGAGGCGGAGGAGCGCCGCGAGACGCTCGAGGCGTGGGAGCGAGAGGCCGCGGAGGCGAAGACTGACGCGGAGGCGGTCGAGCAGGAGGTGAAGGACGTCCGCCAGAGGCTCGGGGTGTTGTCGCAGGAGGGCGCGAAGTTGCAGCGGCTCGTCGGGAACAAGAGGAGCGTCGTCGACGCGTTGAGAGAGTCGAGGGCGGACATCATCGCCGCCGCGCGGATGGAGCGGATCAAGCTCCCGCGCGCGGAGGACGACGAGGGCGGAGACGACGACGACGACGTTCTCGCGCTTCCCGCGCCGGTGAAGAAGCTCACGAGCGGGATGGACGACGACGACGACGACGACGACGGAGAAGTCGACGCGGACGCGATGGAGGCGGACGAGGAGGAGCGAAGGAAAAGCGCCGCGGGGTTCCGCGAAGCCGCGTTTAAGACCAAGCTGGATTACGACGGTCTCGCGCCGCGTCTGAAGCAAGCGCCGCGGCCGTCTGACCGCGAGCGCATCGACGATGAGCTCAGGGCGAACGTGGAGAAGAAACTGACGCAGCTCGAGCGTTTAGAGCCGAACATGAAGGCGATCGATCAGTACGAGGGCATCAAAGAGAAGGAGCGCGCGCAGACTGAGGAGCTCGAGGAGTGCCGGAAAAAGACGAAAGCCGCGCACGACGCTTTCGAGCGCGTCAAATCCGAGCGCGCGTCCACGTTCATGGCGGCGTACAAACACATCTCGGACGCGATCGATAAGGTGTACAAGGAGCTCACGATGTCGCCGTCGCATCCGTTGGGTGGGACCGCGTACCTCGCGCTGGAGAGCCTCGAGGAGCCGTACAACGCAGGGTTGAAATTCACGGCGATGCCGCCGACGAAACGGTTCCGCGAGATGGAGGCGCTGTCCGGCGGCGAGAAAACGATGGCCGCTCTGGCGTTACTTTTCGCGATCCACTCGTACAAGAGCAGCCCGTTTTTCGTCCTGGACGAGATCGACGCGAGCCTGGACAAGACGAACGTTGAGAAGATGGCGCGGTTCATTCGCAACCGGTCGCACGGGCTCGGCGGAGGCGCCGACGGCGCGCCGTGTCAGTCCATCGTCATCTCCCTGAAGGATTACTTCTTCGACAAGGCGGACTCGCTCGTGGGCGTGACGAGGGACGTGCACGACGCGTGCTCGAGGGTGTTGACGTTCGACTTGGAGCCGTACGGCGAGCCCGAGGAGTGAGCGGAGCGAGGAGGAGGCGGGGAGAAGACTCGACTTTAGTAGACCGCGACCGCGATCACGACGACGACGACGACGAGAACGAGAGGGAGAGACGGAAGAAGAAGAAGCGTTCGAACGCGTTCGCGACGAAAGAGAAGAATGAAGAATAGGACGCGCGCGGGATGCGAGACGACGCGACGACGATCTCGCGCGCGCGAAGAGTAGCAAGCTTTGTTTATACAGCGCACGATACGAAGTCTACTCGTCCGCCCTCGCTCACGGCAACGGCAGCGACCCGGACATGCTCGAGTCCCCGCCGAGGTCGTAATCGATCTCCTCGGAGATCTCCTCGTCCGAACCGCCCGCGAACTCAATCTTCATCGACCCGCCGCGTTCGATCGCGCGCGCGTTACCCGGGGAGAGCACCGGCGACGGGCTCGGCGATTTCGTGCTCGAAAACCCAGGCATGATGCCGCGAATAGGTTCGAGCTTCGCGCCGCCGCCGCCGCCGCCGCCGCCGCCGCCCGGGGACGTCGCGCACCTCCGCAGCGACCCCGGTTCCGGCGGCGGCGGCGCCGCCTTCTTCGCGGACGCCGACGTCCGCAGCGGCCGGAGCCGCCCGGGGCTGACGAGAACGTTCTCCCGCGTCGGCGACGGCGGCGTCGGCGACGACGGCGTCGGCGACGGCATAAATCGCGGCAGCGCGCGGTCCCAGTCCAGCGGAACGTCCTCCTCCGGCGGCGGCGGCGTCCCGACCGCGACCGCGTTCTTTTTCGGCGACGTCGCGGCGGCGGCGGTCTTCCGTCCGCCGCGCGGCGCCGTCTGCGGCCGCCCCGACGGCGGCTTCGCCGGCGTGGGCAGCTTCTCCGGCTCGATTTCGATCTCCTCCAAATCGTCGTCGTCGTCCTCGACGACGACGCCGTCCGCGTCCGCGTCGTCGTCGTTCGCCTCCTCCTCCTCCTCCGCCGCCGCCGCCGGCGGCGCGCCGTCCTCCGTGTTGTTCTGCTCGTCCATGACCGCCTCCGCGGCGGCGAGCGCCTCCGCTAACGCTAACCGAATCGGCGGCGCGACTTTCACGCCGCCCCCTCGCGACCGCGACGGCGAACGCGATTGCCGCCGGCTCGACGCCGCGCTCTGCGGCCGCGACGCGCTTTGACTCCGCGCCGCTCGCCGCTCGCTGTACAGCAGCCGCATCCCCGGACGAATATCGCTCGGCGACGCGAGCTTCTCGCCGTTAAACTTGAACAGCGCGCGGACGCGCGTCTCGCTCGGGAGCGCCGCCGCGATGCGCACGCGGCGGCACACGTCCTCGAACGTGAGGTGCCGCAGCTTCGAGAGCTCGGGCAGACGCATCGCGAACGACTCCCCGGTCGGGTCGTCCAACGGCGCGACGTCCACTTCTACCAACGCATCCGTCTTGTGCGTTATCGGTTCGGTCAGGGCGTGCATCGCGCGCGCCTGGCGTCGCGCCGCAGAGATGTTGCGCGCCATCCCGGGCGCGAGGTCCCCGACGCACCGCGCGAAGACCAAGTCGCCCGTCTTCAGGGTCGTTCCATACAAAGCGACGTCGGGGTGGAGTTGAAAGGCGTCAGATGGAGTTGAAAGGCGTCGAGGTGTGTCGGGATTGAAAGCGAGGGGTGGGCGGAGAGATGCGCCGGGCAAAGTCCTTAAGGATCGGCGTCCACCACGCGAACGGGGTCGTATGGGGACCAGTGTGAGATAGAACGCGCCTTCAGCTCCTCCACGCGCGTGATCTCGTTCGGCGCGTCTTCCTCGTCTTCCTCGTCGCCCGCGCGAACCACGCGTTCGCTGCGATACAACGCGACGCATCGCGTCTGCGCGAGCTCGTGCGCTTTCAACGTCTCCGTCACCCTCGCGAGGACGTCGCCGAAGAGCTCCACAGACCGCGGGATGACGACGGAGACGACGTCCTCGGCGCGCGTGTCGGACAGCCCGTCGGACGGCCCGGCGCCAGCGTCGGCTTCGGACGCGTCCGACGCGCCCCAACGTCGTCCGACTCTGGACACGTGGATCAACGCCGCGCTCTGCGTCGGCTCCGAGAGACGGTTCACGAGCGCGGCCTCGTCGGCTTCGAGCGTGCCGTACCCCGGCGGGGGCGCGAGCGCGAGCGCGAGCGCGTCGGCGCGCGTCTCCCGCCGCCGCGCGACTTCGTTCGACGTCAACGCGACGAAGGTGACGCCCGCGGGAAACGCGCGCGTCGTCGGCGTCGGCGTCATGTCATCCGCGCTCATGTCCAGGTCAACCTTGCTCGAACACCTCAGCGACGCCGCGACGTAGTCGAACGCGTCGCCGGTGGACGGGTCGATCAGCGCCGCGATCTTCACGCCCATCCCGAGCTGAGGGTCGAGGGTCCGCGCGAAGCGACGAACGTCGGGGTGAAGTTGAAAGGCGTCAGAAGCGGAGTCGTGAGGCAACGCGGGCGGGGATTGAACGCGAGGGGTGATGGGCGGAGAGAGACGCCGGGAAGTAAAGTCCTTAAGGAACGGCGTTCATCACGCCGACGCGGTCGTATGGGAACCAGTGTGAACGCAAACGCGCCTTATCTCGCGCCGCACGCAAGAGCGCGGCGTATTCTTTCTTCGCGACGTCCCTCGACGCGTTCATCGCGCGTCGATGGATGATCGCGACCGCGCCCGTCTTCGTCCCCGCGCGGCGCACGCGCACCGTCTCCGTGACGAGCGACTCCGCGGTCGGCTGCCAGAAGTGCGGCGACTTCTCCGGGCGTCGCGACCGCGCGGCGACGGCGCGGCGACGCGCCGCGACGGCTTCTTCCTTCGCCTCTCGCTCGCGCGCTCGGCGTTCGTCCGCCGCGCGCTGCTGCCTCGACAGATGCTTCTCCCAC
>Ga0255756_1002987_pt1 | contig 17483 bp, 20 predicted proteins | sample 011ome_20_FD_179956 | JGI IMG/M metagenome (GOLD analysis project Ga0255756, IMG submission 179956) | Coastal salt marsh microbial communities from the Groves Creek Marsh, Skidaway Island, Georgia - 011509CT metaG (version 2) | ecosystem: Environmental > Aquatic > Marine > Intertidal zone > Salt...
AAACTACTCATGGGGTTACTCCTAGTGCTTACGCACTTTGGTTGATAAAGATTCGACACCTCTATCAAACCGGGTAACCCCACCCTTTGGCAAGGCCTACTGTCAGATCAAGTCTGAACTACTACACATTAAGCAAATCGAAAACCCGTCACTGACCCTGGCGCATTCTGATCAGCATTCCCATTCCGTGTTGCAGTTGTGCTTTTGCGACTGCCTGAAAATTCTGGAATGCCTCAACTTTGCCGACGAGGATCCCCTCTAGTGCAAGGCTTGCTCTATAGCGAATGCTGCCGCCACCATCCTCACCTCGCAGCACCTCAAAATTTCCCATCAACAAACTCGTGTTTACAGGATTAAGGAAAGGGAGAATCTCTTCTAAGTCGCTCTGATCTAGGCCTTCAAGTGCTTCAGGGTAAACGCAGTGCACGAGCACTGGGCAATCTTCATAGTAATTCTCATACACATCGACATAAGCCGTACAGCCATTGGGGATCGCTTCTGACACATCATCGTCCAGATTCAACATATAGAACGAATATTGAAGCGTCGCACGGTTTGATTCATCGTAGATATCGATCGTGTCTTCGTTACCACATGCCTTCCACCAAGACATTAGGGTATACGTACCAGTCTTCACTTCGCACACTTTGGAAGTAGCCTCACCGGTCTCCTCATCAACCAAGGTCTCGGCTTGCGAGAAATGTACCCCGTGAAATTCATCGTTTTCTGGAAGATCAACCATTGAAGTCATACGCGTACCCTACTGTTTTTTATTTGAAGAGAAAGTTGAATTGTTGAACGATCGACGTTAGCGAATTAGTGTCAATATAACAAACTACCAAACGGTAAGCTGCGCGATTTGGTTACATCTCACTTCAGAAAGTGAGCCCAAGGATTATCGCTAGATATGGTTTGTTTCTTTTCTGATTTGACTTCTTCAATTAGTAGATCACCCAAGATCCAGATTTCAGAATCATCCAACTCCCATCCCTTGTCCTCAAGATCATGGTAGGAAGTGTTGAGAATTCGCTCTTTCTCTTTTGGTGTCAGGTTTTCAGAAAAGTCTTGTAGCTCAACGTCGCCGCTACTAAAATCTTGATCGATGATATCAAGCGCATCGGCATACAACCTTTTCTCATCCGCATTTGGATCAGGCTGTTCTGCTGGCTTCTCATTAACAATCACATAGCCACTAAACCATCTGGTGACTGCATTAAACTGACACTCCTTGTTCCGGATGTTCCTTTTGAACGTTTCAATCACGACAATTGATTTCTTTTCTTCCGGGGTTATCTTGTATGCCATGTTGGCTTTTCTCCGACGCGATTAGTTTCTGTTTAAACCACCATGCTTACGCGTTCCAAGCTTTTCTTTAAGCAAAGACTCGTATGCCAGCACTTCTTCTTTGGTTTTAGTTCCTTTTGGGAAAACATGATGCAATGAGTATTTGAAATTACTCACATGCGTCATACCTGACTCTAGCATTTCAACTAGACCAACATTGCCGTTGTCACCAGTCTTAGCGTAGCCGGACCAACGCCCCCAAATGCCGCCTTTACCATCTTTAGAGCCACAAGCAGACCCGACATATTTTTGGCCAGTGGCGACATCCAGAATTACATACACACCATCATGCGCAGCCAAAAAATGATGCCAGTCTTTATTGCCGTCGGGATTGGCAATGATCGCTTGCAGCTCCTGATGCGATAAAAAAACTTTATCCCATCCCGGAAATTCAGAAACAAAGCCTTTCGGCAAAAGCTCCCAGACCTCTTTGTCAGTCCTTTGCTGAACCCAGCTAACCGTTGCAGAGCCCCAATCAATTACTAGTCGATTATAGAGATCTGCAAGCTCATCGCAGGGCAGAAGTTCATAATAACTACCCTTCTCTTTGGCGCAATTGATACCCCTTAACTCCCTAAATGCTTCGAATTCAGAAGACTTCGGATAGAGTGAGCGAAATCGCTCATAGGTAATCTGACCCTTAGACCAGAATGCACCTCTCAAAAGGCAGCGGGTACCTTCAGTTGCAACAAAAACAAAAATCAATTCTGCGTCTTTATATTTGTTTTCACTCTGTTCCGAAGTAAATACGAGCAATAGCTCATTATCAAACTTGAGCATCTCATCAAACCCCGACCAATCACCATCTTGGCGATGGCTCATTACATGACGAACCAATCTGGTTTTATTCCGCCCAACAACATCGCTGATTGCTGGGCTGAATGTTCGTAGCAACGATTCAAAGTTGAGCATTGCTCATTCCTTGCACAAATTAAACGTCCATCATTTTTAAGCGATTAGGGGCGTATGCCAAATCCCTTACTGCCTCAGTCTCTCTAAGACACGAATTTAAGTCAACAACCCGAACCGGGTACAGAATTAAATCGAAGCGATCTCGCCAGACGTCAGGTTAACCACAGAAACGGCTTTACGTTCAGGGCTGGTGTGATAGACATCTAGAACGAATGGAATTCCTGCATAGAACAATTTAATGGTTCTAATTGGATCTCCATCGTCAGATGAGGTGACGACATAGTCAACAGATGCCGTCAGCTTTGATAGATCAAACTGTGCATATGACTTCAGTGTGAAATACGCTTTTCGCTTATGCTCTGGTGCACGCACAAATAAGGCAAACTCACCGCCAAATGTATTGGCCTGTTTTTTAAAAAGCGGCTCAATATGCTGTTCACAGAACTTCACGAAGTTTGGAACCTCCTGACCGTTAACGTAAAGCCGCAGCTTGTCGTTAAACACGATAGGATTAAGCTCACGCCTGTCGATCCGCATACCCGGCGCCCAATCTAGTTCACGTTCAATATCTTCCGACACACCATTTTTTTGGATGTCGGCAAACTCCTGCTCTGATATGCCAACGGGCAACAACTCCGGCTGTTGACTTCTGATCTCAATGACTTGCGCGGGAACCGTGTTATAGCTTATGGGCCCCGTGATTTTTACGGAGGAACCAGTTGGAAACCAGGTATCGTTGGCCATCCGCCCGAAGCAATCATCCGGAAACTTTTGCTCAAACTTCAGAAGCGTATCGCGTTCTTTAGAAGGGGCATCCTCAGAGACTTCAACCCAATCGACGCTTTTAGATACTTCATTTATTCGAGGATAAATATCTTCAAGCTCCTTCAAATCTGCTTCCGATAGTTTAGGGGAAGCAAACTCTTCAAATCTCGGATCCGTATTGTCCCTATATCGCGCAAGATCCTCCTCATCGAAATTCTTCGCCGCAACCATGGACTCTGGCAATAAGCTGCGTGAGTAGACTTCCAAGCCAGTAGGCTCATTGTAGCTTTTCAGGTCGGCGAGGTTATCCGGATCATCGATGGCAACCAGTTCAACCGGCCATTTACGGCAAGTGTCGTAGAAGAATTTTTTCTTGTCTTTGGCGAATCGCCAGCTCTTTATAAAGCCCTGCTTGCTAGCGGCCGGCGAAAGTATTTTTATGACGGCAGTTTCTTTGGCATAACTTTCAACGAGGTCATCTGTATTCCAATCGTCTCTTCCTGCCGCGATAATTTCTGACAGCGCATCTTCTTCCGAGCCGAGCCATTCGTCGCCGTCGTCTTCATCTGAAGCCAAGCGTGCCTCATCTAGCTCTCCATCAGCATTTCTTAGGTATATTTCCGACGAGACCGCGCCAAAATTGTCTTCAAACAATAGCTCAACACCATCGTAAGAAACACGATACGAAGCAAAGTCTTCATCCGCTTCCTTGCTGGCCAAGAGATTTACTTTAATGCTCAATTTTTTGAGATCAAATTTTCCTTCGATCTCTGCTGAGTACCATGCACGCTTTATGTACCGCTCACTGATTAACATGCACTTTTTTGACGGTTTACGAGCAGACTTGCTCGCTTGAGCTTCTTCAAGTGCAACATCGTATAGCTTCTGAAGGGCTTCGTTGCTTTTCGCAATTTCTTTGTCATCTAACAGCAGTGTGCTCCGTTCATCAAAGAAGGGAGCGCAGTAAACCGTATGATCTTCAAGCTTTTCCAATGCATCCTCAGTCACGCCAGAATCGGCGAAGGTCTGAAACTCTTTCTTAGAGATTGCCATCTCTAAATATTCAGTCTCTGCGGTGTAAAGCTTCAAGATATGTTTCGACATACGCAAACCACTGTTATGTTATTTAACGAACTCTAATAGTTAAACAGTTTAAACCAAGCGGTCTATAGATTTAGAACGTACATTACGCAACGGCTCGTGAGCAACGGCACAGTTGGCCGCCTAGACATTGCCCGAATCTTTAAACAAGGCACTGAGAAGTTAGCGGTACGCTTATAGGATAAATTCACCAAACATGTGACCGAAGGGCATTTAGTGATTGTACCCAACGGTGATGTTACGGGTTTTATGCCAGGCGCAGTTGCTCTACACAATGACGTCTCACGGTTGCAGCAGCACGTAGCGCGACCGAAATAATCAGTTTACGGCAGGATAGCCGTAGCTCATTAGTATGCAACGCAACTATTGCCTGATGAGTAGTACCCGCTTGGACAACTCCCACCAGAATTAAAGAAAGCGTGGCAGGATGATGACGAATAAGCTACGCAGCTGTTTCCCGATGAATAATAGCCACTTGGACAGCTACCACCTGCATTATAAAAGGCGTAATTTGAAGATCCCGAATATGGAACACACGCATTGCCTGATGAATAGTAGCCAGAGGGGCAGCTGCCTCCTTGATTAGCAAAACCAGATGCGCGCGGGGCAGGATTTTGACAAGCCCATGATTGCAGGCTAAATAGAGCGAGTGCTAGCGCACTAAAAACCACTATCGCTTGTTTCATTGCCCCCTCCACGTTTTAACAACCGAAAACAGTTGCAATTTTTTATTTGACCCTTTTGTAGGTATCTTCAGAAATGCTAGTTCTTGGCGAACACATAATGCTTTCGGAGAGCCTAACCGAAGTATCTGTTACTTGGAATACTGTGTTGTCTGTCAGCTCAGTCTTGAATCCGCTCTTTATTGGGATCAATTCTGCGTTTATATCGCATACGACACCAGCGGGAAATGGTTTGTGATTGTACGCATCCGGCATCCAGTTACCCCACAGCCGAATCATGTTCTTTCCACTGTTTGCGTAAGTCAAAATAGCTAAATTTTCCTGATCGAACTTACCACTGGCATTAGAGTACACCTTAGATTGCGCGTAAGATTGAAGCTCAGAATTTCTCTCATTGACATACTTCACACAACGACCAGCAGCTGCACTATCTGTCTGGGATTTACCCGTTCTTCCGTCTATCAAACACGAGCTATAACCGGATAGAAACATTTTTTGTGTAACAGGCAGAAATCCCTTTAGTGGGAAGCCTGCGTTAACTTGTTTATACAGTTCTCCCATTTTAGCGTCAGCCGCATCTAATTCTGGGTTAGCGCAGATTAGCTTTTCTAGCGGTTTCGCAGCTTTAGCGCAGTCAAAACTGGCCGAATATGCAACCCCACAAAAAACACCTAAATAAACTATCGCCAACAGTCGGGTTGCATTCATTTTTCGCCTCATTTCAACCAACAACAAGCGCCGCCAAATCGGCGGCGCTTGATTCTTTATTTACCTAGATCGTCAGCGGCTTTTTTGGCTTTTGACACATCCACACCATTGGTCGACATGTAGTTAATGATAGTGCCCGTACTTGAAACGCCATTAGTAACCAGACCAGGCATGTTCGATGCAAGTTTCGTAATCGGGCCTACAAAATCCAACCCGATTGATGTTGGATTTTTAGCCAAAGCTTGAATACCACCGACAAGCTTGCTCATAGAAAGGAGTGCTTTAACGTATTCCAACGTACCTTCACCCGCCAGTTTCTTTTGTTTTACATCCAGAGGTGCATTCTCTGCCATCTTTTTACTAATCACATCACCAAGCTCTTTGCTGACAGTGATCTTAGTATCTTGGTCGTCTTTCGCTCCAGCAGCATCACCTGTTTTCAGTTTCCCAACCAATTCGTTTGAGGCAGCAAATTCTTTATACACACCTAAAGCCTGAGCAATTTTCACCTCGGCATTCCAGAACTGATTAATTGCGGCATCTGCATCTTTAACCAGCTGCTGAGCATTGCCAGCAGGTGCGGAAGAGCTAGAACTGGTTACGCCGGGAATCGATGGCAAACCAAACGCGTATGCGCCCGAACTAAATGTTGCAACGATAGCCAAGGCTACGAGGGACTTTTTCATGATCAATCTCCTAAAAATTAACGTACGCCTTTGGCGTTCAGTTGGTCTACTAGAGCACGAGCTGTTTCTTTTGCTGCTGTTTGCAAAGCATTACGAGATGCAACGCTCTGATCAGGGCCTAGACCCGAATACTGTATTGGACCTACCGATCCAATCTTTCTTGGTAAACGCTGTGACAAATCCCAAAGTTGCGAACGGACTGATACATAGACACGTCGAGCACCAGAAACCGGATCTGTATCACTCACACCAGCATCAATTGTTCCGTATGCAAAGTAGCGAACATCGCATGCACGTGCTGCGGCAATAACTTTCGAGCGAGTTCCTGGTGTTAGTTCATCTTCTTTTACGAATTCGTTTTTAAACGAATTCACAGTTGGTGCTTTGCACTCAGCAACCAAATCATCGTATCCCGCATATTCAACACCAGCGGTGTTAAGAATCTCACCCATCTGTGAGTCAATGTCTTGCGAACTAGTAACGGCATAACTAACTGCATCTTCTTTACGCAACGTGCTACCGCCAACGGTTTTTTCTTCTCGAGCAGTTACGCCGCCATTATCAGAAACTGATGTCGACGCAGATGCTTCACGAACCATAGTCTTACGTTCGTCAAACTGACGAATTGATGTTGCTTTACGTGCCATAAACAAAAACGAAAACAGAGAATCTTTCGAGCGCATACCTGCCGCAGCCTGCCCTGACCCGCCAACCGTCATCGATTCAGCTAACTGATCTACTGCGCCTTCATTGAACCCTACACGCGCAACGACCGTATATGTTTTCAATGCGGGATCAACCTTTTGATCCACAATCGAAAAGCTAGTTACCAAACGGTCAATGTTTCCCTGAACTTCCTTTTCTTTGCTAAACAATATTTTTTGTTTAGCCGGATTGAGCTTTGCTACATATGTGCGCCACGCAGCCATCTTTGCATTCTCAAAGGCCTTCTTCTTATCAGAATCTGATGGATCGCCGGAGAATACTCCTGCATCATATTGAATCGTACCAACCCCTTTGACTTCAGCCACTTGCGCAAACGCAAGCGAAGACAAGGCAACAAGAAATATAGCCAATGCTTTTTTCATTATCTAAGTCCTTTAAATAGTGTCTGTGTTTTTTCAAAGGCAGGTTCGGCATCCGATCCAGATGCCACATGCTCTTTCATCCAGCTCGTATCTGGCTTGCTAAACTGTTGCGACAATTCGTTTATAAGCTCTACGAGGGTTTTGTAATAACTTGGCCAACTTTCTACTTTCAAGCTAGTCCCGGCCGGCTTTACAACAATCAATGTGTTATAAATTTTCTCGTTTAAATATTGTTTGTTCAAATCTGGCTGCTCAAGAACAATTGTTGCAAGCACGCGATAGATATCTTGGGCTGATGAACCATCTTGTATTGATTTCGACTTGAAACCACGAAGCGCCAGGTTCACGGCATAGTCAGGTTCCGGCAACTTTAGATCCAGCGCATTCCCATCTGAGAATCGGTATGCCATCTTTGCACCAACTGCTTCACCTGTAGAACTTGGCACAACAGGTACGTTGTTGTAGTACGAAATCGCCGTTTCCAAAGCTTGTGCAACTTGATTCTTAAATGCGCTTTCTTTCTTTTTGGCCTCAGATAGGACCTTCTTCGCATCTTCTTCCAATGAAATGTTGGTAACCCGTAGATATTTACTGTATTTGGGCTTAATAGAAACTTTTTCAAATCGATCTAACCACTCATCAAACGCATTAACCGATGTACCATCGCCACCACTTAGCTGCTCGAAATAGAGCGACCTGAACATTCGGAGCTTCTCTGCCTCTGTTGGCTTGTGATCCATATGAGTTGAATATCGAATACGAACTGGGTATGTCGCTACAAGCGATTTCGTATCACGATCAAATCCTAATATCGATGCGTAGAGCCGAAGAATTACTAGATTCTTACCATCAAGCTCCTGAACTTCAACATCTTCATAGTTCAATGCAAAGGCTAAGCTAAGCTGTGACCCAACACCAATCTTTCCGAGCTCAAACGTAATTTTCTCCATCGCGCTTGGCCGCAGCATTAGTCTCTTCCGAAACATTTCATCAAGCGCTAATTTGTTGCTTGCTGCAATTTGAGATGTATAGGGATATAGCTCTGTTCTGTGGCCATAGTCTCCAGAAAATGCAAAGCCCGAGAACAAAAGCTTGTCTTGTGCTAAGGCCCCACCACTAAATAGGATAAGGGCGGCAAGCCAACAAATTGATTTTTTTAAACTTCTCATATGAAGAACCGTCCTATAAACCTATATTAATTTTTGCAAAATATGTCTAAGCAATATCTACTAAGCGCTTCTTTGTGTCAACTTGTTTTTCATAAGTTTCTAAGGAAATAGGGTTTACCACTTATCCTCAGAAACCTTTGTTTTCTTTGCCTGTACAGGTTTTTGCTCTACCTGAACTTGTCTCAACACCAATCCATTGGCAAAGTTTGCATTGATTTGCTCTGAACCACTCAAGATTCTCGCTTCGCTCGTTTTGAATTGCGTGCTCGCAATTTGAACCTGTCCAACTAGAACTTCCTGCTTACCTAGGCTTTCCCCCGTATAGGGATCTTTCAATTCTCGTCCCAAGGCAAACACATCGAACTTCTGCCCGACCTTCAGAGCATCTCCTCCTTGGCCGATCGTAATACTCATAGGCGATACAGCAACCGCCATCAGAGGGTAGATAGCATTGATGATGTCAACAGATGCCTGTTGTGGTGATCCATACGTTTTAGCAAATTTCACCTGGCTTGTTGCAACATCAATGACACGCAGAGAAATTTCACTATCCAATGACGAACGAGCAATTCTTTCACCTGTTAGCGGGTTTCGAACGGACTTGTCCTGGACCTGATATTTCATTACTTCTCCGGTCACAATGTAATCTGTGCCAGCTTTTTGGCCAATTCGAGCAACTTCAGCAGGGTTAAACTCTCCGCTTAGGTATTGATTCAACTCTGCACGTGTTTGCTCTGCATAAGAGCGGTCTAACATTGCAAAGCGCCTCGTCTGGACAAGACTATCCTCCAGTTTTGCCATCCACTCATGCCCGGCGTTTATAGCCGAACTATTGCCCGCCAATTGCGGCGCAATTTTCAGCGGAAGTACGGCAAGTCGTAGCCGATTGATCTGTTGACTAGCCTTATACGTCGGCACCACCGCTGTAACCGTCACTTGATAACCGGTCTGTGCGTTTTTGCTGCTCTGATTCACGGTGTACGAAGAAACCAACCCCTTCGTTTGCGTACTGATATCGTTCTTATACTGGGTCAGATTTGACGCAGAATCATTACGTATTGTGTCTTGTATAGATAAGTATTCCTGAGATTGAATGCTTAAACCTCGGACCTGCGAAACAGCCATGACAAGGGCATCATGAATTGCATCTTTTTCTGTCGCACCATGACCCGTTGTGGTCACAGTTGTACTCCCAAGGCTTTGGGCGTGAGCGTGCCCTACAAGAATGCACAGTCCTGCTACAACCGAAATACAGATGTTTTTAAGCTTCATAGCTACCCCAAATAATCTAGTGAAAGTCCAAGCAAGTCTTTAGAGATTTTTTTATTCAGCTCTACATTATCCAAACGATCTACGCCGTCGATAGTATTGGTGACAAAACATACACCTCCCTCCACGTCCATGCTGGCAGAGCACTGACGGCCTTTTGTGTTTTGATATTTCAACCCCATGTCATCAATGCTTGATGGCACTTCTGTGAATATCAATATCGCAGCAAGCCCCTTCAGAGATGTCTCGAGTAGGTTTGTACAGTCATAGACATTGTCAAAGTAATAAACAGCATTTGGTCCTAAATTGACCTCCAGCTGACGCTTGAACCTTTTAAAAGTGCTTTCGGCGAGCTTCTTGTGGTTGAAAACAATCAATGAGTACGCATGCCAGCTCGGCTTGATTTGAACATAAGCAAACAATTTTTCTGCTCTTGACGCCCTTGTATCCAACGCTTGATGCAATTTACACAAGCCAAAGAATGAGAGGCTAAGTCCAATTGATTGAGTAAGATCCACAAAAAAATACGTATAACTAATAAACCCGAGCGTAATCGACGCAAGCACCCCTTGGATCGACGAAACGATTAATCCGGTCTTCTTAAAATATGATCCAACAACAAATGACAGACAAAATGCCACAATCAAAACCGCAGATATCAAACCATCTATCCATTGCGGCAACATTCGAACATAACTTTGGGAAACGATGTCATCAATGGCTGTCGCAACGATTACATTATCGTCAACAAGTGCGCTTGCCGCAGTTGGTTTTAAGTTTGCAATGCCTGGGGCGGATACACCGAGAATTACAATCCTCTCCGCAAGCTTTTCTTTTAATGTTGGATCGCCTTCCTGCAACCTCGACCACAGATCCGCAAAACTAATCCGCTCATAGTTCCCACGCTTGTTACGCCAGTTTAAAAGAATTTCATTTTTTGGAAGCCACGTTGCATCCTTCAAATGAACTCTTGCGGCCACCAAGGCGGCTGATGGAACATATCCCTCACCAAATGGGTATGCAACCTTAAACCTTCTAATCAACCCATCTTTATCTTCGTGCAAATTTGAAAACCCATGGTTTCCAGCACCATCTGTAAACATTGAGGGTATCAATGCAACCGTTGTAGTGTTCGGTGAGCCTATATAACCGGGAATATTCTGAGCCGGAAATAGACTCTCAGTATCGTTATCTGGATTTAGCCGAACCCATGGCAAAACGATGTTCTTATACGATCCAACAACCGATTCAAAGACAGCGTCTGAGTTCTTATTGGACAAATCGGGTTCTGCCAATAGCAAATTCAGATAGATCGTTGAAGCACCAAGATCCTCTATGCCGGCAATGGCTTCTGCTAGTGTCTCTCTTGGCCAAGGCCAGCGGCCAAGTGTGCTGCTAAAGTGAGCGATTGATTTTTCATCAATATCAACAATGAGGATGCTTTCAGAAGGCACGGGGCTGCTTAAGCGCGTCTGCATAGCCAAATCATAAGACTTGGCTTTGAATCCGCTTCCTGCTACAGCCAAAACTAGCGTATACGCTATATAAACGAGAAATGCTGCGGCCAAGCCAACGTAGAACTCCCGATTAAACTTTCTCAGATAAAACGAAAAGTACTGTATGTACGGCTTGTACAACTTTTCATAGTCGTACTTTTTCTTGATGAGAGAAAGCAGGAAGTCAAACATTCGGCTTACATTCTTGACTTAATCGACTTATCAAACCGTGCTTTAGTTGCTGTATTGCGTACGGCATATTGCTGGTACACCTCAGCACAACAAGACCCAATAGATTGGATTCGCTCTGCAGCTGATGGATGCGTTGATAGCAAAAACGCCATGTTTTTATCGGAGCTTTTTGAATTCAGCATATTTAATACATCAACCAATGCCGATGGGTCATATCCTGACAACGCTAAAATGCGCATGGCTTCATAATCAGCTTCGTACTCTGATTGCTTATCCAAGCCCTTTGCCAGTATCAGCGTCGCAGCACGCGACATTGCTTCCAGCTGACCATCTGTTTGCCCCTCGGCAAGCGATTTCATCGCGTACTCTGCTAACACTTGTTTCTTTGCAACTTTCACGTAGTGCTTTAACCGCACATGAGATATCTCATGTGCAAGCACCGCAGCTAGCTCATCCTCGGAGTTTAAAGCTTTGAGCAAACCCTTTGTCACGAACACATACCCACCAGGCGCTGCGAAGGCGTTGATATCTGGGGCATCTATCGCAGCAAAAGTCCAGCGGTAAGAATCCCCACCGCTGTTTTTAACAAGCGTCTTCCCAACAAGCGTTAAGTAGTTATTCACTACCGAGTCATTCAAAATTGGCGAGGCACCTGCAATGTTAGCCGCCGTTTTATAGCCAAATTCATTTTCCTTTGCAGGCTTGTCATATTCTGCAAGCTTTGCTGCGAGTTGCTGAACATCTGCAGAAGCTGTAGTGGCGTAGAAAATTAATGCCGGCAAAATTAATCTACCAATTTTCATTTTTTTTACCCCCAGACTGCACCGGTTTACCGTTAGACACCGTCACTGTTGAAGGTACGGATTTTGTATTCTTTCCCAGGGTCGTTTTCGGAATATTCGCTCTGGCTGAAATGGATCCTGCTTTTACGAAACCCTCCACATCTGATTCAGAAACAGACCCCGAGGCTTTTGCAGCTGCATCGACAGCACCCACGTTCGGCTTCGCGGTCTTAAGTTCATCAGGGGAGAGGCCTCTAGCACCAGCTGTATTTACAATGTTTCCACTGCCACCCCGGCCCGTAGCTAGCGCGTCTGTTTTAGCTTTGGTGATCTGCAATTCAATGTCACTTAACTTCAACCAGCCAGTCTGACCGTTACCTGAAACCTTGACCCAAAATCCCTTCTTTTCAGCAACATCTACCATAGCGCCCTGAGGCAGCGCGGCGACCTTAGCCGCACTCGCAACCGGCTCTTTCTGAAGATCTACTGCCTTATTAGTTTTCGCTTGCTCGGCATAAACTGAAGCAGCAAACGAACCCAGCAGAACTGCGGCAACAATACTTTTCATATTATTTAAAGTCTTTAAACAGATCCTGCTTTTGCGGCGTCGCAGCTTTCTGCTGAACAGCGGTACTCTGAGGTTTTTCTGGCTGTGTTGCCGTAACCTGCCCAGCCTGTTCATCTATCTTTTTGTCAAAGTACGACTTGATCGATGTCCAATTGAAAATGATCAGAAGACCAATAGCGATGCCTACAAAATATCTCATTTCATATCCTTTCCAGTCAAACATGTACCTTTAAAAAATTTGGCATTTGCTTGCTCACCCATATTGACGAAAGCCAATTCAATTTTCGTCTTGTCCGGTGAGATTTTCATCAAAAAAATCTTCGACTTTTCGCTCTCGATTCGATACACGTCTGCCAGCATAAGATACGGATAATCTTTCAGGATGACCGTATTCATAGTCGAAACGCTGCCGCCAAATGGAAGAATCTGCAACGGAACAAGTTTTCCAAATTTGACTTCTTCCGGTAGCGAAAAGCTCAACTTAGTGAGCGGCTTACTGGTATCAAAGCGATATTCGCACTCCATCATTGGGCCAGCGTTTACGTTTGCCGACAGACCTAATGTCGTGACAAAAAGAAGTCCTAATTTTTTCATTCCATCCTTTCAAACTGCAAGCTCTCAGAAGCTTCCGGGACGCTAGGCGGGTCCTGCGTCAACGTCTTCTTCTCGAATACCCTTACCGAATCTACAGGAACATATAGAACCGCATACTGCTGAGAGTCGCATGTAACAACACTAGTTGCCATCCCTGAAGTCTCAACTGTTATGCTGCTGAAACCACTTTCCTTCATCCAGTACGAAAGCAACCGTTTGTATAACAATTTCTGCAGCTGTTTCGGTTTGGCGGATCCAGCGTTTATTTCATCTGACGGGTAATTAGTTGCTGCAAATATAAGAGCAGGGGTTTTCACTACTGTTGTCTGTGCAGCACTAACTACTACCTGATCGCATTCCAAAGGCACAGCTGCATAAACCGGTGTGGATACAGCTGCGCCAAAAAGAAGCCAACAGGCAGGCTTAGAAATCATTCGATGGTGGACGACTTACAGAAGCAGCAGACCCTGAACTAATCGCAGGCCCACCCATGACTCGAGCACTGCCATTGCTTTGGTCAGCACTTCCCGATCCTCCTTGTGCGGCCCCACCAGATGCCTGCTGTTGCTGAAGTCCTTGTGCCGTAGCAATGGATTTGCAACTTTGGCCCACATAAACCTTAGTGGATCCAAGCCCATCCTGCGGATTCACGTTCACCTCACCTCCGACCACAACTACACCCTGCAGCAGGGCTTGGGTTCTTTGTGAGTTTTCTTCTTTTTGCAATTGGCCTATTTCCTGATTTGAAGACTTTCCGGCACCATCTTCTTTACTGTATGACAGCATCTGCTCTTTATCGCTACTTTGTGCATCTAGAAGAGTTTTCTGGAAGTATGCAACCGCAGCATTTGCTTTTAGCAATGCTGACTTTTTCGCCATGCGGACACCGTCCGGACCCTTCATGCGGATCGTTGCTTCTCCAACGCAAATGATGCGCCTTTGGCAAGTAGGCGTAGGCGGTTGTTCAGCGCAGCCATCAAAAGGAATATTTACGGCACCAGGAACTACAGAATTTTGAGGTGTTGTTTGTTGAATTTGCACTTCATTTGAAGGCTGGGTCTGCTGCGCAAATGCGCTGCCTGTAGCTAGCGCAACCGCTGCTGCTAATGTCAATTTTTTGTAGTGCATTTTGGACTCCTTTAAATTAGAGCGGGCACAAACAGGCCCACCAAACCAACAGCTGTTGCCACAACTCCAAGAATACATGCGCCAGTTACTAGAAAGCCTGCGCTTGTAATAATTGCTGCTGATGCCAATACGATCGACACTTGAAGTATCGCCGAAGCAATCTCCATATATCTGTATTTCTTGAACATCAGGTTACGTTCAGCCTCTACTTCCTTAGCCTTTTCAAACAATTGATGCTTACCATCTTTATCCACATCGTTTGAGGTTAACCTTTCAACATCCTCCGCCCATTTCTTGAGTGCTTCACTTTCACTTAATTGGGCCTTATCAGCAACTTCAATTACGATTCCTCTCGCAAGCTCAGTTGCATGCGCCTTAATTGATTTGGCTTGGTAAAAGGACCACAGATTCGCTGACTCCACTTGCAGAGAAAGGGCGTCGGTTTGATAAGACTTACCCAGCGATTCAAAGAATGCTAATGCCAACGCAAGAACAGCAATCAGCAATGCTACCCGCCGGTTCGGTGAATGTTCAATCTTTTCTTTAATTTCTTCGATATCCATATCCGGCCTCACAATTATGCAGCTGGTTCAGTCATTCCGGGTGCGTCTCAGAATGACTGAATCAGAAGTCAATAGAACAATTCTGCAGGGGTCTTCTTCAATGTTGAAGGCAATGCTTTTTGTTGGATTAAATCTGTTTTAGAGACAAACTTGTAGTCGGAACTTACGTTTGTGAAGACACCAGAGTTTTCTAGCTGAAGAAAATCATCAGGCCGGTCTTTAAATTTATTAATTGAGACGAACTTGTTGTCCTTAATTGCTACAGCTGCAGCTTCTTGCTTGCACATCCCACCCATACAACTAGTTACTGCGTAGTACACGTCTCCAATCTGAAACCATAGTGTCGTGACATTTGCGGTAGGGTTTACTGTTTCAGAATCGACAAAGAATCTATTTGTGTTAGACATGTCTACTACATAAGTTATTTCAGCATCATCTTTCGGGCCGTATTTATATTCAATGCTCGTTATCGGACCCTTACTCGGGAACGCACATACAGCCATCTGCTTCTTGCCTGCTGCTGCCTGGAAAATCTTTATGGTGTCTGTTCCACAAGCTACTGGCACCTTTGGCTTACATGCTACGTATTTGTAGGTTGTGGGCTTGCCATCTTTTACGTATGTAGCCTTAAGATCTTTGCCACTAATTTCATACTGTGGATTCAGGTCGTATGGATCTCCGCCATCGCCACTGCAGCTTTCTGTAACAGTGTACTTGCCATCGCCTCCATCAACTTTTTTCGGTAGACAATATAAACCTTCAGACTGCAGGCCATCGGAGTTAATAATCAATCCGGGCCACATATCTGTTTGTGCTTCGGCCTTTTCTGCCACAGCACATGGATTTTTCCCCAAAGCCACGTTGGCAAACTTTCCAACAAGCTCACTAGGATAAAGGATCTTTGCTGGTTCAACTGGTGCCGCTGCTACAGAGGGTGTTGGAGGAGGGGGCGCCTTGTTTTCTTCTGACCCACATCCTAGCAAAAGTGTTGGAAGCAAAAGAATTGCTAATTGTTTGTATTTCACGATTTCTTCCCCTTGCAATTTTGGCTGCACTTAAGCGCTTCTTAAGTTTTACATATTACCCAAAAATTCTTTGTTTTCCATCCTTGTCGATTTTTTTGTTCTTATTTATTATTCTTAATATCCAACGCAAAAAAAAACAAAAGCCACCCGAAGGTGGCTTTTGCGTTTTAGGGCTTGCACCCTGAAACTTAGTGCCTGTTGCGCAGCTTCTTGATGGCAGCCAGCTGACCAATTGCATCGGCCAGTTCTGCTTCAGCCTTGGCGTAATCCATGCTGCTATCACGCTTCTGCAGCAACTCTTCAGCAGCCTTCTTGGCCTGCTGAGCACGAGCTTCATCCAGATCGTGAGCACGGATCGCGGTATCCGCCAGAACCGTAACCATCGTCGGCTGCACTTCCAGCATGCCGCCGGAAACGTAGACGAACTCTTCTCCGCCATCAGGCAGCTTGATGCGTACGGCACCCGGACGGATGCGCGTCAGCAGCGGGGTGTGGCGTGGCCAGATACCCAGCTCGCCCGATTCACCCGGCAGTACCACGTGATCAGCTTCACCCGAGAAAATCATCTCTTCGGCGCTGACGACGTCTACATGGATTCTTAATGACATATATGCTCCTGATCCGCCGCACGTGACCGCGCGGCGGGGGGATGGAACTTCCGGTTACTGCAGGGTCTTGGCTTTTTCGATGGCTTCTTCGATAGAACCCACCATGTAGAAAGCCTGCTCCGGCAGATGATCCAGCTCACCTTCAACGATCATCTTGAAGCCCTTGATCGTATCCTTGAGGGAAACATACTTACCTGGAGAACCGGTAAACACTTCAGCCACGTGGAACGGCTGCGACAGGAAGCGCTGGATCTTACGGGCGCGGGCAACGGCGAGCTTGTCGTCCGGAGCCAGTTCGTCCATACCCAGAATCGCGATGATGTCACGCAGTTCTTTGTAGCGTTGCAGCGTTTGCTGAACACCACGGGCAACACGGTAATGCTCTTCACCCACCACGTGCGGGTCGAGCTGACGCGAGGTCGAGTCGAGCGGATCAACGGCTGGGTAGATACCCAGCGCGGCAATGTCACGCGACAGAACAACGGTCGAGTCCAAGTGCAGGAAGGTGGTTGCAGGCGACGGGTCGGTCAAGTCATCGGCAGGCACGTACACGGCCTGGATCGACGTGATCGAACCGGTCTTGGTCGAGGTAATACGCTCTTGCAGACGGCCCATTTCTTCAGCCAGTGTTGGCTGGTAGCCCACAGCAGAAGGCATACGACCCAGCAGCGCGGACACTTCGGTACCGGCCAGGGTGTAACGGTAGATGTTATCCACGAAGAACAGAATGTCACGGCCTTCGTCACGGAAACGCTCAGCCATGGTCAGACCGGTCAGTGCAACGCGCAGACGGTTGCCCGGA
>Ga0255756_1002992_pt1 | contig 17470 bp, 16 predicted proteins | sample 011ome_20_FD_179956 | JGI IMG/M metagenome (GOLD analysis project Ga0255756, IMG submission 179956) | Coastal salt marsh microbial communities from the Groves Creek Marsh, Skidaway Island, Georgia - 011509CT metaG (version 2) | ecosystem: Environmental > Aquatic > Marine > Intertidal zone > Salt...
TGAGCGCAAGAAGCAGATGCTAGATGCCGGCAAAACTTGGCAAGAAATCGGATTTCAAGACGCGGGAGATATGAATATCTTCTTTAGGCAGCGAGATGCCAACTATGTTAAACCAGTAAAATACCTAAAATATCCCCTAGTGGATCACGCTCTTTATTTCGCCGACATCCGAAATTCAACACGCATTAATGTCAACTTCGGACGCAATCCGGACATTCGCGCCAGTTACCGTATACGCATCAATGGCGGTGCAGTCGAGGGAGCGCCGGAAATGCGAAAATATTTAAAAGTGGATTCTGCTGATGGCGTTGTTGGCATTTTCAAACTCGACGGTACCGACAGGCAGCCAGATGAAGTCGAACTATTAAACAGGCTTCGCTTTGGAGATAATAGCCACAATTTAACCATCTATGAGAATCGACCAGAGATCAACGGTGGGGTCTCCAAATACATCAAGCTGGTCGATAAGCCGGGGGCTTGGGCGGCCGTTTGGGTCGATTGGCTCGAAACCGAGGGGCCATTCTACCGGCAACAGACCAATTTCTTCGGTGAATTGATCAATGCTAAAGATGGTGCCTCGCGCTACAGCAATTCGTTGAATTCAGATGATAATGCGCGGGAGTTCATCGAGCGATTCGCCTATCAAGCATTCCGCCACAAGCAACCTCAACCGGCATACATTGATAGCCTGCTGGCACTTTTTGAGGAGAATCGGGCGAACGGGCAAAACTTCAATCAAGCCATGGGTGAGGCAATCGCGGTCGTTTTGGCCTCCCCTAGTTTTCTATATTTAGAAGAAGTTGGATCGGGGCCGAAGGACCGCAAGTTGAGTGATCGAGAGTTTGCAGTCAGGCTGGCATATTTCCTCTGGAGCAGTCTCCCAGACGAGGAGCTGTATCGGTTTGCTGAAAATGGATCCTTGTCCGACCCCAAGGTATTGAAGGGCCAAGTGAATCGCATGCTGGCGGACTGGAAATCGGAGGCCTTTTACGAAGGGTTCTCCAGCCAATGGGCTGACTTAGACCGCTACCAAGCAGTCACGGTCGATGAAAATCAATACTATCTGTTTAATTCCGGAGTGCGCTATTCTGCCTACCGTGAAGTCGTCGAATTTTATAAGACTTTAGTCAGCGAAGATCTGCCGATTACGAATTTAATTGATTCGGAATTCATCGTGGCTAACTCGCTGCTGGCTGACTATTATGGTATGCCGAGCACTCGCTCAGAGGACCCGAATGCCTTTCAAAAGATTACATTGGACTGGAACTCCCCACGCGGCGGCTTACTCGGTCAAAGCGCATTCCTGACCATGGGTTCAAATGGCGAGCGCACCTCACCTGTCATTCGCGGCGCGATGATTCTTGAGAAATTACTCAATGATAAGCCCGCGCCACCACCGCCGAATGTCCCCGAACTTAGCAGTGCATCCAAGCAACCTCTGACCAATCGCGAGATGGTTCAGCGACACCAATCCCAAGCAGCGTGCGCATCCTGCCACAGTCGGATGGATCCGTTGGGGTTTGGTCTGGAAATTTTTGATACGGTTGGTCGCTGGCGCGACACGGAACCAGTCGGCAATGATGATATTCACATCCAAGAAAGCGGCAAATTGGTGAGTGGCATGATTTATCGTGACCTCGATCATTTAAAAGCCTTACTTAAAACTCAAAAACATAAGTTGGCCAAGGAGATGATCGAATCGATGACCGCCTACGGCCTTGGTCGCACGATGGAGTTCTCAGATGATGAGGCGATACTGGCGATGGTGAATCGTTCTCAGTATACTAATTATCGAATGCGTGATATGATCCATATTATTACTTCAAATCCTCTGTTCAAATCCAAGTAAGCCCCGAATGTCATGAGCCAATTTAAAACCAACCCCATCACTCGTCGTTCCTTTCTCCGAGCAAGTGGCGCCTGCTTGGCACTCCCCTTCCTCGAGAGCTTTTCATTCGGCAAGACGGCATCCTCCTATGTTGCACCCAAACGGATGATCTTCCTTGGAGGCGGGTTTGGATTTACTGAGGATACTTTCTATCCCAAACAAGCAGGACGCTTCGCAGATATCGGCCTCACCGAAGGGTTGATGCCGTTGAAGCGCCACCAAGACGATTTCACCATGATTTCGAATCTAACCAATATAGGTGCGACCAATCCACATGGCGGTAGTTCATCCTACCTCACCGGCGCTAATGTTTCTGGCACTCCCGGCAAACGTTTCTTCAATTCAATTTCCTGCGATCAAGTCGCGGCGCAACATCTGGGCAAGGACACGCGCTTTTCATCCTTAGTACTTTCTGCCAAAGAAAAGAGTGGCCTGCAAAATTCCGGACATGGAAACGGACTCTCGCTCTCCTGGAATGACAGTGGCAATCCTATGCCGGGCATCGACCAGCCGATTGATTTATATCATACCATATTCGAACAACAGACTGGCACCCGTGCCGAACTAGATGATCGCTTAAGAAAGAAGGAAAGTATTTTAGACATTGTGCGAGTCAATGCCAGCGCAATGAAGCGAAATCTGAGCACCAATGACCGCGAAAAACTGGATGAATACTTCCAAGGCGTGCGTCAGGTCGAACTCGGACTAGAGCGGCAGGCGAAATGGGCAAATATCCCTAAACCAAATGCGCCTTTTGCCGAGCCCATCGACCAACTGATTGGTGAGGAAGAGATTAAATTAATGTACGACATGATCATTGTCGCGCTCCAGACCGATTCGACTCGAGTGGTGACGTATCGCCAACCCGTGTGCTCTTTGCTCGTTGGTATCGGGGTCGCGCTGCAAGCGCACTCACTCAGCCACTATGGTTTTTCCGAACCTCGCAAGAATGCCTCCCGCCAACGAGATCAAAAGTGCTCCGAGTTATTTGCACACTTCCTAGATCGCTTAAAGGAAGCGAAAGATAGCGATGGCAGCCGCTTGTATGACAATTGCATCGTCAGCTACGGCACCAATCTTCGCACCGGCCATCAACTAAAGAACCTCCCCGCGATTGTCGCTGGCGGAGGCGCGAAGAATCTCCGCAAAGGAGAGCATATCATCCTCTCAGAGAAAGATACCCCACTGGCGAATTATTGGCTGACTTTGTTGCAGCAAGCAAATATTCCAGCGAAGCATTTTAGTCATAGTACCAGCAATCTACCTGAAATCCTAGGCTAGTTAGTTTCTGCTCGGCCGACGGACTGCTTTTCAACGCGAACTCCCTCACCTGCGGGCGCACCCGCAGTATTCGAAACTCATGCCTTGCGGTTTTGCCGAAGGCGGACCCACCCCTTAACACTGCCGTGGGATTCTTTACCGTCATCGGTTGCCACAAAAAAAGCCGCACCCTCTCGGATGCGGCTTTCCTATTAAGACAACAATAACAACAATATCTTGTGGAAACGTTACTGGCAAGCTTCGCACTCCTCGCCATTCATCATGGCTTCGATTGAGCACGCTTTAGCCTCTGCCGCACTGAATTCTTTTTTGGCTGCTGCGGACACCGCCGCTTCGGCATCGGTTTGGCCAATACGTCCACGCTTCTCTTTTTTCACACTGGTGGTTGCCTTCTCAATGTTGGAAGCGCCGAGGGTGCGGAGATAGTAAGTGGTCTTGAGGCCCTTACGCCATGCATCGCGATACATGTGCGAGAGTGTTTTAATATCTGGCTCGGCAAGGAACAAGTTCACCGATTGTGACTGATCGATCCATTTCTGGCGACGCGCGGCGGCATCAATGAAGTATTTGTATTCAATCCCAAATGCAGTGCGGTATTTATCGCGCAGGTCTTGCGGCACGCCTTCGATTGCGTCGAGTTCGCCATCGAAATACTTAACATGATCAAGCATTTCGGGCGTCCATAGACCGCGCTTCTTTAAGTCGCGCACTAGTTCGCCATTGAGCACGATAAAGTCGCCGGACAGATTACTCTTCACGAACAGATTCTTATAGGTCGGCTCGATGCAAGGCGTGGTGCCCATGATATTAGAGATCGTAGCGGTCGGTGCGATCGCGAGCACGTTGGAGTTACGCATACCGTGCTTGGCGATTTTTTCGCGTAGTGGCTTCCAGTCCATCTTACCCGCACGCGGCACTTCGATTTTCTCGCCACGCTCTTGCTCGAGTACATCCAGTGTATCTTGCGGCATTAGACCACGGTCCCATTTGGAGCCCTTATAGCTACTGTAAGTGCCGTGCTCAGCGGCGATGTCGCTGGATGCTTCGTAGGCATAATAGGCGATGGCTTCCATGAACTCGTCGTTAAATTCAACGGCGGCTTGAGACGCGAATGCGATATCTTTTTTGTAGAGCGTGTTTTGCAGCCCCATGATACCGAGCCCGATCGGACGGTGGCGACTATTGGCAGTCCTGGCCGCTTCAGTCGGATAGAAGTTGATATCGATCACGTTATCGAGGGCACGCACTGCGACGCTAATCGTCTCACGCAGTTTGGCATGATCGAGGTTACCATCGGCATCAAGATGTGAGTCGAGCACCACCGAACCCAGATTACAAACCGCAGTCTCTTCGTCGCTTGTATTAAGGGTAATCTCGGTACAGAGATTCGAGCTATGAATCACTCCACAATGATCCTGCGGACTGCGTACATTACACGGGTCCTTGAAGGTGATCCAAGGATGCCCGGTTTCAAAGATCATCCGCAACATTAACTTCCACAGGTCGAGAGCGGGTTGCTTACGACCAAAGATTTCACCACGCTCTGCCATCGCTTCATACTCCGTGTAGCGCTTTTCAAACGCCTTACCGTACAGTTCGTGCAGGTCTGGTGTTTCGTTCGAGCGAAACAGCGTCCACTCGGCACGAGCTTCCATGCGCTGCATGAATAAATCGGGTATCCAGTTCGCGGTGTTCATGTCGTGCGTGCGGCGACGGTCGTCACCGGTGTTTTTACGCAACTCTAGGAAATCGGGTAAATCATTGTGCCACGACTCCAAATACGCACAACCAGAACCGCGACGCTTGCCGCCTTGGTTGACTGCGACGAGTTGGTCATTGTGCAACTTCAAAAATGGGATCACGCCTTGGCTCTCGCCATTGGTACCTTTAATAAAGCCCCCAGTGCCGCGAACCGCAGTCCAAGAACCACCGAGGCCACCGGCCCATTTAGATAGGAAAGCGTTGTCGGCGATGCCGCGGTGCATGATCGACTCGATACTGTCATCGACCTTGTAGAGGTAGCAGGACGAAAGTTGCGAGTGTAGCGTCCCAGAATTAAACAGTGTCGGTGTGGAGGAGCAAAAGCGCCGGCTCTTATAGAGATTATAGAGACGAATGGCGTAGCCCTCGCGGTCTTGCTTCTCATGATGAAACAAGCCCATGGAAACACGGATCCAAAAGTATTGCGGGACTTCCAAGTGGCGGTGCTTCTTGCCAGTCTTATCAACGATCAGGTAGCGGTCGTATAAGGTTTGTACGCCGAGATAATCGAAATCGAGATCCGCGGATGGATCAAGTGCCGCACCGATCTGATCAAGATCGAAGTCGAGTAGTTTCGGGTGGATGCGCTCGATCTCAATCGCCCGTTTTAGGTAACTCTTGAAGCCGCGGCGATGCGCGTCTTTGAGTTGCTCGACACCGTCCTGCAGAATGTCCCAATCCAGTACTTCTTCGTAAATGTATGTCAGCAATACTCGACCTGCAAACAGCGAAAAGTCAGCATCGCGCTCGATCATGCTCTTGGCATTGAGAATAATCGTCTTTTGCAAGTCCAGGCGCGTCATCTCCGGATACAGCGAACGGCGCAACTCGTCGTCGATTTCCTCCGCACTTAAATTAAGATCCAAGCCAATCATCGCGAATTCGATGCGACGCTTGAGATCAAGACCATCCCAGAATGTGTTCTCACCATTTGCTTCGGTGACGACGATCATCGACTCCTGCAATGTTTCGCTAGAATCGACGATGCCTTCATCCTCACGGACGCGCGAACGGTGCGCACGATACAAAATGTATGCTTCGGCGACCTTGAAATGACCTTGACGCATCATCTCTTCCTGCACCGCATCCTGCACATCTTCGATATTGAGAAATGCCTGGCCGGCACCATTGAGACGATCAGTTGCGGCACGTGCGACTTCGACTGCTGGAGTCGAGTCCAATTGCAGCGAGAGAAAAGACTTACGCACCGCGACTTCGATCTTCGCTTCGTTCCACGGCACGACTTGACCGTTACGCCGAATCAGCCGAATCGAAACAGGTTCACGCTCACGCTCTTGGCCTTTGGCCCGACCAAAGACTAGGCTCTTAGCGACGTCGTGCGCATTGTTCTCGATCAATGCTTTCTCAATAAGAAGATGAATGTCGTGGGCCGATAGTTTCAACGCACGACCTTGCTCAATTGAAGTGGCCAGCACTTTGCCGACACTCTGCGCAATACTCGCAACAAACTTTTGATTCACTTCCGTATAAATTTCTTCCTCCTGGCGAGACAAAAGCAAGTCAGTCAGCGCCGCACCAATAGTATCGGCAATCTCAGCAAGATCGAAATCACGCTCACCACCCTCGACTTCAATTTTTATTTCGGAGCGTTGAAACTTGTCTTCACCAATCACCGCGGCCCAATCAAAGCGTGGTTTTTTATCTTTGGGGGTGGACGCGTAACGTTTGAGTTCGAGATCTTCTTCGAATGAAATTTTTTGGATCATTGTTTGTTGTTTTAGTTCAAATTAGTAAATGGGGTGGCTGGGTTGGCCTGAGGATGAGTAGCAATGGAAAACGGAGTGCGGACGAGGTCCGCACTCCGGAAAGGGGTTGATCGGTGAGCTTTAAGGTTATAGTTCGTCGTCGTCGACTTGACCCAGCGCAGATGCTTTCTGGTATTCGGTCACACGGCCTTCGAAGAAATTTTGTTCCTTCTTAATGTCCATCATCTCAGCGAGCCAAGGGAATGGATTAGAGGCACCAGCGCCCAACGGCTCTAGGCCGACATCTTCAAGACGACGGTCGCCAATGTAATCGATGTATTGACAGAACTCTGCTGAACTGAGGCCCACCGAATTGACGGGTAGACAGTCGCTGATAAAGTCCTTCTCCAGCGAGATCGCTTCGCGCATCAAGTCGCGCAGCTCCTCTTTAAAGTCCGCCGTCCACACATCCGGATTCTCCTCAATAAGATCCATGATCAAATTGCGGAACACCTCGATGTGATTCGACTCGTCGCGGAGTGTGTAGCGAAACATTTGGCCGATACCCGGGAATTTGTTCTGACGGTAAAGCGACAGCACCATGCCAAACAAGCCGTAGAACTGAGTACCTTCCATGCACTGTCCAAACAGGAACAGGTTCTTAGCGAATGCCTGCTTGTCCTTTGTGGTGGTCAAATCCATGTCGCGACGCAAGCCACGGGAGTTAGTCACCACGAAGTCAGTCTTACGCTTGATGGTTGGGATATCTTCAAACATCGCCTCACACTCGTGCGGGTTGATGCCAAGCGAGCTGATCATATAAACCAATGAGTCCGCGTGAATGTTTTCCTCATGCGCATGGCGGCCAAGTAATAACTTGAGCTCGGGAGCAGTCACCAACTCACGGGTCACATGCTGAATATTATCTCCAACAATACCCTCCGCCGCAGAGAAATAACCGATCGCCATCTTGATAATCCAACGCTCCGCATCGGAAAGGTCAGCACTGCGCCACAATTCGACATCCTTCTGCATTGGGATGTCTTCTGGTTCCCAGTGATTGTTCTTCATGGTTTTATACAAATCATATGCCCACTGATATTTCAGCGGCAGGATATTGAAGAACATCGTGTCCTTGCCATTAATAACTTTTTTAGCAGCATAGGCTTCTGCCGCTTTCGCTTCGTCGAGGACGAAAGTTTTATCGCCGATTGTATAGGTTTTTTCCATGAGTCTATTTGAGTGGTTGGTTAGATTTGAATGGGTTAAAAATAGAACAAAAATCGCGGTTTATTGATCAGGATAGCTATCGCCGCAACTGAAGCTGTTGAAAATGAGTCAGATAGAATATTTCGAGGGGTGAATGGGGTCGTTCGATAAATTCAACTGTGTGCCAGCAAATCTGTGCTGTCAAATAAATGAACACTGTATATCGTATATTTTTCATAAAATCGCACTAGATATAGTATTTATACACAAGTTATTCGCAATTCATTGTGTATAACTTACAGCGCAAATCGAGCTCAACCCGCATATTTATTGGTTTTATCAGTAGTCGACCTGCAGGTAGTTTATCCCAGCAGAATACGCCCATAAAAGTAGGTGCAATGCCAAAAAATGGCCGCGACTCATAAAAAATGCCTCTAGTCATGCAACTTTCTTTGCAAACCATCGATTGTCTGAGTAAGGATGCACACATATACACACAGTACATTAGGCACTTGGACGACATATCCAAACCCGCCCGCAGGTATTATGCCGAAAACCACTCCAGCCACAGCCCCTGCAATGATTGTTGAAGATATCGACAGCGCTTGCCTACGCGCTCTAGCTGCAGGCGACCACAGCGCCTTCGCCAGCCTCGTACAGCGCTGGCAGACTCGGCTGATCAATTTTTTTTACCGTTCCACCCGCAATCGCGCCGACGCCGAAGACCTCGCGCAAGAAACTTTTCTGGAACTCTATCGCGCCGCGCCACGCTACACCGCCCGTGGCACCTTCAGTGCCTTTATCTTTACCCTTGCCCACCGTCGCTTGATCGACAATTACCGCAAACGCGCACGCCGCCCGCTCGACTTTATTGATCCCACCGACTTCGCCATGCAACAACACGCCGAACCAGTCGATGGTAGCCGCGAAATCGAACAAGCCTTTCACCACGCCCTTGCAGCCCTACCCGAAAACCAGCGCAACGCCATCCTACTTCGACAACAACAAGGGCTTGCTTACGACGAAATCGCCAAAGCCCTCGACACCACTACCAGCTCGGTCAAGACCTGGATTCACCGCGCCCGCACACAGCTGCGCCAAGAACTCAAAGACTTCGCCTAGACAACTCTGCCCACCTTCCGACTTTCCCACCTTCAAACTTTGCCACTCATTTTCGTCATGAAAACTACAGACTCACGCGACCCACTCGACCGCACAATCGATGACCTCCTCGCCAGCCGCCCGCTGCAACCCAGCCCCGACTTTGCCGCCCGTGTACTGGCTGCAGCCGATGCACTACCAGCCGCCAAGCGCCACAGTAGTCCCGTCGGACAATTGCTACGCTTTGCACTGCCGCTCGCCGCACTGATCGCAGTCGCCTTCACCCTCGCACAATTCATACCGAGCAAGCCCAGCACTGTTCCAGGTCCGGTGCTCAGCGCGGCCGACATGCAGGAAATCTTTTTGCTAGAGGAAGGCCTCGCAGGCCTCAGTCAACTACAGCAGGGCCACTTCGGCAGCACTCACCTACTCAGCACACTGGACGCACTCACCTTCGACATCGAATCATGAAAACACCCACACTCATCATAGCACTCGCCTGTCTATTAATTGCAGCCACCAGCGCCGGCGCACAAGGGACGAATGACAAGGGCTCCGAAGACCGAGCTCAACTAGGCTCAGGCGGAGAAACACGCCTACTGCAACACCTACTAAAAATGAACGATGCCGAGCTGGTCAACTTGCGTAAAACCGTCGAGCGCATCGAAAAGATGTCGCCTCAGGAAAAGGCACAGTTACGTGAACGGATCGGCAAATTTGACAACATGGCACCCGAAAAAATCGCCGCGATGCGTAAGAAATTTGAAGCCATCCCCAGGGAGCAGCGCGAAACCATGCGTAAACGCTGGATGGAGATGAGCCCAGAACAGCGCGCAGAATGGCGCACACAACTCAATGCGATGTCGCCCGTAGAGCGCAAAGCCCTCTTTGAAGAGCAAGGCTTCGTGGCGCCCCCGCCGCATAACCTTAAAAAAGGTCCCCGCGCAAAGCGCCCCAACAGCAAAGGACCCCAGTCTGAGCGCAGCTCCAAGCTCGGTGTAGAGCCAGCAGAAACAGAAAATTAAAAAAATAAAATCGCTGGCTTGACAGAATGAACTTCTGAAACAATCTCCGCTTCTTCGTTAGCGTTTAACCTCACTAACAAACTTGCTGGATTAGCTCAATTGGTAGAGCAGTTGACTCTTAATCAATTGGTTCGGGGTTCAAGTCCCCGATCCAGTAAGTAGGCCACCTTAGCTCAGTTGGTAGAGCAGTTGATTTGTAATCATCAGGTCGTCAGTTCGACTCTGACAGGTGGCTCCACTTTTAAACCCTTAAGTTCAACGACTTAAGGGCTTTTTCGTGCCCGCAGCACGGACTGCCCACTTGCAAGGAAATTGGTCGAGGTTACCTGAAATGGTCCACTTGAAAAGTTAGTCTGGTTCCCTAGAAAGGATCAGAACATGAAAGGCAAAAGATATACCACCGAAACAAAGATCCGCATTCTGCGTGAAGCAGAGGGCAGTGATAAAACAATCCAAGATGTCTGCCGAGATCGGCAGATCAGTGAACAAACCTACCATCGCTGGAAGCGTGAGTTTGGGATGATGGAAGTTAATCAGGCTAAGCAGCTAAAGGGGCTGCAGCAGGAGAACGCTCGACTCAAACGCATGCTGGCCGACGAGATGCTTGGCAAAGAGTTGCTAAAGGAGGCTCTTGAAAAAAAGTTATGAGCCCCGGACACAAACGTCAGATAGCTGAACAGTTTGTTTCCGGGGATCGTTGCAGTGCCCGAGCTGCTTGTCGGCACTTCGGTCTGCATCGCAGCACTTTTGGGTATCAAGCGAAAGAGCCAGATGCTTGGTTGGCAAAGCTGAAGTCAGCCTTGCGCCGTATGTCGAATAAGCACCCAGAGCTGGGCTACCCTAAGATCACTCGCTTATTGAAGAAGGAGGGATGGAAGGTCGGTCACGTATTGTTCAGAGATTGCGGCGCGAGCTTGGACTGGCTGTGCCAGCTAAGAGGCCAAGAAGCGACGCAAGGGCGCTTCTACTGGTTTGCCGACGAAGGCCACGCATCGTGGTCACGTCTGGACCTGGGACTTCGTTCACGACACGACGATGCGCGGCGGAAAGCTGCGTATGCTTAATGTGATCGATGAACATACCCGTGAATGCCTCTGTATTCATGTGGATCGTCGGATTAACGCCCGCAAGGTTCGTCGGATTATCTCCAATCTGATTGATGTGCATGGAGCTCCAGAACATATACGCAGCGACAATGGCTCTGAGTTTATCGAACGCGGCCTACGCGAGTGGTTAGCTGAGAATAAAATCAAAACACTTTATATTGATCCGGGTAGTCCATGGCAGAACGGCTTCATCGAAAGCTTCAACGCACGCCTAGGCGAAGAATGTCTAAACCGAGAACAGATGTGGACACTCACTGAGGCCTGAGTCGTCATCGAAGACTGGCGTTGGAAGTATAATAATATACGCCCGCATAGATCCTTGGGCTACATCACACCTCTTGAGTTTGCTCAGGAAGAAATAGAAGAAATCACCTCCACTCAATGCTGGGACTCCGGTCAGCCTACGGCTTCCCTACGTCCCAGCATTGACTTACTCTACAACATCGAACAACTAATTAACCCGTCCAGACTAACACATGCTCTGGCCCAGTTTGAGTAACTCGACCAGGGATAAGTAGAGGATAAAAAAGGGGGCAAACGCACATCCGCGTCTAGGACGCGCGGCTAGGGGGTGTGACCTTAAGTAATATCCAAAGTTTCTTCCATATGCTCCAAGCTGCGGCCCTTCGTTTCTGGAACGATAAAGATAACCCAAAGTAATTGCAGCACCATCATCGCGCAGAAGAATCCGAAAATATACTGAGTATCAAACTTACCGACCATGACTGGAAAAATCAACGTTATGACCGCGGCAAACACCCAGTGAACCGACACTCCAAACGACGTGCCATGGGCACGCCGACGTGCCGGCAAACAAACCAGTGCTCGCCACTAACACATCGACACCACGACGCATCAACTCGACTGCCGCACGCATCCCAGCCGCACCACTACCGAGCACCAGTTCATCACAACTATACACCGGCACAGTCACACCCGCGACTTGCATGCTTTGCTCGGTTGCATCAATCCCGCGCACAGCAGGCATATCGACACGGGTTAGGCGGTCGAGAATTGCTTGAGGGATAGCATCAATACCGTCTTCAGTTGGTGTGGCTGATGTACTCATAGCTTGAATCAATTAAAAAGTTGGAGATGGATAAAAAAACGCGATGCCTTGGCACATCAACAGTGCGCCCGCAAAAAGCAAATTTCTATCACAATTCTCTCGGCGTCCACCATGCGTCAAGCTCGGTGCGCAGCGCTTTGACAATATCTGGACGAACTATGGCAAGGTTACTTTGTTCGAAGGGGTCGAGCTGCAGGTTGAACAACTCCACTTGATCAGATGGTGGCTTGGTAAGCCATGGGATTTCGCGTAGCTCCGGTTGCTTCGCTTGCCAGACGATCAGCTTCCACTGCTTACTAACAAGCACGCGGCCTCGCAGTGACGCTTCGGGCCGATCTACCTGCAGCATGTCGTGGTGGTAATTATCACCGAAGACATACTTGCGCTTCTCGACCACATCGAAGTCTAATAAATCAATGCCAGGCATCATCGGGTGCGCAGCTAAGCCTGCGATGCTCAAAATGGTGGGTGCGAGATCAATGTTACTCGCCATGTTCGATACATCCATCTTCGGTGCTACCTTGCCCGGCCACTTGATAGTAATCGGCGTGCGCATGCCCAGTTCAGAAGGATAGACTTTGTCATTACCGGGCCAGCCATTGTCAGAAACAAACAGCACCACGGTATTCTCTTCGAGTCCCTTAGACTTGAGGGTGCCGAGCAGCTCGCCACAGGTCTCATCGAGCCATTCGACCATGGCATAATATTTGGCACTGTGTCCGAGGTGCTTGTATTTACTTAGCAAGCGCTCGGGTGGATTGTGCGGTGTGTGTGGCAGGAACGGCGCATACCAGACCAGGAATGGCTTTTGCTGGTCTTGAGCTTGATCAATAAAGTCATAGACGGGCTGCATACCATTACGGCCAATGCCCAGTGATTCTTTTGAGCCATGTCGGCCAGTCTCACCCATGGTGTGCGTGAAGCCTGCAATCGCAGGATCCTTTTGCCAAAACTTGCCGGTGTGCAGGCTGAGGTAGCCCTTTTCTTGCAACATCAGTGGTAATTGCGGCATGCTCTTGTAGTGATCGACCCAAGGCTGACGATCGCCACGCGCTGCTGGATCATTCCCCGTATAACCGTGCTGGTAAGCATACAGGCCGGTCTGCATGGTGGTCAGCGATGGGCAGCAGAGCGGCGTGCTGACATAGCCACGGGTGTAGACATGACTTTCTGAAGCTAAGCGATCCAAATGCGGAGTCTGGATATCAGGATGGCCCATGAAGCCGTAGTCGGGAAAGCCGTGATCATCGCTAATGATCAGCACAATATTAGGTGGCGCCTCGGCGACATCGGCGTTAAGCGCAGGTGCTACCACGACCGCAGTGAGAAGGGCAAAGATGGCAACAGCTAGGGCGGTGAATGAATAACGCATGCAGTGAGGTGAAAGTAGTTAAAGCAGGAGTAGGCAGAGCTTACATGTCTAGATACAAACCGAACTTACACCCTTTTTGCAGCAACGCCAAAAAGCAAACCCTTATAAGTCCACCGCCTAGCAATCATCGTCGACGATTGATGCGGGAGGGATGACCTCCGTGTCGTCCGCACTGCGATGGCGCTCATACGGTACGGCCGTTGGACAGACAATTACCTAGCCCGACTACTCCGCGAAAGGCCGCAGCCTTTCGGTTTCTTTGTCGATTGCCCATAACGTCACAGGCAGATTGTATTGGCGTATCAATGCCCTTAACTGTAGCAGCTCATTGGTGTCGTCCACATCATCGGTAATCAGAATCATGCCGGCACGTTTGCCAGTCTCGAATGCATAATCCAACGACAAGCCAAGCAACTTGTGCCAATTACTATTCCAATCGATCTCAATGGCGTGTGTCGCACTGAGCATTTCGTAGCGTGGCTGATCGCCGAGGGCTTGTTCTGGCTGCGCATGGAGCAGTTCCGCGGCAATCCTTTGGTAATGTGTGACTGGCTGCATCGAGGTGCTCGCCGAGAGACTCAGTAAGGCAAGCAAGAGTGACAGCAGGCCGGTAATCGCAATAATAAAGTGGTAACGCATAACGGCATAATAGTAAGCATATAAAGATTAGCAAGCCGGGCACGTAAAAGCCAATGCGATGCCTACTCACAGCCGTTTCCGAGCGATTGAAAACGATCCATATTACTGCAATTACCGGTAATCACAGCGCCCACCGAGTAACTGTCGCCTAACTGCTGCTCTGCAGCGAACCCAAAAAAAGCTGAGACGGCGAACGCTTGAGCGAACGCCATCTCAGCGAATATCGAAACTGAGTTGCTGCCGCGCGCTTACAACAGCGGCGCAATCACTAGACTCACAATTGCCATCACGTTGATCAGGATGTTCATCGAAGGCCCAGACGTATCCTTGAACGGATCTCCCACGGTATCGCCAACTACACAGGCGCGGTGCGCATCCGAGTTTTTGCCGCCATAGTTTCCTTGTTCGACGAATTTCTTAGCATTGTCCCAAGCACCGCCACTATTGGCCATCATCAGCGCAAGTAATACGCCGCTGAGTAGCGCACCGACCAGCGCACCACCAAGTGTTTCTGGGCCAAGACCAAACCCGATCGCGACGGGCGCGAGAATCGCAATTGAAGCTGGCAGTACCATGCGCTTAAGCGCCGCGTTGGTGGCAATATCAATGCACTGATTCGAATCTGGCTTAGCATTGCCATCTAACAAGCCAGGAATTTCCCGAAACTGTCGACGAATTTCTTCAATCATTTCCTGCGCCGCATCGCCCACCGCATCCATGGTGATCGCAGCAACTAAGAATGGGCAAAGGCCGCCTAAGAACACGCCCGTAAGCACTTTAGGATCAGACAGCAGCAGCGCAAAATCGACGTGGTACGAGCGCACCACATTGACGTAGGCCGCGATGATCGCTAGCGCCGCCAGTGATGCCGCACCAATCGCAAAGCCCTTACCAATCGCTGCAGTGGTATTACCCACTTCGTCGAGCGAGTCAGTGATCTCGCGCACTTCTTGGCCGAGTCCCGCCATTTGCGCAATGCCACCGGCATTGTCAGCAATCGGCCCGTAGGCATCGATACTCATGGTGATACCGATGGTGGCCAACATCCCCACCGCGGCGATGCCGACACCATACAGGCCGGCCATTGAACTCGCGCCGAGCAGCACCAGCGCGACCACTGCCAGTGGGATCGCCACCGACTGTAAGCCCACCGCCACGCCACGGATCATCACCGTCGCAACACCGGTCAAACCAGCCTTGGCAATCGAGCGCATCGGGCTACCACCGGTGTAAAACTCAGTCGATAGACCAATCGCGATACCGCCCACCGAACCAGCCACCACACACAACCAAACGTTCATCGAGATGCCGAGCAAAGTCACCACCACGATCGCTGCTAGAATGAAAATAAACGCAGCACCCATGGTCCCAGTGCGCAATGCCTTGGCGGGATCTTTCGAAGCCGATAACCAGACGATACCGATCCCGCTGAAGGAACACAGCAAGCCAGTCGCCGCGAGTGCCAGTGGTAAGAAAATAAGCGCGTGAGCGGTTTCGGCCAGTGCTTCGACTTGGCCAAGCGCAAGGGTCGCGGCGATCGCCATCGATGCGATCATCGCGTTGCAGTACGACTCGAACAGGTCCGAGCCCATACCCGCTACATCGCCGACATTGTCACCGACGTTGTCCGCAATCACACCAGGATTGCGTGGGTCATCCTCAGGGATCCCCGCTTCTACTTTGCCGACTAGGTCAGCGCCCACATCCGCCGCTTTGGTAAAAATACCACCGCCGACACGAAAGAAAATAGCCACCAACGAGCCGCCCATTGCGAAACCGTGGATGACATGGATGTCAGTCTTGCTACCACCAAAGAACAGGAACAGCCCACCGACGCCGAGCAGCCCCATCGACGCCACTGTAAGGCCCATGATCGAACCACCAAAGAAAGCGGTCTTCAGCGCGTGCGCAGCGCCATGATCATTAGCGGCCAGCGCCGTACGGACATTCGCCTTAGTGGCGGTGAACATGCCGATCACACCCGCCATCGAGGAGCACAACGCACCCAGGAAAAATGCCAAGGCCTCGTAGGGATCTTTTAAAATCAGCAGTCCGCCGACTAACACCGTAAAGCCGCCAAGGATGACGAGTTCACGGCGCATGAAGAGCATCGCGCCTTGATGAATCTGTAGGGCAATATCGGCCACTTCGCCGCTCCCACCAGATTGTTTCATGATATTGCGGAAAATAATTCCGGCAACGAGCAGGCCGACCACACCAAGGGCAGGCACTAGTAATTCAATTACATTCATAATATAGACTTATAAAATTAATAGCGCTCGATTGTCTGGGCGGAATTCCACCAGCGGTTGTGCTCACCTAGGAGCGCATCGTTGTCGGGCATCGGGTAGTACAGAAAATCTTGCTGATCGCCGATGTAGAAACCATTTTGCACCATGTAATAAATAATATCCGGACGCATACCGCGCCGCTCGATCTTAGTCTTCTTACCACCATTACTATCCAGCGATTCTAGGCAGGTACGTAGATGGCTGATCGATGGATACGGCAAATTACTAACACCGCCATTTTCGGGATCGTCCGCCAGGTTGCCCAATTGCATGTCCGCAAAAGCGATCTTGGGCATGTACAGTGGATTGTCTACATGTGTCACATATTGGCAGAATTCACGCGGCTCCAAAGTGCTGACCACGCGTGGGCCGACCGGGCAAATTTCCTGATACATAAAGCGCTCTGGGTCAGCCTGCGGCTGATATTGCCCCTGCTGCAGCGTCAGCACCAGGCCGTCTTTAGTGGCCAAGTGTAAATCACCCAGTGCACTGAGCGGCACCCGCTCTAAGACACGATAGATCGAGACATAAGCCGACCGCCGCGGCGTGCCGTCTCGATGCTCGGTGCAGCGCGCACGGGCCACGTCCATTTGCAACCCCTCAATATCGATACTGGGGTCGACGCTAAGAAAGATGGCGTGCGAGCTAGATTGCTTTTTATCGCCAATGGCTAGGTACTTTCCGAATTGCTCGGGAGGCAGCATCGAAAAAATCAACGCCTCTGGGGTAAACGACAGGTAGAGATACTGTGACATAATTGGGTTATTAAAGTGTGCGTGAAGTCGCTAGAATGAACTGCAGCTCAATTAGTTTGCTAATAGTAACATCTGGCAAGTGATAATTTTCAAAAACGCTAAAAACCTTGCCCTCCCCCGTCCGCCCTAAAGTCTCAGGCATTTATTTATGCCCTCTGACCTCCCACCTTCCCACCTTCCCACTTTCCAACCTCAAGTCTCGAGTCTACCACCTCAAGTCTCCCACCTCCCACCGTCCCACCTTCCCACCTTCGTACCTTTAATACC
>Ga0255756_1002993_pt1 | contig 17463 bp, 20 predicted proteins | sample 011ome_20_FD_179956 | JGI IMG/M metagenome (GOLD analysis project Ga0255756, IMG submission 179956) | Coastal salt marsh microbial communities from the Groves Creek Marsh, Skidaway Island, Georgia - 011509CT metaG (version 2) | ecosystem: Environmental > Aquatic > Marine > Intertidal zone > Salt...
GACTTTTCGATGAAATGTCATCAAGTCTGAGTTTTCCTATCGATGATCAGCATGTTACTGAAGCTGAAATCATTGATATGATGAGCGACCCAAATCCGGAAACGAGAAAGAAAGCAGGGATGTCACGGTCACAGGTGCTGACGGATAACAGCCGCACCATGGGGCTTATTCTCAATACCATTGCCAAGGACAAACAGGTAGATGACAAATGGCGTAAATTTCCGCGTCCAGTATCCTCGCGCAACTTGGCTAATGATGTCGAAGATGAGGTGGTAGACCAATTGGCAGATAGTGTCACCAACGCCATGCCAAAACTCAGCCATCGTTATTATGCGCTTAAAGCGTGTTGGATGGGGTCTGATCAGCTCAACTGGTGGGATCGCAATGCTCCTGTGCCTGGCGAAGATGATCGTATCTTTTCTTGGGATGAAGCGCGGCACATGATCCATGATGCGTTCGGGGCCTTTGATCCCGGATTTGCAACCATGGCGGAATGGTTTTTTGAACGAAACTGGATAGATGCCCCAACCCGTCCGGGTAAGGCATCCGGGGCGTTTTCGCATCCCACTGTACCTTCGGCACATCCTTATATTCTTATGAATTATCATGGCAAAGTGCGTGATGTCATGACGCTTGCACATGAATTAGGACACGGTATCCATCAGATATTGGCAGCAGATCAAGGGCATTTGATGTGTTCAACACCTTTAACTTTGGCCGAAACGGCATCTGTGTTTGGGGAAATGCTGGTATTTAATCATTTGATGCAAAACACTGAAAATCCTGATCACCGACGAGCGTTGCTTGCTGGCAAGATCGAAGATATGCTGAATACGGTGGTGAGGCAGATAGGGTTTCATAATTTTGAAACACAGATTCATGCTGCGCGCCAACAATCCGAATTGACGGTTCATGATATCAGCGATATTTGGATGGATACCCAAAGACAAGCGCTTGGCCCAGCTGTTATGCTGGATGAGAGCTATCGGCCGCTATGGGGCTTTATTCCACATTTTATTCATGTGCCGTTTTATGTTTATGCTTATGCCTTTGGGGATGGGCTAGTAGGTGCGCTTTGGCAAAAATATCAGCTTGCCGAAACCCAAGCTGATCGCGCCGCGTTTGTTTCAGCGTATCAGCAATTGTTGCGAGCGGGTGGCACGCGGCGTCATGATGAAGCCTTAGCGCCATTTGGCCTTGATGCCAAACGGCCTGAATTCTGGTCGCTTGGTCTGGACATGATTTCAGGTATGATTGATCAATTAGAAACAGAGCTTCAAGACAGTGGGTCTTTTTAGGCATCTGATAGGGGATAGCCGTAATGGCGGATGAAACATCAGGGCTTGGCGGGCGTTTTCGGCGATATGCGCGAGTCACAGGAACCATGGGAAATCTTGCGCTCAAGATGGCAGGCGAACGCTATCTGGGGATTAAGATTGATCGCGAAGAACACGCTACCAAACTGCGTGATGCCTTGGGTGGCCTCAAAGGGCCATTGATGAAAGTGGCGCAAATCCTAGCCACAATTCCTGAGGCATTGCCACGGGAATACGCAGAACAACTCGCAAATCTTCAAACTGACGCACCATCGATGGGATGGCTTTTTGTTAAGCGCCGGATGGCCTCTGAACTTGGCCCGGACTGGCAATCTCGTTTTGCTGATTTTGAAAAAACGGCGGCGGCGGCGGCTTCTCTTGGTCAGGTGCACCGCGCGACTAGCCATGATGGCCTTAAGCTAGCGTGCAAACTGCAATATCCTGATATGGCCTCAGCGGTTCAGGCGGATTTGCGTCAGCTAAAGCTGATTTTCTCACTTTATGAACGCTATGATAAAGCCATATCAACATCAGATATTCACACTGAGCTAGCTGAACGTCTTGAAGAAGAACTGAATTATAAACGTGAAGCATCGAATATGCGTCTCTACCGCTATATGCTAGATGGGGTGGAAGGCGCCAATGTGCCCGACACGATTGATGATCTGTCCAGTGAACGACTTTTGACGATGACATGGGTCGAAGGGATTAGGCTAAAAGCCTTTATTGAGAATAATGAAGATCAAGAAAGCCGAAACCGAGTGGCAGAAAATATGTTTCGCACTTGGTATGTGCCATTTTATTATTATGGGGTGATCCATGGTGATCCGCATCCGGGAAATTACACCATCACCCCTGATGGTGGCGTAAATTTGCTGGATTATGGCTGTATTCGGCTGTTTAGACCAGATTTTGTTCGCGGGGTCATTGAACTTTATAAGGCGCTGCGCGATAATAACGAAGAACAGGCTGTCACGGCTTATGAATATTGGGGCTTTAAAGGGCTTGACCGTGAAACCGTTAATGTGTTGAACATATGGGCGCGTTTCATCTACACTCCCCTATTAGAAGATAGGGCGCGTCCGATCCAAGAAATGCGTGGCGGCGCTCATGGGCGAGAATTAGCCATGCAGGTGCATGCGGAACTAAAGCGAATTGGTGGTGTAAAACCGCCGCGTGAGTTTGTTCTGATGGACCGTGCCGCACTTGGTCTTGGTTCTGTTTTTATGCATTTGAAAGCAGAGGTGAATTGGCATCGTCTTTTTGAAGGGATGATTGATGATTTTGATGTTGATGTGTTGCGCCAACGTCAAATAGAGGCCGCAGATAAGGCAGGTTTACCAAGTTATCTTTGGCAACATGATGAAGGCTTGGAAAATTAAGCTTAAGAAAGAACGATGAGGGATAAAGAATGATTATTGGCGTTCCAAAAGAAATACAAAAGGATGAAAGCCGAGTTGCCGCAGTTCCAGAAACGGTCAAAAAACTGATCGCAATGGGGTTTGAGGTCGCTGTGGAAAAAGGCGCTGGTGATAGGGCGCTGATCCCAGATAGCATGTTTGAGGGCGCTGGCGCATCTATGGTCACCAACACCAAGGCACTTGGTGCAGATTTGGTGTTTAAGGTTAGGCCGCCATCAGAGGACGAGATAAGCAAATTGTCCAAAGGCGCAACAGTTATCAGCCTGATGGAGCCTTACAGCAACAATAATGTGGCAAAAAAACTCGAAGCCGCAGGCGTTAACGGTTTTGGCCTAGAATTGGTGCCGCGTATTACCCGAGCGCAATCCATGGACGTGTTATCAAGTCAAGCTAACTTAGCGGGATATCGCGCTGTGCTTGAGGCTAGCGCCGTTTTTACACGGGCGTTTCCCATGATGATGACCGCCGCCGGAACTGTGCCACCCGCCAAAGTATTGGTTATGGGTGCTGGGGTGGCAGGATTGCAGGCGATTGCCACTGCAAAACGCCTTGGGGCAGTGGTTTCTGCGACGGATGTTCGTCCTGCGGTGAAAGAACAAGTGGAATCGCTAGGTGGCAAATTCGTTGCGGTTGAAGACGAAGAGTTCAAAGCCGCAGAAACATCAGGTGGTTACGCCAAAGAAATGAGCGACGCCTATAAAGCAAAGCAAGCTCAGTTAATTGCTGATACTATCAAAACCCAAGATATCATTATTACTACCGCCCTTATCCCCGGGCGGGCTGCTCCGGTGCTGGTAACTGAAGATATGGTTAAGACCATGAAACCTGGCTCTGTGATTGTTGACCTAGCGGTGGAACAGGGCGGCAACTGCCCGATCAGTGAAGCTGGAAAAGTGGTTGTGAAACATGGGGTGACCTTGGTAGGGCATACCAATATGGCAGGAAGATTGGCTGAGGTGGCTTCGATGCTCTATGCTAAGAACTTGCTCAACTTCCTAAGCAATCTGTGGGATGCTGAAGGTAAGATGCTAAAAATGGACAGCGATGATGAAATTATCACCAGCAGTCTGATCACCAAAGGCAAGGCCGCGGCGAAACCATCGGCCAAAGCCCAAAAGGAAGAAGCGGATAAGAAAGAAGAAGAGGAAACAAATCATGGCGAGTGATGTTCTGCTTTCGCAAGCAAAAACCCTGTCTGGTCAGGTTGAGGCGCTTTTGGCAGAAAGCCAAGCCTTGGAACAATCCCTTTTGACTTTAAGTCATGAGACTGCGGCTAGTGGTCATGCTGGGGTGGAGCCACTTTATTTTGGGATCACGGTGCTGATCTTAGCGTGTTTTGTCGGCTATTATGTGGTTTGGCGCGTAACTCCTGCCTTGCACTCACCTCTTATGGGTGTAACCAACGCGATTTCATCCGTGATTATTGTTGGGGCGTTGATCGCAGCTGGCCCAGCTGATCTTGGATTTGCCCAGATCATGGGTTTCCTTGGAATTGTCCTCGCCTCAATTAATATTTTTGGCGGTTTTATTGTCACCCAGCGGATGCTGGCTATGTTTAAGCGTAAAGGGAGATAGAGATGGGCGCTTCAATTTCGGCATATCTTTATCTGGTCGCGGCGGTCATGTTTATTATGGCCTTGCGCGGCTTATCATCACCAGAAACCGCACGAATGGGGAATTTCTATGGCATGGGGGGAATGGCTATTGCCATTATCACAACCATTTCTATGCCAGATGTGGTTAATTATGGCCTTATCCTTGCCGGTATTGTGATTGGTGGCGGGATAGGCAGTTTTATTGCCATGCGGATTCAAATGACCGCCTTACCGCAATTGGTGGCGGCGTTTCACTCGCTTGTTGGTCTGGCGGCTTGTGCGGTCGCAGCGGCGGCGTTTTATAACCCCACCCCTTACGGAATTGGTGTGCCTGGGAATATTGCTTTTGGCAGTTTGATTGAAATGTCCCTTGGTTTGGCCATTGGTGCGATCACCTTTACGGGGTCAATCATCGCCTTTGGCAAACTGCAAGGGCTTATCAGTGGCAAACCTGTGACCTTCCCAGGGCAACATTTTCTCAATGCTGGCCTTGGTATTCTGTTGATTTTGCTGGTGGCATGGCTAGCGGCAAGCAATAGCACTCTAGCTTTCTGGCTCGTATTTCTGGTGGCACTGATCGGCGGAGTGTTGATCATTATTCCAATTGGTGGCGCAGATATGCCAGTAGTGATTTCCATGCTTAATTCCTATTCAGGATGGGCGGCAGCAGGCATCGGATTTACCCTAGGTAATCCGCTTTTGATCATCACCGGTTCACTGGTTGGGGCAAGTGGGGCGATCCTTTCGTATATCATGTGTAAGGGGATGAACCGTTCCTTTTTCAATGTCATTCTTGGGGGTTTCGGCGGTGAGGCCACAGGCATAGCTGGGGCAGATAACGGAGATAAAGTTGTCAAACAGGGCAGTGCAGATGATGCCAGCTTTATTATGGGCAATGCTTCTTCTGTTATTATTGTTCCGGGTTACGGTATGGCGGTTGCTCAGGCTCAGCACGCTCTGCGTGAGATGGGTGATCTGCTCAAAGCTGAAGGGGTGCAGGTGCGCTATGCTATTCACCCGGTGGCTGGACGGATGCCAGGGCATATGAATGTTCTGCTAGCAGAAGCTAATGTCCCTTATGATGAGGTGATGGAATTAGATGAAATTAACCGTGATTTTGCCCAAACGGATGTGGCCTTTGTTATTGGCGCGAATGATGTGACGAACCCATTGGCAAAAACGGATCCGACCTCACCCATTTATGGAATGCCTATTCTTGATGTGGAAAGAGCTAAGACCGTGCTGTTTGTGAAACGGTCGATGGCCTCTGGCTATGCTGGTGTCGACAATCCACTGTTTTTCAATGACAACACTATGATGCTGTTTGGCGATGCAAAGAAAGTCTGTGAAGAAGTTATACAGGCTATGTCAGGCGGTCACTAAAACAAAAGGATCAGGCGCCTTATAAGGTGGCCTGATCATCAAGGGCATGATGAAGTATCAAAGCCAAAACATGCTCAAAAATAAAGCCACCTTCAGTTGAGGTGGCTTTTCTTTTGATATCGCCAATTCAGGCAAAAGGGTTTTGGACTAAAAGCCCTCACGCTCCATGCGCTTACGCATCAGTTTGCGTACCCGGCGTGTAGATTCAGCATTTTCACGAGCCCGCCGTTCCGATGGCTTTTCATAGCTACGGCGGTTCTTCATTTCACGAAACAGGCCTTCACGCTGCATCTTCTTTTTGAGGACGCGCAGAGCCTGATCAACATTATTATCCCTGACAGTTACAAACACTTTATCATGTTTCCTTTCAGAACGGTTTTCTTGACTTGCAAAGGGGTTTGCCGATGCAAGAAGATGAGCGTATAACACACTTCCGTGGTGGTGAAAAGCCCAAAGACGGATATCATGCCCTAAATGGTGATTTTCATCGGCAGGGGCTTTGCTTATGGCAAAATCTTGCCTATATAAGAGGAAAGGAAACGCCATGACCAATGATATCGATAAAAATGATGTGATCCGTGCTATGCTTGTCCATGTTCCTTTTGATGGCTGGACAGAACAGGCTATGGACTCTGCCGCTGATGATCTGGGGATTGATCGTGCGTCTGTATCTGCGCTTTTCCCTCAGGGTGTGGCGAGTGCTATTGATGCATTTGTTGCGCTGAGCGATGAGGATATGGTTCGTGCCTTTGCTGAACTTGAAACGCGTCCCGAAGGCGTGACGGCAACGATCAAAGCTTTGATCATGATCAGATTAGACGGCGCCACCCCTTATCGTGAAGCCGTTTCAATGGCGCTTAAGACATTAGGCCGTCCCCAACACGCGGCTTTGGCGGTTCGTATCCTCTATCGGACAGTTGACCGGATGTGGCGACTAGCAGGTGATCGGTCAGTCGATTTCAATTTTTATTCAAAGCGTGCGCTTTTAGCTGGGGTTTATAGTGCAACCCTTGCGTATTGGGTAGCAAACCCATCGGCAGGCCGCGAAAAATATGAACGCTTTGTTTCTCAACGTCTTCGTGAAGTGACTATCCTTCCAAAGGTGACAGCACCGGCACGTAAAGCTGCCACCGTAGGGGTTCAGATGGTTGGACGAATGATTGGGCGGCTATCGCCGCCTTGGGTTCGCCCGTCCTGATCATCACCCCTGTTATTAGTAGCATCAAAGGAATAATGCCGTGCCAATTAAGATTCAATCAGATCTTCCAGCCCGTGAGGTTCTGGAAAAGGAAAATGTAGATTTGATTCTTAGCGACCGCGCTCAGACTCAAGATATTCGTCCTATTCGTCTTTTGTTTCTCAATCTCATGCCAAAGAAAAAGGAAACAGAGATTCAGTTTGCTCGTCTTCTGGGGAACAGCCCTCTCCAGATTGAGCTGACGCTAATGACAACCGCTAGTTATACCCCCCGAAACACGGAACCAGGGTATCTGCGGCGGTTCTATCGGAACCTTTCTGATGTCAAAGATGACTATTTTGATGGTTTGATTATTACGGGCGCCCCAGTGGAGACCTTACCCTTTGCTGAGGTGGATTACTGGCCTGAGCTGGTGGAAATTATGGAATGGTCGCGCCAACATTGTTTTCGCCGGATGGGGATATGTTGGGGTGGTCAGGCGATGCTTTATCATTTCCATCAGATTGAAAAGCACAAGATCGGCGCAAAGCGCTTTGGTATCTATAATCACCAGCTTAATGATTACCACACGCGATTGATGAATGGATTTACAGATTCTTTCCCCATGCCGGTATCGCGCTATACTGAAAATCTTTCTAACGAAATCCGCAATGCCCCCATGCTTCAGGTGCTAGCAGAGAGCGCGGAAACAGGACCTGGTATTGTTCGGCATAGCGAGACTGGTGATCTATATGTTCTTAATCATCTGGAATATGATGCAGAAACATTAGCGGCGGAATATGCCCGCGATCAAGAAGCAGGGCTTAACACATCACTTCCAGCCAATTATTTCCCTGATAATGATCCCAGCAAAATGCCCATGAATTACTGGAGACCTTTTGCCTTTCTCTTTATCACCAACTGGATCCATGATTTGTATCAAAGCACCCCATTTGATCTTTCAGAATTAGGCAAATAAGCCCAAGCGGAATGAAAAGGGTTAGGTGATGCGTTGATTGAGATGCGCCATTTTGCGACCTGTTCGGGCTTCGGCCTTTCCATAACGGTGGATATAAACCCCTGGTTCAGCCATCGCAGCATCCAGCAATGGCATATCCTCACCCAGAATATTGGTCATGCGCCAACGGCCAGTGGCATCAACGCGCCCCATAGGCAAACCTGCTGCCACCCGAATAAGCTGGCTAAATTGGCTGGTTTCTGAGCCTTCAATGGTCCAGTGAAAGGAATTATGTGGTCTTGGGGCAATTTCATTAAAAAGCAGATTGCCATCACGGGTGATAAACATTTCTGCTGCTAATACCCCTGTTAGCTCTAAATCCTCTGCTAGTGCAATAACGGCGGCTTTGCCCGCATCCCACAAGGCTGGGGTAAGAACATCTGATAGGGCTGGGGCCTCAGAGAAATGGAGAATACCATCGCGATGCTGGTTGATGCTAGCAGGCCATACCTCAATTTCACCTTGATGGTCTCTAGCCACCAAAAAGCTGGCCTCTGCGGTAAAATCCACCATTTCTTCCAAGATCAGATCATCACTGCCAAGTTGGGCAAAGGCAGTATCAGGATTAGTATCCGCGGTAAGTCGCATCTGTCCTTTGCCATCATATCCCATACGGCAGGTTTTGAGGATGCCGCCGCCAAACCGAATTAAAGCCTCAGCCAGACTGGCGCTGTCCTTCACCGCGGCGTAGCGTGGGGTAGCGATGCCAAGGGCGCGAGCTTTGTCTTTTTCGGAAAGGCGATGCTGTGCAACACGAAGAGCTTTACTGCCAGGGCAAACCGGAACATGTTGTGCCAACATATCCATCGCTTCAACAGGAACGTTTTCAAACTCGCAAACCACGCTTTCAACGCTATTGGCAAAGGCTTTAAGGGCAGTGGTGTCGGTGTAATTCGCGCGCGTAGAAGCTGCGGCAATATTGGTTGCTGGGGCGTCACCATCAGGGGCAAAAACATGGCAACGATAGCCAAGGGCAGAGGCTGCCTCAATTGCCATGCGGCCTAACTGGCCTCCACCTAAGACTCCGATCATGGCCTTTTCTGGAAGGATTTTCATGGTCAATCTTTCGGAGCTTCTGCCACATTATCAGTGATATTCTGGCGCCAATCTTTCAGCCGCTTTGCTAATTCTGGGTCAGATAACGCCAGAATAGCAGCTGCCATTAATCCCGCATTACTAGCCCCAGCCTTGCCAATAGCAAGAGTACCCACAGGGATACCTGCTGGCATCTGAACAATAGAAAGGAGAGAGTCCATTCCCTTAAGCGCCTGGCTTTCCACAGGCACGCCAAGCACAGGCAAAATGGTGTTTGCAGCCAGCATTCCTGGCAAATGTGCGGCACCGCCTGCCCCAGCAATGATAACCTTAACACCGCGAGATTGGGCCGTATCACCATATTCCTTTAGCCTATCCGGCGTTCGGTGCGCGGATACAATCCGGCTTTCATAGGGGATGCCCAATTGATCCAATATCTCTGCCGCATGGGTCATCGTAGGCCAATCGGACTGACTGCCCATACAAATCCCAACAACCGGTGCTTGTGAATGGGATTGGGAGTTCATGTGTTTGGTCCTTTGTTATGCGCGCTTAGCAGCGATCAGGCGATAATATCGGGAAGCAGTTTTTGATGAATAACCCTTATTTCATCTTTTATGGCCAATTTACGCTTTTTAAAGCGTTGAAGACGAAGTGCATCCACTAAAGGTTCACTCCCCATCTGGAAAATCACTTCATCCAAATCTCTGTGTTCGAGGGTCAACTGTTCCAGCCTTTTCACGAGCTGGGATTGTTCCTCTTCTGTATCGTCCTTATCCCTGCCGCTCATTTTCTATACCCAATAGATCAATCGAGTCTGGATGGTCTGCTTTGCGAAACCTGTTAAGTTACGCATCAGGGCAGTTCAGACAGACCTTGAACCTGTTCTGATGGAGATTTCACATCATCACCAGTTTTAGTAATAGCTTCATCAAGCGCCATTTGGGTGCAAAGCCCCAGCATAACCGGATGCTTGGCATTAATATTAGCAATATTCCAATGCGACCGTTCACGAATCTTTGTGATGGTGTCGCGCGTGGTTCCAACCAATTTTGAAATTACACTGTCTTTCATATTGGGGTGATGTTTTACCAGCCATGCAATTCCATCTGGCTTATCGCCGCGCTTTGCCAGAGGGATATAAGTAGGCCCTTTGGTGCGGTTGGTAGGTTCAGGCAAAACCGAGGTTGAGCGAACCAGTGATGCGGTTTCATCAGCTTCACAACGCTGAATTTCTTCCTGTGTTAGCTGCTTGTTGAGGACGGGATCATAGCCACGAATGCCACTGCTAACATCACCGTCAGCGATGGCCTGCACCTCAAGGTCATGCAAGGAACAAAAATCAGCAATCTGGGAAAAGGTCAGGGCCGTGTTGTCGATCAGCCATACGGCGGTCGCTTTGGGCATCAGTAAATCGGTCATCTTGCCTCCAGATTACAAGTCAGAATAGAAAACAGTTCAACCCTTCACCAAAACAGGTGATAGGCGAAAGATTTCCAGTATCCGTTAACGGCAACCATAACATCTTCATTATGCTTGCTATCCCCCTTCCTACGCCGAAACTGCGTTGAAATCAAGCCTTTATGGTAGCTGTTTGGGGGGATAATAGGGTGATGGTCGTGTCTGCTGCTATTAGGGGTTTGCCGCTTTCAGCAGCATCAAGCCGGATATTCGCAAGTCCGACCCCGCCATCTTGATCTTTGGCTAGTCCCAGCACTTCACCCACAAGCCTTCCATCACAAATAATATCTGTAGGAATAGGAAACGGTGCCGCGGTCTTGATGGCCATATAACGGCGTTTTAATAACCCTCGGTAACGGGTCCTAGCGGTGACTTCCTGACCAATAAAACAGCCTTTATCAAAACTAATTGCGCCGAGATCATCAAGTCGTGCTTCTAGCGGCAGGGCTTTTTGTGTGGGCAACTCCCTAGCTCCCTCCGCGATAGCGAGCTGATAGCGTGCCGCCTGATAGGCTTCAACCCATTTGTCATGTTCTGGGGTCCCTTGGGCGTCACTTTGTGCTGGTGTGTCATCATAACTACGCCAAGCTTTATATTCTGCCCCAGCAGAAGAAAATCGGGTATCAGCGAGCCAATTTGGGCCATCAACCGTTCCAAAGGCGGCGATAACATTGCTATCTGAGAGCGTAATCTCAACCTGACGCCGCATCCGATAAAGGCGTAGTTTCTGAATGAGATCAGGCATGAGATCACTATCACATTCCAAGCGATAGCCTTGGGCAGTCTGGCTGATTAACAGATCAAAGAGCATACGGCCTTGCGGCGTTAATAATGCCGCGGGCATCACCTGATACGGGTCAATAGTGGTTATGTTGAGGGTTAGCAGATCATTCAAGAAATCACATGCCTCTTCACCTGTGACTATAAGTGTTGCGCGGTGGTGAAGGGAGACGATCAAAGAATGGTTGTTATCTGGGATGTTTGGCATGGTTTGATCACTTGCTTTGGGGCATCATCCCCATATTAAGGGATATCCATTGATATGGCAGTTTGAAATCTGTTCTTCAAGGGAGCTTATCTGCAAATGATCAGGCATTTCAAGATGGCTGTGTTTTGGGGCGTGACGGCCTTGTGCCAATAATCCCCAAAAGACCGGCCAAAATCGGAAACGCCCCTAAGACCAAAAGCGTCTGACCTAGAGAATATCCAGCGTCAATCATCAACCCAATCACCGCTGGGGATAATGCAGATGCAGACACCATCATAGCGTGCATGATTGCTTTGATGCTGCCAAGATGGCGACTGCCGTAAAGTTCGGCCCAGATCGGTGTGACAACAGCATAAACAGCCCCTTGAGCCAACCCAAAGACAGCAAAATAAACCCATATCAAATGGGCAGGTGCGATCCAACCTAGCAACAAAACAGGTAAGCTTAACGCCATAACAGCAGGTGAAGCCAATCGAATAGCGCTAAAACGATCAACCATTATGCCGCCAATGAGGCTGCCAAAGATACTGCAAATGGCATAAACTGGATAACCGCTGGTCCAGATTAGTAACGATATGCCCTTTGTTTGTGCAAAATAAATCTGATGGAAAAATAATCCGGTTGAGGTAAACGCAGGGGCTAAGACTAGTCCGGCTAATAAAATAAACCGCCATTGCAGAACCACTTCGGAACTGGTCCAGTGTTGTCCATCTCTGCCCGTGGCAAGATCTGTAACGCCTCCGCCATCCTGGCCCTCTTGGCGACCTGATAACAAAAGACAAGCTGGCACCATAATTACCAAAACAAGCAAAGAAGTGATTTGCCAAGCCTGCCGCCATTCAACGCTAAGCAAAAGAAATAAGATCAGCGCAGGCATAATCACCTCAGACAGGGGGTGGCCTTGGGTCGCAATAGCAACCGCACGCCCACGTTCAGCGATATAGCGGCGGCTCATGGCTGTAGTATAAAGGTGGCTCATCATTCCTTGCCCGGTGAGGCGCAGAAAGAAAATGCCCAACGCTAATGTTAACATCGATGAAATCAAGGAAAAAAAGGCAGCGGCCATAGCCAGACTAACAACAATAATCAGTGAAATAGTCTTTAGTTTAATAACATCCACCAAGCGGCCAAGAAAGATAATCACAGCGGCACTAACCAAGGTGCCAGCGGCATAGATCATGCCAAAATCGCCATGGCTTAATTGTAACTCTGACCGGATCTGTGCCGAAAATAAGGAAATAAAAAAGGTCTGCCCAGGGGATGAAAAAAACGCCAGCAATAAGCCAAACAACAGAAAACGCCATTGGCTTTTAACAAAGGTGATATTAGCACGGATGCTTAACGAAGACATAGGTGAGACTCAGATCACAAAAAAGATGCCTATCTTGGCCTCAACACAAGTTTTGTCAATCACATGATCCCAAAATAAACCACACAAAAAAATATCCCCGGAAAACCGGGGATATTTGAATGTTTATCTGGGGCTTAATATTTAAGCTGACATATCCTGTTTGGGTGCGGCCATAACAGCAAGAATGCCACCAATAATGCCAAGGATAATGCCGATAATACCAACAAGACCTGCCATAAGGAATGAAATAACAACACAAACCAACATAATGATACCAGCCAAGCGTGCGCTATTCATCACCAGAGCCATGATGCCTGAGCCAATCATTGCGACAGATACTAACAAATAGATCAAAAGATAAGTTACAGCGGCACCAGCGCCACTATCGCTTGTAAAAGAAGCGATTTCAGCAGATGAAGCTCCAGCTTCAGCTGCAATTTCTTGTCCAACGGCAACTAAAGCAGACGCAGCAGCCCAAGCAACATACGCAAAAATAGTATTAATTGCGCCGCCAATAATTCCTAATACTCCACCAGCAACTTTCATCGTTATCTCCTAGTTAATGAAAATTTAATATATAAAAACTATTAATATTAAATATAGATTTATGCAATTATTAATTTGATTTTCGTCATTTTCCTATTCTTTCATTCTTCACCCTTCCACTTTAGGTAAAGAGAAATAGCAAAGCTTAATTTTTTGTTAAATCTTCATTGGCAGTGTAAGCGAAGTCGTTAATAAACTTGATAAAAATAGCAGGCATATGGCTAGGGCCATTTCAATTTGAACAGAAGATTTGAAACGCTTACGCCCTCTACAGGGTTTGTTTCTATGAACGGAACAAGGATGCGTTTGTTAATTGCCCCTAAGGATAATAATAGCGCCACAAACATTAATTTTGCTAACAGCACATTTCCATAAGTTGTTGTAAGGAGATACATCAGATCACCTAGCAAGATATAGGCATATGTTATTCCAGCGATGAGCAGGCATCCGACATAACCCAAAGCCAGTGACCCAAACCGGTGTGCAACAAGATATAGATTGGAGGTGTCAGGCTGATTGCACATCCACTGAAAAGGAAGAAAAGAGCCTAGCCAAAAAGCAATGCCCAAAAGATGCACAAACAAAACAATTTGTGCTTTCAGACCGCCGATGAGGGCATGCCCAGCTAATAAAAACGACAGCAGAATTAAACCTGCCCCTAGGTAAGTGAGTGCTAATGGCAGAAAAGTTCTCTGCTTGGATGTAAGGAACAGGATTAAAAAGCCAAATGCGCTCATCAAATATGCTATCCCGGCCTTAGATTCTAGGGCTAGTTGTAACATTAAAATGTCAATGGCACTGCTGATATCGGCCTGCAGGTATGGTGCCGTAGGCACGATGGCAATGTGGCTCATATTGATTTTGAGGGCAATGCGTTGCAAACTGACTTTAGATGTCTGGAGAAGAAAAATAGTTGGAGTTTAATATGCGCATCATCCTAGCCTCTATCGCTTTTGTTCTGCCTAAACAGGGAGATGCTAATGCATAACTCTTGTGACGATGCTACCCCTGAAGACATAGACAACCCGTCTGACACTTACCTCGCTGGGCTTAATGACGCCTATCAGGGTGAGGTATATGGGATCACCATGTATGAGCGTATTGGCTCGTCTCGGTCGTCTGATAAGGAGAGAGCCAAATGGAAAGTGTTGGTTGATCTTGAAAAAACAACTAAGGCGGTACTTACCCCAATCATAAAACAACGTGGCTTAAGCACTGAAAGTTTACCGGCAAGTATCTCGGCGGGCTGGCAAGATGCTGGACGTTATCTCAATCTATCTTGGGATGCCTTAATGAGGCGTTTTAGTGATGAGTTAAACGAGGATATCATCACTTACCAAAACTTACTTGACCAATGTCCCTCAAGTGATGAGAAAGCTATCAAATTCGTTCTTGATCACGAATATGCCACGAAAGAGTTTTGTGAATTGGAACTGGCAAACATGCCAAACGCGCTGTCTTTGCAGCCTGTGCATGACTTGATTGCATCTGCTGATCAGTTTTTCACTGGCACCACATCTGATTGATGATTAATGGAATGCGTAAAAGATTGATAATTGTCTGCCTCTGTTTTTACCCAGCCTTAGCGCAAGCAAATACGACTCCCATCGATAGCACAGAAGTTTCAATTTCTGATTTTCAAGAGTTTGTTGATCAAATGGGTTTGGTCACCAAAGCTGAAAGTAATGGTGGAATGGTTTTTGAAAATGGGTGGGTTATTAAACCAGAGTGGAATTGGAAAACGCCATATGGTGAGCAAAGTCATCCAGATGAGCCAGCTGTTCACATTACATATGATGAGGCACAAGCCTATTGCAAATGGAAGGGTAAAAGGCTTCCTACACGCGGCGAATGGATAAACTATGCATATACTGAACATCGCCCATCTCATCCAGAATATGAAAAAGGAATAACCTATACTTATCCCACCGGCGACTCTCCTGAAGGCGCGAATTGCCTGAATGCTTGTGGCAATCCCAAAGGTAATCCAGATAGCAAAAAGGACTTTTCCCCAATGCTGATGCGAGGCCATGGCCATGCAAGGGTAGGCACGACCAAACAGGGCATAAATGGGCTTTATGATATGGGAGCGAATGTTTGGGAATGGGCGTTGATTTCTCCAGAAGCTCAAATACAAGCTACCATGGGTGGATCATGGTGGTATGGATCAGAACAAATGCAAGCTGATTACGGGGCGACAAAAGCAAGAGATATGGCCGCAGTCTATATTGGGTTTAGATGCTTTGAACCTTAAAAATTCAAATCAATTCTAATCATTCAAAATGAGTTATTTTTTTGGTAAATACATTTCAGAATAAGGAATAATTATTGCAAGGATGTTTTAGCAATCGCACGTCATTTTAGTTTAAGGATAAATTAGCATGCCATCTAAAAAGCTTTCAGAACTTATTTATATTTCTTTCTTAGTACTTTTTTTAGCTATACCAATCCTAATTATTGATAGCTCCACCAATCATTCTTTTGCGCAGGGAAACTCTGGGAATGGCAATGGTAATGGCGGCGGCAACTCTGGCGGTAATGGTGGCGGCAACTCTGGCGGTAATGGTGGCGGCAACTCTGGCGGTAATGGTGGCGGCAATAGTGACAGCAATACAAAAAGCAACAACAGCAATCAAAATGTTGCCAAGGATAACTCCACTCCCTCTTTTAACAGTGTCATGAAGGGTTTGAATGCTTACAAAGCTAATAAAAATGCATTTGAAAATGCCAACTCAAATAGCCAAGTTGGGCGCATAGCTAGCTATGTGGATGCTATTGCTGTTCGGAAAAGTTCTTTTTCTAATTTGCTAGAAGTTCAGAAAAAAAAGGATGATTTTCTTTCTTCATATGAAGGCAGGAATTCAGAGGAAATAGAAACTGATATTACTAATGCTACAGAAGCACTTAACAGTCTCACTTTTGAAATTCAGCAAATCCAATCACAATTGAACGAGCTTGATCAAGAAAGTGAAAGTTACAGTTCAGACTTAGAATCATTAAATGCACAATTAACCGCGTTAGATGAGGCACAACAGACTAATATCACTAGTTTAGAAACGCTAGAGAATGAGTTAGAGGCAAGCATAGAATTCAATAATGGTCTGGCATCTCTTGAACAAGAAGTGGATGTAGCCAATACCGCTTATCAAGATGCAATAAACATTGCAGACAATGCCCTTAATGAAGCCACAGGCAACCAAAACCTAAGTGCTGAAGAAGTCCAACAAATAGAAAATATAATCTCAACCTTGGAATGATGACTATTTTGTTAATTACAGCCCTTTGATGTTTTAAAATTAATATCACCCACCCCCAGATTTCAAGGGCTAGTTTATCGCTGGCTTTTTATTTTATCCATGGCGGCGGTTGGATGATCAAGTTTGGTTGTGATTACTTATCCTTTTTGGCTGGGTGGTCACCCCAAAAATCATCAAAATTGACCGCGCCATCGGTGAATTTGGATATTTTTATCATCATGCTGCCGCGCGGGTGGCGTCTACCGCTCATCCAATGTGTAATTGCACTACGACTTACACCCAGCATTTTCGCCATTTGATAACCACTAACATTGTTTAACTCCATCCATGTTTTTAATTTCATAAATCTATTACTTCAATTTTTCAAAACCACCATGCACACATTACAAATGGTTGAGCATTATTCGCTACCAGCCAACCCCCCTAGCTTAGCCGAAACCGCAATGGGGAAAAATGTGTAAATCCACTATTTTTTTGTAAAACGCTAAAGATTAAAAAAAGAATATCATATTGATATTAAACAGAAAAAATGGTGCTGCTGAGAGGACTTGAACCTCCGACCTACTGATTACGAATCAGTTGCTCTACCAACTGAGCTACAGCAGCTCAATGAGTGGTTTATACCGTTATCAACCGCCTTTTGGCAAGGGCTAGTAAGACTTAAAGCTGGTCCTGTTAACGCCGCCAATACTGTCTAAATTGTTTTCGAATGCCATAAACATTCTCATCATATGGTCGTTTAAAGGGGTATGATGATGTCCACCTTAAATGCGATTGATAAGCAACTAGGCCATTCCAGACAACAGTCTTGGGCCAAGGCTAAGAATAGCAATTTTGACAAGGGAGCCTATTCCTCCCTAGGGTTTCTCTATCTGGTAGAAAAGCAAGATTTTATGCCAATTCATGCTAATTTTA
>Ga0255756_1002996_pt1 | contig 17456 bp, 16 predicted proteins | sample 011ome_20_FD_179956 | JGI IMG/M metagenome (GOLD analysis project Ga0255756, IMG submission 179956) | Coastal salt marsh microbial communities from the Groves Creek Marsh, Skidaway Island, Georgia - 011509CT metaG (version 2) | ecosystem: Environmental > Aquatic > Marine > Intertidal zone > Salt...
AATGCAAGCGCAGAAAGCCGCAGGGCTGTCTGACACTGAGGCAAAAGAAGCCGCAACAACTTTGGTGCATGATTGGGTTAAGGCAGAAGAGCAACTCCTCGCGCAACGGTACGAACGCGAACTGATGAATCCGAATGAGGCGCTTAGCCTCGGATCAATCTCACAGATCGTGATGCCATCCGATTTGCGCACCGTTTTGGGTGAGCAAATGGCCTTCTGTCTACGTCACTACACTCCGGAGCCGCTCGGCGGAATCCAGCGAGAGTTTCATTAATAACCGCCAAGCGAATAAGAGGAAATCACTGTGTCTAACGAACACTATTTGAACAATAAGCTCATTCACAAGGCGCGTCAGTTGCAGGCCCACCCATCAAGCTGGGTGCGTCAGTTCGATTGCAGGGCCTTGCGTCCACTCATCATTTGCCGTGGCCCAATTCGCAAAGAAGCGATGGATGTCTTTAACGAGATGGGTATTACAGAGTTTGGCATCCTGCTCAGTGAGAAGGACTCCATCGTCTATCAAGACGCGCTCGCGCCCGAATTGCGCGCAATGAAAGACCCCAATCATATTCACCGCGTTCCTGACTATACAGGTGCCAATAAGGAGGAGCGCGAACAGCGAATCCAGCAAATTATCGCAATCGCCAAAAGTAACGGTTATAACTCGATCTTCGCGGGCTACGGCTTTATGGCCGAAGACGAGGCCATGGTTGCTTCAATGGAGAAGGCCGGCTTGAACTTTATCGGCCCTTGCAGCAAAACCGTTCATGACGCCGGTTTGAAAGATGAAGCCAAAAGAACGGCTCTAAAAGTTGGGGTAAGCGTAACGCCGGGTATCGATAACGGCACAGCTCTGACCCTGTTGAAGAAGTACCCCGATGTGGCGGCACTGAAACAATTGGTGAAAGAAGAAGATTTAAACGTTGATCTAGCTGCGCTTGACGATACATCGATCTCTCTTGAAGACAAAGCAGATATCGTTCTGCAGGGCTCTTATGATAAGGGCATTGATCTGTACACCGTAGAGGAACTCTCTGAGACGCTAACCGATGCGGTAAAGCGCATGTATGGTAACTATCCTTCAAATCGCGTACGTCTAAAAGCGATCTCTGGCGGTGGCGGGAAAGGACAGCGCATTCTCGCAGCCCCTTCGTCTTATGAAGGAAGCGATGTTGAGCGTATTGAGCAAGCGGCGACACGAACCCCCGAGCTCATCCGTGAGATTCTAAACGAAGTCAAAGCCACTGGGGTGGGTGATAACAAGAACGTCTTGGTTGAGCTCAATATCGAAACAACACGTCACCAAGAAATTCAGGTAATAGGTAACGGCGAATGGTCAATGACACTCGGCGGTCGCGATTGTTCACTGCAAATGCATGAACAGAAGCTATTGGAAGTGTCTGTGACAGTAGAGTCCCTTGAAGCCGCGATCATTGAGGCTAAAAATCAAGGTAGAATCACTGAGGTCGCGGTCTTGGAGCAAGACCTTAAAACGCTCATCGCAATGGAGGACGAAGCCGCTCGCTTTGGAGAGGCGGTGGGGCTTGATTCAGTGTCGACCTTCGAATGTATTGTCGATCGTGACAAGCATTTCTTCATGGAAATGAACACTCGTATTCAGGTAGAACACCGGGTAACGGAGCTGTGCTATGCACTGAAGTTTACGAACCCAGAGAATGCCCAAGATTTCTTTGTGGTTGAATCACTAGTAGAAGCCATGGTCTTGCTCGCCGCACACGGCAAAAGCTTACCGAAACCCGAGCGCTTGCTCCGCCACAACGACAGCGTTGAGGCGCGATTGAATGCAACTAATAATGCATTGCAGCCGTCTGCGGGCGGTGTGATCGAGTATTGGAGCGATGCGATCCCAGGCGAAATTCGTGATGATCAGGGTATCTCTCTCCACAATCCCGACACCGACGTTTTTATTAAGTACACTCTGGCGGGGGCATACGATTCGAACATCGCTTTGCTGCTGACCGTGGGTAACACCCGCTTAGATACCTACGAACGTATGGCGGAAACCCTGCGTCGTACCACGATCCGCGGGAAGGATTTGGCAACGAATTTGTCTTTCCACAACGGCTTGGTTAACTGGTTTATCGGCAACAACATCAACGCACGACCCACAACCCGTTTTATCGTTCCTTATTTGACCGCTGTTGGCGAACTTAAGGCGCTTGCGAACAATATCGACATCGAATACGCCTGGAAATTGGCCACAGACAAAGCGCTCGAGGTCGCGGATGCAGACGAAAGAGCGGCGATGGCCGATTGCATCACACTTAAGCAGACTCTCATCACTCGCCCGATGCAGGCCCTCTTGTCTGATCCACATGCTCTGAGCGGTTGGCTCAGTATACACCGCGATTGCATCACGGTTATCGATAATCAGCCCAGCTGGAATGAAAACCCCGTTGAACTCCTGTCCGATACCTACCAGTTTTTGAATATGGGCTATCGAGAGGGGCAGGCCGCATCGAGCATAATTTGGTCGCACGATAACGAATTGCTGCAGGACGCCTTGGCGTTTTACGGCGAACTTAATACACTGCTAAGCGTCGAAGATTGGGTTGAGCTATCCTCGGCGCTAGACGAACCGGAAGCGCCAGCAGACGCAGATTTAACGCCGGAGCTTTGGTCACAGGTCAGAGCCGCTCACGCAGGATACCAAGCGGGCATGGATTTACTCTTCGTGTTGCCGATGCTGGCTGAACAGAGCGACTTTTACTCGCTGTTAGTCAACGAAGATTTGACGATTAACATCCCTGAGCGGCTGCTCGATGTTGAGCATCAGAACGCCATGTCCAAAGTGCTCGCACCGCCTCCAGTCGCGAAAGCCGATGAAATCCTCGCGGCCAGCGGCGGCATGTTCTACGGTCGGGAAAGCCCCGTGCATGAGCCCTACGTGACCGTCGGTTCCCATTTCAACGCCGGCGATCCGCTCTACATTGTGGAAGTCATGAAGATGTTCAATAAGGTGTATGCGCCCTTCGCTGGTAAGATTGACGAGGTTTTGGTTGATACGGATGGCAAGATCATCCGCAAAGGCCAACCCTTGTTCAAAATCACGCCGGATGAAAAGATTGAGATCGAAACACCCGAGGAGGCCACTGCACGTAAGCGGCAGAAAACGCTCGCCCTGATGAGCACTATTTTGTAGGAGTCCGTATGATTACCGCGTTAGATCACATTGCGATTGCCGTACCTGATTTGGAGAAAGCCATTAAACGCTTTATGGACGACTTTGGTTTACCTTTCGAAGGCACCGAAGAAGTCATGGCCGCCAAAACGACCACGGCTTTCTTTCCTTTGCCCGAAACCAGCATCGAGCTGGTGAACCCCTTGAACGGGGAGGGGCCGATAGCCGCTTATCTCGAGAAACGTGGCGGGGGCATTCATCATTTGTGCTTTCGTACCGACAATATCGAAGAAGATGTGGCTCGCTTGAAGGAAAAAGGCTATCAATTCATTGGTGATGGGCCCACCCCGGGCGCGCATGGTTCAACGGTAATTTTTATTCACCCTAAGAGCTGTGACGGCGTGCTGATTGAATTAAGCCAACCAGCCGAGCACCACTAATACCAGGAAGGGAATATGAGCGATTCAATTTACGACCCAAACGCGTCGACCAAAACGCAGTGGCAAGACCTCGCCAATAAGCAGCTTAAAGGTAAGACGCTGGATGACCTAACTTGGCATACGCCTGAGGATATAGCGGTTAAGCCCTTATATACCATGGAAGATTTGGATGGTCTCCAGTACATCAATACCATGCCCGGTATGTCCCCATATATTCGCGGCCCACAAGCGACCATGTACGCCGGACGCCCCTGGACCATCCGTCAGTATGCCGGCTTTTCAACCGCAGAAGAATCGAATGCGTTTTATCGCAAAGCGCTTGCTGCAGGTGGTCAGGGGGTCTCGGTGGCTTTCGATTTAGCGACACACCGCGGTTACGATTCAGACCATCCTCGGGTATCAGGTGACGTAGGTAAAGCGGGCGTCGCTATTGACTCGGTAGAGGACATGAAAATTCTGTTCGACGGCATACCTCTCGACAAAGTGTCGGTGTCAATGACCATGAACGGCGCCGTTTTACCCGTGCTCGCAGGATATATCGTGGCTGCCGAAGAGCAGGGCGTTACGCCAGAGCAACTGGCGGGCACGATTCAGAACGACATTCTCAAAGAGTTCATGGTCCGCAACACCTACATTTATCCACCCGCACCGAGCATGCGGATCATTGGTGATATCATCGCCTTCTGTTCCGAGCACATGCCGAAGTTCAATACCATCAGTATCTCGGGCTACCACATCCAAGAGGCCGGTGCGAACGCCGCACTGGAGTTGGCCTATACCCTGGCCGATGGAAAAGAATACATTAGGACAGCCATTGCAGCGGGCCTCGATATCGATGCCTTTGCACCGCGCTTGTCTTTCTTCTGGGGTATTGGCATGAATTTCTATATGGAAATCGCCAAACTCCGCGCGGCACGTCTGCTGTGGGCCAAAATCGTCGCTGAGTTTAATCCCAAAAATCCGAAAAGTTCGATGCTGAGAACACACAGCCAGACCTCGGGATGGTCGCTCACGGAGCAGGATCCATACAACAACGTTGTAAGAACGACTATTGAGGCGATGGCGGCGGTGTTCGGTGGCACTCAGTCTCTGCACACCAATGCTTTAGACGAAGCTATCGCTCTTCCAACTGAGTTCTCGGCACGTATTGCGCGCAATACCCAGCTGATTATTCAAGAAGAGACTGGCATTACTAAGGTTGTTGACCCCTGGGGTGGTTCTTACTTCATGGAGAACCTGACACAGAACATTGCCGACAAGGCGTGGGAACTGATAGAGGAAGTCGAAGCCGCAGGGGGCATGGCTAAAGCGATCGAAACGGGCATGCCCAAGTTGCGCATCGAAGAGGCCGCGGCCAAAAAACAAGCACGCATCGATCGCGGCGAAGACGTAATCGTCGGCGTCAACAAATACCGAACCGATAAAGATGAAGAAGTTGAGGTCCTATCGATCGACGATCAGGCCGTGCGGGAGGCCCAGATTAAGCGGCTCCAGAGCATTCGAGCGAGTCGCGATGAGACCGCCGTTCAGGGAGCATTAGACGCACTGCAGGCTTGCGCGGCGGGCGGCGAGGGCAACCTGCTCGGATTGGCCGTAGCCGCTACGCGTCTTCGAGCGACGGTCGGTGAAATCTCTGAAGCCTTGGAGCGGGAATATGGGCGCTTTAACGCCACGGCTCAAACGGTTTCCGGCGTTTATGGCGCAGCCTTCGACGAGGATGATGACTGGAAGATGATTAGCAAGGATATCGAGCAGTTTGTTAGTGATTTCGGCCGCCGCCCACGGATGCTCGTGTGCAAAATGGGCCAAGACGGTCACGATCGCGGTGCAAAAGTGGTCGCAACGGCTTTTGCTGATGTTGGGTTTGATGTCGACCTTTCCCCCATGTTTTCAACACCGGAAGAAGTCGCCAAGCAAGCCATTGAAAACGATGTGCATGTAGTCGGTGCCTCGTCTCTGGCAGCAGGTCATAAAACCTTGATCCCAGCACTCGTGCAAGCCCTTAGGGAACAGGGTGCAGACGATATCATTGTGATTGCAGGCGGTGTAATTCCGAAACAAGACTACCAGTCACTCTATGACGCTGGCGTTAAATGCATCTTTGGGCCGGGCACGCCGATTCCCGTATCTGCACGCGCAGTCCTTGACGCAGTTCGTGAAAATACAGGAGCCTAGTGATGCTGGTCACGGCCGAAACGATCCGTTCTGGCCAAAGAAGAGCCCTAGCCAAGGGCATCACGCTCATCGAGAGCCTGCGCGCTGAAGACCGTGAGTGTGCGCAGAATCTTCTTGGCGAGCTTCTGCCCTATACAGGCAACAGTATCCGAATCGGAATCACGGGTGTACCGGGTGTGGGAAAGTCGACCTTCATCGAGTCATTTGGCCTGCATCTTCTGAATCAAGGTAAGCGAGTGGCGGTGCTCGCCGTGGATCCGAGCTCGCCTTTGGCAGGGGGGTCCATTCTCGGCGACAAGACCCGTATGGAGCTGCTATCCAGATCTGAAAATGCCTTTATTCGTCCGAGCCCAGCAGGCAGCACTCTTGGTGGTGTCGCCCAAAGAACCCGAGAAACCATGCTGCTGTGCGAGGCCGCGGGGTTCGACGTGATCTTAGTTGAAACCGTGGGTGTGGGTCAGTCGGAACACCAGGTAGCGGGCATGGTGGATTTCTTCATGCTCTTGATGCTGCCCGGCGGCGGCGATGAGCTACAAGGAATTAAGAAGGGAATTCTTGAGCTGGCCGATGCGCTCATCATTAATAAAGCCGACGGTGAAAGTCTGGGGCTCGCCAAACAGGCCAAGCAGCACTACCAGAACGCGATGCATCTTCTTCGCCATGAGGGCCAATGGATACCGCAGGTCCAAACCTGTTCCGCTCTCAAGAACGAGGGTATCTCCGATGTGTGGGAGATGATTCTCGAGTTTTGGCGATCCAGCGACGAGGCCGGCGAACTCCAGCATGCACGTGAAGCACAGCGATTAGCCTGGTTGCGTCAGCTTATCCAAGAAGGCTTACAAGCCCGGTTCAGCGCTCACCCAGGCGTCAAAGCCGCCATCCCTGAAATAGAGTCTCAGGTAGCCGACCAACAAATCACAACGTATACTGCCGCTAAACGGGTTCTCGATCTTTTTAGCTAAGCGTTGGGTGGAACATGCGGTTCATTGTCCTAGAACGACTCATTAATTTGGAGGACGGTTACCGTCGCCGCTTCGAGCTTGATGGCCACAGTATTTTGCTGGCTCAGGAAGAGGGCGAGGTCTTTGCCTTCGCGAGGCACTGCCCCCACCAACACTACACGCTGGATTACGCTCGTATAGAGAATGGCGCCCTGTATTGTTCAGCCCACGGCTTTGAATTTAATTTGCGACGCTTTGGCGATCTGATCAAGCCACAGGGCTTTCCCTGCAATAATCTTAAGGTTTATGACCTTCACTACGAGGGTGATAAAGTCGGCGTGATGATCTAGGGCTGCTGTAACATGGTGAGCCTATTGGTTGAGCGCGATATTCCAACGTGGCTCTGTGGCATGGCGTTGTGCAATGCGCCCTAGCGAGGTCTTTAGAATACGATCTTTATCGACAATCAACGCGAGCGTGCTCTGGGTATTACATACCCTTTGCGCAGCTTGCTAGATATCGAGGATACGCAGATTTGGGTCTCGTTCGCTGCGCTGCCACACACGTTCGAACGCGTCGTTCATGCGAGTGCACAACGGGCGGTCATCGGGCTCGAAGCGCAACTTGGGGTGATTCGCGTTATGCATGTAGGCCACGCCGTAGTGATCCGCTATCACCAGAAGTTTGCCCGAAAGGGCCTCCGGAACGCGGGTTGTATGCAGCTGAACCGAGCTCGGTAGTTTTCGTGCAAGATCGAGCAGCCGATGCCCCTTTATTTGGATCGGCTTGCTATCCGTGATCAAAAGCTGCACTAGCGATTCGCGCTTTCCCCGAGCAAGGCAGGACAAACACTCGGCCAGCTCTTTGTTATCGAACAGGGCGTGGTCAAGCGTATCCGAAAAGACTTTCACCCGACGCTCCGCCCGCTCGCAAAGATTGAGTATCAGCTGAGCCGCAGGTTCGGGATAGTGTGCACTGATTATATGATCATCAAACTGACGATAATCGAGCATGAGTTCCATGGCTTGATGCAACTTGCCAGCTTCTTCAAACGTTTCACCCATGGCAGTAAAACCGCGTCGGACATAAAAATTAATGGAATCCGCTTGAGAGTGCAGGTAGAGCTTAGGAAGTCCCTGTTTTTGAGCATCATGCTTGATGAATTCTAAGAGCTGACTGCCGATTGACGCGTTGCGATAAGCACTTAATACGGCGATACGACCCACTCGTCCGTCGGCAAGTAGTCGCGCAGTCGCCACCGGCTTCTTTTCTACTATCGCTAGATAATGCGAGGCCGTCTCGTCTAGGTTATCGAGCTCAACCGACTCAGGTATGCCCTGTTCATCTACGAAGACGCGCTTGCGGATCGCTGAACAGATGACGCTGCTCGCGCTCCAGCTCACGCGCTCGATTCGCGCTTCAAATTGTAATTTTGACACTTTCTCCATAGGTTAAGAATACTTCGCAGCAGGGATTAGGCAAGCCCTGTTTGTGACAAAGCTCACATTTTCTACGCGCTTAAATGTCACGGGCTAAAGCGCCTGCATCTCCAATATAATTATCAGGCCTCAGTGCTTTGAGCTCGACCTTGACGTTTTCGGGCAGTTCGAGTGTATCGATAAACTCAGAAATCGCCTGACCATCGATTTGCTTGCCGCGCGTAAGTTCTTTGAGTTTTTCATAGGGTTTCTCGATCCCATAACGGCGCATTACGGTCTGAATCGGTTCGGCTAACACCTCCCAGGCTCGATCGAGATCAGCAGCGATGACAGTTTGATTTACTTCTAGTTTGCCTAAACCTTTTAAGGTCGCCGAGAGCGCGATCGATGTATAAGCAAAGCCAACGCCCATGTTGCGAAGTACGGTACTGTCGGTCAAATCACGCTGCCAACGGCTTACAGGCAGCTTCTGGGCCATATGAGTAAAGATCGCGTTCGCTAATCCTATATTGCCCTCTGAGTTTTCAAAATCAATGGGGTTAACCTTGTGAGGCATAGTCGATGAACCGATTTCACCTGCTACCGTCTTTTGCTTAAAGTAACCGTTTGAGATGTAAGCCCAGATGTCGCGATCAAGATCTAAAATAATGGTGTTAAACCGTGCGATTGCGTCGAACAGCTCCGCCATGTAATCGTGCGGTTCGATTTGCGTCGTGTGCGAATTCCAAACCAGCCCCAGACTCTCGACGAAGGACTTGGATATCGCTGACCAATCAAGGTTAGGGTAGGCGCTCATATGGGCGTTGTAGTTGCCGACTGCACCGTTAAATTTACCCAGTATTTCCACTTTGCGAATCAAAGCCTGCTGTCGCTGCAGGCGTTTCAGAACGTTGGTGAATTCTTTACCCAAGGTCGTGGGGGATGCAGTTTGGCCATGGGTCCTCGACAACATGGGCAGATCAGCGTTCTCAAGGGCTAAGGCTTCAATCACATCCATCACCGCACACTGCTCTGGTATCAAAACGTTAGCCAAACCGTCCTTTAGCATTAATGCGTGCGATAAATTGTTAATATCCTCCGAGGTGCACGCAAAATGTACAAATTCACTGGCAACGTTAAGAGCAGGGCGCTCAGCCAATTTGGCTTTAATAAAGTACTCCACCGCTTTGACGTCGTGGTTGGTGGTCGCCTCGGTTTGTTTGATTTGCTGCGCGTCTTCCAGGCTGAAGCGTGTAACAATTTCATCTAAAAACGTGTTGTCGGACTCCGTGAAGGGCGCAATCTCTGGAATCCCAGCATTCTGAGACATGGCTTGCAACCATCTGACCTCTACCAATACGCGGCGTTTGATTAGCCCAAACTCGCTGAAGATGTCGCTATATCCAGACGTTTTTGAGTGATAGCGACCATCGATAGGCGTCACCGCGGTCAGTTTAGTTAAATGCATAATGGGTCCTTAATAGGTTTCTAGGCGATTCGACAGCTCGTTAGCCGTGTACACGATCTTTTTGCGATTAAATAATAATTTCCACCGTTGGCCACCAATCTGGCGCCATAAAAACGCAGACCGTATCCCTGCCAGCAGTAGCGCTCTAATTTGATCCGCATAGATCTCTTGCGACAGATATTGGCTGTTTCCTGATACTTTGATCCGAAAGCTGAGTTGGCTTAGTGTATCTTGGTAAATGCCCGCCAAATTGTGGCACAGCGACTTGGGATCGCTGCTGAAATGTTCCGCCTTAAATGCTGCGTGCTCTAAACGATTCCGAACTTGCTTTTGCATCGCGGGGTCAAGAGCAAATTTTCGCTCTAGGTGCATTATGCCGAACGCGTAGCGCAGAGTAGCCTGGTGCTGTGGGTCGGGATTCTTCCCAAATGCATCCACAACAGTCGAGAGCCCTAATTTGACACCGGCAACACCTCCGTAGATTGATTCGACGTCGCTCGCATCGAACTTAAATAAGGAGTGGAGAGAGGCACCAAAAAAGCCTTGCGGGCATTCGCCGTTGACGGCGATGCGGTCAACTAATCGGGCACTTTGAAATACACCGGCGAGCGCGCAAACTTGATTTTCCATGCTCATGCAGCTGCCTCAATCACACCGCCACCAAGGCAGCGGTCGTCTAAATAGAATACGGCCGACTGACCCGGTGTGATCGCCCGCTGTGGTGTTTCAAAGTGCACTTGTAGCTCGCCTTCGCATGACGTCACCGTACAACGCTGATCCGCCTGGCGGTAACGAATTTTAGCTGCGCACTCAAAGTCAGGGGCGGGTAGAGTGCCGCTGATCCAAAATGGCGATGTTACTGTCATGGTTTGCTTGAACAGCAGGGGGTTATTGTTGCCCTGTGCGACCACCAATTTGTTATGCTCTAGGTCTTTGTCTACGACGTACCAAGGTGATTCATCGAAGTCTTTGGTGCCACCGATACCCAGACCTTGACGCTGTCCAATCGTGTGGTACATCAAACCTTGATGGTTGCCGAGTTCTACCCCGGAGTCTGTGACAATTGCACCCGGCTGGGCTGGCAAATAAGTGGACAGGAAATCGGAAAACCGGCGTTCACCAATGAAACATATACCCGTTGAGTCTTTTTTATTAAATGTGGGCAACCCAGCACGCTCGGCAATCGCACGCACCTCTGTTTTTGGGAGCTCGCCTAAGGGGAAAAGCGTACTTTGGAGCGCTTCATGCGATACAGCGTGCAGAAAATAGCTTTGATCTTTAGTAGCATCGAGCCCCTTTAACAAGGTGGTGCTACCATCCGCCGAAATTCCACGCCGAGCGTAGTGCCCCGTGGCGATAAAATCGGCACCCAGCTTACGCGCATAATCTAAGAAGGCTTTGAATTTAATCTCTTTATTGCACAAAATGTCGGGGTTGGGTGTGCGACCTGATCGATACTCGTTCAAAAAGTATTCGAACACGCGATCCCAGTATTCCCTCGCAAAATTGGCTCCGTGGAGCACAATGCCCAGCTCAGCCGCCACTGCTGACGCGTCCGCAAAGTCCTGCATTGCGGTACAGTACTCCGTGTCGTCGTCTTCATCCCAGTTTTTCATGAACAGAGCTTCAACGTCGTATCCCGCCTGTAGGAGCAGGTAGGCCGCGACAGAGGAATCAACTCCACCGGACAACCCCACAATGACTTTTTGGTGTTTCTTCATAGCGTAGCAATTAGGTTCAGTGAATGGATCTGGCCGGAGCGATGACGCTCAACGGCATCGAGTACCATAGGGCTACGTAGTTTATCAGATTGCGCGCGAATTTGGTCGTAGTTCAGCCAGTGTATTGCGTGGATATCTGGGTCGAGCGTGGCACTCTCAACCTGATCGATAATCTCAGCCAGAAGCGTAACGCGTAAATAGGTCAACGGTCGTTCTAGCGGGCTGTAGAGCCCCATGCTGATAAACCCCGAGGGACTCACCAGGTAACCTGTTTCTTCACGCGTCTCTCGAATGGCGCCCTCGATTATGCTCTCGCCTGTTTCGAGATGGCCCGCTGGCTGGTTAAAGACCATGCGGCCTGTCACTTTGTCTCGTTCTTCAACCAAAAGGTATCGACCTTCTCGAAACACGACACAAGCGGTCGTTAATCGCAGGTTCTCTATCACGATGTTATCCTCACCCTAGACTTCAGCGTAAACTCCCGTGGCACCTCGACAACGCGGTATTCTCCTGGCTGCAGCAAGCCCAACTCAAAGTCCCCGACTCTGTGCCGTACCAACCGCAATGTCGGATGGCCCACACACGCTGTCATGCGTCGAATTTGACGATTCCGACCTTCTTGAATTTGAATGTTGAGCCAAGTAGTCGGTATGTTAGCGCGGTAGCGAATGGGCGGTGATCTGTCCCAGACTGGCGGCGGGCTGATGATCTCCACTCGAGCAGGAAGCGTGGGGCCATCTTTTAGCAACAATCCTCGACGCAGTCTTTCAAGGGCGTGACTCTCCGGCAACCCCTCTACTTGAACCCAATATTGCTTCCACACCTGTTTTTTGGGCTGCGTGAGGCGAGCCTGAATCCGCCCATCGCTGGTTAGAATCAACAAGCCCTCAGAGTCCGAATCCAAACGACCCGCGACGCGATAACCCGGCGCGCTTAGCACGCTGCTGAGCCCCACTTTTTGTCCCTCGGCGCTAAATTGCGACAGAACATTCATGGGTTTGTTGACTAAAATAAGAGAATCCATAGGTTGGATATGTTACCATTCCGCGGATATTAAGTTTCGTTTTTGTTCAAAAGTCTATGGAGTTAGCAATGAGCTACAAACACATTCGGGTACCCTCTGAAGGGCAGGCAATCACAGTCAACGAAGACCACAGCCTGAACGTCCCTAACAACCCCATTATTCCGTATATTGAAGGCGATGGCATCGGTGTAGACATCAGCCCCGTTATGATTGACGTGGTTGATGCGGCGGTGGAAAAAGCCTATGGCGGCGAGAAGAAGATTTCTTGGATGGAAATCTACACAGGTGAGAAAGCCGCAGAGCTTTACGAGGGCGATTGGTTTCCCGAAGAAACGTTGGATGCGATCAAAGCATATTCTGTAGCGATCAAGGGCCCTCTAACCACACCGGTAGGGGGTGGATTTCGCTCTTTGAACGTAGCGCTTCGCCAGGAGCTTGACCTATACACCTGCTTGCGGCCTGTACGCTGGTTCGAAGGCGTACCTTCACCGGTTAAGGATCCCGGCGCGTGCAACATGGTCATTTTCCGCGAAAACTCGGAGGACATCTATGCCGGTGTTGAATACCAAGCGGGGACCCCTGAAGCAGAGAAAATTGTCGACTTCCTGTTAAACGAAATGGGTGTTACTAAGATCCGCTTCCCACAAAATGTCGGTATCGGTATCAAGCCGGTATCGAAAGAAGGTACAGAGCGCTTGGTTCGCAAAGCGATCCAGTACGCCATCGACCAAGACCTTCCGTCAGTTACGCTGGTTCACAAAGGCAATATCATGAAATTCACCGAAGGTGCGTTCCGCGATTGGGGCTACGCTCTCGCCCAGAACGAATTTGGCGGCGAACTTCTCGACGGCGGTCCTTGGGTTTCTATCAAGAACCCCAACAACGGCAAAGAAATTGTCATTAAGGACGTAATCGCCGACGCCATGCTTCAACAAATTTTGACGCGCCCCGCGGAGTACAGCGTGGTTGCGACGCTCAATCTGAACGGTGACTACCTTTCAGATGCGCTCGCAGCGCAAGTAGGGGGCATCGGTATCGCGCCCGGCGCGAATCTGAGCGATACGGTTGCGCTCTTCGAAGCGACTCACGGCACTGCACCAAAATACGCGGGGCAGGACAAGGTGAACCCAGGTTCTTTGATCCTTTCTGCAGAAATGATGCTTCGCCACATGGGTTGGAATGAAGCCGCTGATTTGATCATCGATGGTATGAACGGCGCCATTCAGGCCAAAACTGTGACCTACGACTTTGAGCGTTTGATGGACGGGGCTACGCTCCTGAGTTGCTCCGAATTCGGCAAGCAGATCATCGCCAAGATGTAATTAGTTGGCGCTTTGCGCCATTGGAACCCGCTTGAACTCAGTCGCCTAGGTGGTTGATGTTACAGCGGGTTTTTTTATTCTTTTAAGTTCGCCACTTGAAAAAGGCGCTGACACCCCTCACAGTATTTGCAGCCAAGACGTGTTTTTGGTTATGCGCTTCCTCTATACTTAACGCGTGCGGTAACCCAAGTGAATCTATGAGCAACACACCGAAAGAGTATGGCGACGAGGGCAACTTAGCCTTAGCCCCAGCAAAGCCCAAATTAAAAAAGCCGCCTCAATACCAAGTGGTTTTAATGAACGATGATTACACTCCCATGGAGTTTGTCGTGTTGGTATTGGAACGCTTCTTTAAGATGAATCGCGAAAAAGCCACGCAGATTATGCTCGCCGTCCACACTCGGGGCAAAGGAGTTTGTGGAATTTATCCCAAAGACATCGCGGAAACAAAAGCAACTCAAGTTAACCAGTTCTCACGGGAGCATCAACATCCATTGCTCTGTGAGGTTGAACCCCTAGCCGACGACGACTCGGAATAAGGCGGAGAATCGTATGTTAAGCAAATCGTTGGAACTTACTTTAAATCACGCATTCAGAAGTGCTCGCGATCAACAACATGAATATTTGACGGTGGAGCACCTGTTGCTCGCGCTCATCGATAATCAAGATGCGTCCGAGGTTTTGCGCCACTGCGGTGCGAATTTGGAATCATTGCGGGCCGATTTAACCGAATTCATTGATTCAACCACGCCGCTGATCGACGAGAGTCAAGGCGGGGATATGGAAACGCATCCGACACTCGGTTTTCAGCGCGTCATTCAGCGCGCTGTATTCCACGTTCAAAGTTCTGGCAAAGAGGAAGTCACTGGCGCAAACGTATTGGTGGCCATATTTAGTGAACAAGAGAGCCAAGCGGTCTATTACTTAAAAACCCAAGACGTATCGCGCCTTGATATCGTAAATTACATCACGCATGGGATCTCGAAGGTCGATGACAGCCAAGCTGAGAACATGTCAAGTCGTGCGGAGTCGACGGGCACTCAAGATGATGACCCGGAAAGTAACCCTCTTCAAAAATTCGCTGCCAATTTAAATGCGAGGGCCAAGGAGGGCCAGATAGATCCGCTTATTGGTCGTGATGCTGAAGTCGAGCGTCTCGCACAGGTTCTGGCGAGGCGACGTAAAAATAATCCGCTGCTGGTGGGCGAGTCTGGCGTTGGTAAAACCGCCATCGTGGAGGGCTTGGCGAAGCTCATCATTGATGGTGGGGCGCCTGAAGTGCTGTCCCAAAGCACAGTTTACTCGCTTGATCTCGGCGCGCTATTAGCCGGCACCAAATATCGAGGCGATTTCGAAAAACGATTCAAGGGACTTTTGTCTGATTTGGCTAAAGAACCCGGCGCGATTCTATTCATAGACGAAATTCACACGATTATTGGCGCGGGTGCGGCTTCTGGCGGCGTTATGGATGCCAGCAACTTACTTAAGCCCCTCCTCACATCCGGCACCTTACGCTGTGTCGGATCAACTACGTACTCAGAGTACCGTGGCATTTTTGACAAAGATAAAGCCTTAAGTCGTCGATTTCAAAAGATCGATGTCAGCGAGCCCAGTGTCGAAGATGCCTACAAGATTCTCAAAGGCCTGAAATCACGATTCGAAGAACACCACGGCGTGCGCTACACGGACAAGGCTCTTAAAGTCGCAACTGACCTGGCTGCTCGGTACATAACCGATCGGTTCTTACCGGATAAAGCCATCGATGTTATTGACGAAGCGGGGGCCTACCAACAGCTCTTGCCAAAGTCGAAACGCAAAAAGCAAATTGGCGTATCCGACATTGAAGCAATAGTCGCCAAGATTGCGCGTATCCCCCCGAAATCGGTCAGCCGAGATGACAAATCTGTGTTGGAAAAGCTTGAAGACAACTTAAAAATGGTGGTCTTTGGACAGGACAAAGCCGTGTCTGAGCTCAGTTCGGCAATCAAGCTCGCGCGCGCGGGTCTTAAGTCGGAGCAAAAGCCAATTGGCAGTTTCCTTTTAGCCGGTCCCACGGGTGTAGGAAAAACCGAAGTGACTCGACAACTGGCTATCATGTTGGGCTTAGAGCTCATCCGATTTGACATGTCTGAGTACATGGAGCGACATACCGTTTCACGATTGATTGGCGCGCCCCCCGGTTACGTAGGTTTCGACCAAGGCGGCTTATTAACAGACGCTGTCACGAAACACCCGCATGCGGTGGTACTGCTGGATGAGATTGAGAAAGCGCATCCGGAAGTATTCAACCTGCTGTTGCAAGTGATGGATCATGGCTCACTCACTGATAACAACGGACGTAAAGCAGACTTCAGGAACGTGATCTTGGTGATGACAACTAACGCTGGTGCAGAGCGTATCAGCCGCCGCTCTATTGGTTTCACTCAGCAGGATCACCGAACTGATGGCCTGGAAGCCATAAACCGCTTGTTCACACCCGAATTCCGCAATCGCTTAGATAGTATTGTTGAGTTCGAGCCGCTTGGGGAGGACGTCATTCTAACGGTCGTTGACAAGTTCTTGGTCGAGCTTCAAGGGCAATTAGATGAAAAGCGGGTTCAGCTTGAGGTCGATACCGAGGCTCGTTTGTGGCTTGTAGAAAAAGGGTATGACCTGCATATGGGTGCGAGACCCATGGCTCGTGTCATTCAGGAGTACATTAAAAAACCTTTAGCCGAGCTCGTGCTCTTTGGGGTCCTGTCTCAGGCTGGCGGTGTCGTTAGAGTGACACTAAACGAGGACGGATCTGCGCTGGTGCTTGATGCCAGTACCAATGAATCTAAGGCGGGAATGGCGCTGGCAGACTAGCCGGCGCCTTGCTCGAATTACCGCTCGCGGTAGGTGATGCGCCCTTTGGTGAGATCGTAGGGGGTAAGTTCTACGCGGACTTTGTCGCCTGTCAGGATGCGAATGTAATGCTTACGCATCTTGCCGCTAATATGAGCCGTTACGACGTGGCCATTTTCTAACTTCACGCGGAAAGTCGTATTGGGAAGGGTGTCGATCACCTCTCCATCCATTTCGATCTGATCTTCTTTAGCCATGCACCTATTGCTCTTGCTGAAATCGGGCGCTATTTTGCCCTAAAAGCGTGGACAGTGCTACCGGTATCTAGATTCAACTCTCTTCATGGGCCTGCCACTCGCCGTCGTGCAGGATTTCTATGGGCTTATACTGAATTTTATAATCCATTTTGCGGCAGCTCTGCACCCAGTAACCAAGATAGACGTACGGAAGGCGCAGCTGCTGTGCGAGGCGAATTTGCCAGAGAATAACGAATTTACCTAAACTGCGCTTTGCGTCTTCTGGATCAAAATAAGTGTAAATCGCGGAAAACCCATCGCTCAGGTGGTCAACTACGGCTACCGCCTTAAGATCGTCTTCTCGCCAAAAGAAGTAGTAGTTTGTGCAATCCCAGGCATGCCCTAAAAACGAATCGAATTGGTCTCGAGTTGGTGGAAACATGTCACCATCACGATGCCGCTTTCGGATATAGCGGTCGTATAAATCGAACGCCGCCGGCAAATCGAGATTCGAATGACTGCTCACACGCAGATCCTTGTTGTTTCGGAGTACGCGTTTTTGATTTGAACTGAATGAAAATGCATCTACCGGTATACGAACCGGAATGCAGGACGTGCAACCGTGGCAGTGGGGCTTGTAAACGTGCGCACCTGATCGCCTGAAGCCCATTCGCGACAAGCTGGTATACAAACGTTGGTCAATTGTATGCTTAGGGTCCACAAACAGCGTTGTGGCTTCCTGA